>VMHT01213889.1_pt1 | contig 43765 bp, 69 predicted proteins | sample 4693611 | NCBI WGS metagenome assembly VMHT01 (sample SAMN12280063, study PRJNA550983) | marine metagenome | isolation source: seawater sampled from same location over 5 years 0.02-0.2 micron viral filtrate | place: USA: collected off the coast of southern California halfway between the port... ...
GTTCACCATTTAAGCCTGGTTCACCATTAGGACCTTGGTCACCTTCAGGACCTTGATCACCTGTAATACCTTTATCACCAGCAGTTCCTTTGTCACCTTTATCACCATTAATACCTTTATCACCAGCAATACCTTTATCACCGTTTTGACCAGGTTCACCATTTAAGCCTGGTTCACCTTCAGGACCTTGATCACCATTAATACCTTTATCGCCATTAATACCTTTATCACCAGCAGTTCCTTTATCACCAGCAGTTCCTTTGTCACCAGCAATACCTTTATTACCATTTTGACCAGGTTCACCATTTAAGCCTGGTTCACCTTCAGGACCTTGATCACCTGTAATACCTTTGTCACCAGCAATACCTTTATCACCGTTTTGACCAGGTTCACCATTTAAGCCTGGTTCACCTTCAGGACCTTGATCACCTGTAATACCTTTATCGCCATTAATACCTTTGTCACCAGCAATACCTTTATCACCGTTTTGACCAGGTTCACCATTTAAGCCTGGTTCACCTTCAGGACCTTGATCACCTTCAGGACCTTGATCACCTGTAATACCTTTATCACCAGCAGTTCCTTTATCACCGTTTTGACCTTGATTACCTTCAGGACCTTGATCACCTGTAATACCTTTATCGCCATTAATACCTTTATCACCAATGGATCCTTTATCACCTTCGACACCTTTATCGCCTTGATCACCTTCGACACCTTTATCGCCTTGAGAACTAGGGCCACTTCCAACCTTTTCCCAATTATTAACATCAGTATGATCTTCTGATAATAAAACATAAAGACCATTAATATCTCCATTATTATCATTTGGGTCATCAGTTACATAAACTAACATACCTACGTAAGGGTATGGTAAATAAGAACCATCTCCGTTTGTTCCAGTTGCTGTTAAATGTGCAAGTTCTGGCGTAGTTTGTCTTGCATCTAATGGCCCTTGAAAATCAGTTTCAAAGTTTGATGCAAATGTAAAAGTACCTGTTTGTCTATTAGCCATTTTTTATTTTCTTATTTTACGTAAATTTTATTCTATATTGATTTGATCCTCCAACGTCTCCTGACTTTGTAAAATCAACATAACTAACACTATTTAATTCTATAGTTCTAGTAGTGGTTTGGGTTGCCCATGCACTAGTTGCTTCTAAATAAGCATTAGCAGCTGAACTATATTTCCATATCTCTACTGTTCTACCATTTATTAAATCCGATGGAATTGAAATTCTATGATGTAAAACTCCTCCGGATTCTCCATATGTTTGATCTGTATTTATATTCGGATAGCTATTACTATTTGGATCTAAATTAGTTGACCAACTAAATGAAACTAAATTATTTGCTTGGTCATATCCATTTGATGCATTGCCAATAAATATTGGATAAACTCCTTCAAATTGATGAGAATTTGATGCTGAGCCTCCGTTATATCTTATTGATGGAAATGGAGAACCTGTTGAATCTTCAGGCATTGGTCCTTGACTAAAATCAGTAGTAAGCGTCCATCTATTACTAGAAGTTCCTAAAACAACGGTATGTTGAAAACTACTAGGTGGAGTAATTTGACTTGCACCTGGGCCTATTGTTAAATTATATGGACCACCCGGTCCTGTAATTTGAGCAGCTGTTACAGCACCTGCATAAAAATCTTGAAATTGCGAGTTTAAATTAATGCTTCCTCTATTAGCTGTTGTACCGAATTGAATAGTTGCGCTGCTTCCAACAATTTGTAAACCACTTAACGCCGTTAAAGAAGTTGAAGGATTTGTTTTTGTTGGATACGATGTAGGAAATAAAAGAGTGTCTAATATAGAAGATATTGTTTGGCCATCTAAGTCTGCAACAGTTGTACCTGCATCTATACCTCCAAAATCACTTACAGTTTCTATTGTTGAATCTAGATTACTTTCATAAAGTCCACTGCCTCCTCCACCTTGAGCAACCTCAAGTGTCCAATAAAAAGTTGTCCCATCTTTTTTAAGAGTTAATACTTTATTTTGATCTGCTGAAAAATCTTCAATGTTAGAATTATTAGATGGAAGTTGACCACCTGGATAAATTCTATAATTGGCAAGAGAACTTGTTAATAATTTATAATTAAAATCTGCTTCAACGTGTTTTAACGCTCTACCAACTTCATTAGGATATATTGGCTTCCAATAGCCATTTGCTCCTCTATGAATTAAGTTACCAAATGCTGGAGAATCAGCTACAGTATAATCATCTAAAGGTTTACTCACTTTTATTTAGTTTTTTTATAAAGCTCTATTAATTTATAATAAGGCTCGTTTTTTATTATTTCAATATAGTCACAATCAATGTAACCAAATTCAATATAAGGAAAACATGTATAATTTAAAAACAAATCTTTAAGTTTTCCATTTAAATTATTCATTTCATTTAGTTTCTTAAGAGTTATTTTATTAATTTCACTTATTTTTGAGCTTTGAAAGCCTGTTTCTAAGTTATTCATAAAAATAGTATTAACTCCTTTTATAAAACTAAAGTTTAATAAAGTATATATTCCTTCGTTTTTAGTATGGCACGCACAACTTGTAGGTTGATTATATTTATAGAGATCTTCGATGAATTTTTTTAATTCAACAGTACTATTAAATCTAGGAACTGTTTTTGTACCATAATGAGAGGTTCTATTTAAAAGAATAGAATCTACTTTACCATTATTTTCTTCAACAGTTTCTAGAGCATCTTTAATATATGTTAGAGATATTCTATCAGTGACCATTTTGGAATTACATATTATTTGTTACAAGAAATGCTAAAATACCAAGTACTGTAGTTAACATTAACCAAAATGCTTTATTAATATTGTTTTTCCACTTTATTAATTCTTTATGTTCTGTTAATAAATCAAGGCCTAAATCTCCTCTCTCTTCAATCTTTTCTCTAAACTCAGTATTCTTAATAGTTTCAACAACAACACCAGTACGTGGGTTTAAAAGTTCTTTCTTTAAGCCAGAAATTTGTTCTTTCATTTCATTTTGATTTTCCATTAATTGTTTAATGGATTTCTCTAAATAAATTCTATTAGGGTCTTCAAACTTTTCCTTTAATTGAGAAAAAGCATCAATTAATTCCTTAACTAATTCAGAATTAGACTTTTCTTGTGACATGTTAAATCTTATTTTTATTTATATATTTAATAAGTATGTGGGAAATACTAGAATTAGACTATTTTAAGTCTATTAATTTATTACTTGCTTTTTTAATAATAAGATCATCGCTCTTTAACATAGAAGCAAGCGCTCTACCAAAATCTTTTTCTGCAACTGGTGTTGAATGCATATAGCTCCATTCTTTTGCGTTTGCGTTTGCCCATTCCCACCAAATCTTTTTAAGTTCTATATAAAAATATGAAGAATCATCGATATCTTTTAACCTTTTTTTAATATCGCCTCTCTTCTTATAAGCCCATTTTTTAAAGTCTAAATAAGCAAGCTCATTGGGAGTGTCTTGAAACTGAGGCCTACCTTCATTTACAAAACTTTCAAATGTCTTTATTGTTTTCATATCTCTTTAATATCTTTTGGCTTAATATCATCGTAACTAAAAATTGACTTCATATCAGGTGGCATTAATGGATCTTTATACCATGTATATGGCTTTGCATTAATTTCTAAAATTACAGGGTCTACAAAATCAAAATAATCATCTAATTCTTTTGCCTTTCCTTTTGAAGGTACTGCAAATGTTGCGCTGTATAATTGTTCAGTGTCATTGCTACCTGTTGCTCCACTACCAAATGTATCACTATGTCCATGTGCTTTTTTAGACTGCATTCCATTTTTTAAAATAGATGCAACATTTTTACGACCGGTTTTGTGATATACTTTATTAGCCTTTGCTTCTACATCAGCTAACGTAACTGTAAACTCATTTCCACCAGAATAACCTAATGAAGTTTTCATAGTTAGTACTCCATCATTTTTCGCAGCATAATTTCTAACAAGTTTTTGTAATTTAACAACTTCTTTAGGAGCTTTACCCTTTGAAGGACCTTCAAAACTATCTAAGCTTACACTTATCATAATACCACCATAGCCTTTATATGAACTTGCGCCTTCAAGACCTGCCTTATCGAATAAAGACATAATTGTCTTTTCAGTATTTATAGGTGAATATGCTTCTCCTATAAATTGATTAAATGATTCTAATATTTTCATTTTATTCCTAAATCTTTATGTAAAACTTCCATAAATGGCATAAAGTTTTGTTGACCATATTGATCTCTAAGTATTTGACCAACTGCCAATGCAAAATCTTTATACGACATTGACTCATCTATTTTAATCATTGCTTTATCAATAGCGTTTGCTAATGCTTCTGATTTTTTAGACTCATTTATTTCCAGTGAATCAACACTCATCCAGTCTTCAAAAGTTTTCATATCTTTCATTATTTACCTGCTTTTCTTAAAGTTACTTCGATCATTTTCTTAGCAGTTGCCCAATAACCAGGACCTCTAAATTCTCCGCCAATTTCGTAACAGTCTTTTTTTACACCTTCGATAAAGTCAACAACTTCTTTTTCAAAGTCATATTCCCATGTATTCCATCTGTCATCTTCCTCATCAGACATAAGTGGAGAATACATGTGCTTATATTTTGCTTCGTTTACTTCTTCGTTTATTTGTTTTTTTATTTCTTCGTATTTTAATACTCTTTTCATAATTAAGCACCTCCCTTTAGGTTGTTATTTTTTTAAACGCCAATACTGGCATATGTTATCATATCTTCTATAGCTTTTAAAGCTCTCTTTTTTGCAGAATCAAATTCTTTTGTGTATCTACTTGCAGATCCACCTTTTCTTGATCTACGTATTTCGTCTCTTAGTTTTAATAAACCTGCTTCTTCTTTACTTGTTTTAAGTTTAGGCGCAGCTTCATTTATAAAACTTTCTAATGTTTGTAAATTTTTCATAGTATTTTCTCTTGCTTCGTTAAATTCTTTTGCATATTTTTTATAAGTAGATGGTCTTGTAAATGCTTCAATTGCATCTATCATATTATAGTGTTGACCATCTAAATATTCATCAGCTAGTTTTCTACCCCATTTACTATTTAAAAAGTTATAGACTCCGTCTTGTGTAAATCCATACCTGCTTGTTAAAACAGTTATTGCTTCTTCGGTTGCTATTTCTACTTGTTCTTCATCATGATAATCTGCCATAGTTCCCCAAAAGCCATACTCGGTATTTATCATATCTATGTCAATTGCTTCCATCATGTCTCCAACTTGTGCATCATCCATTGCAATTTTATATTTTCTAAGAATTGCTTGATAAGTTTTTTCTTCAGCCCTTGTCATTGTGTGCATTCTTTTTGCTGCCTTAAGTTTTAATATTTTATCTAAATGTCTTTTGTTTAAATCTCCACCTTGTTCAGCTTCTATTGCATCTGCTAAACTTGCAACTTGAATTTTTTCATTTACAGATTCCATAATTTCTTTACCTTTTTTAATTGAATATTCCCAGATTAAAACATCAGCAACTCTCTTTTGTATTGAAGCGATATCATTTTTAGTAAGATTAAATAATAAAACTGATTCATAACCTTCATCATCTGTGAACTCTGTGACTATATTTCTATAATCATCTCCAAAAATATTTTCTAACTCCTGAACTAACATTTTTTGAGGAGCTGGTGTTGCAACACAATATATTTTAGTAGATCTAGAAACAGCTTCGTTTACTGATTCTTTAAGTGTAGAAACAAAGTCAAACATTATTTTACCTTCTTCTCTACCTCTTAAATCAATTAAAAGTTTTTTAGAAGCTGGACCCATGTTTTCCCAACGTTTATCAGATTTTTGAATCTTTCCTAATTTAGGTTCTTTTTGAAAAACATAAATCATTTGTAATTTATCTCCTCTTTTTACACCGACAGCACTGCCTTCTCTTTTTGAAAAGTAAATATCACCGTCATTACCAGGCTTAGAAAAATCAGTCGATTGATGTCTAGTTTCTCTATATTTCTCATCTACAGATTCTTTAACTACCATATAGTCTTTAATATCATATAATACTCCATCAAAATCTACATTCATACTTCCACTAGGAAAAACTCTTTCAACTGTACCTACAATATCATTTTGTCTAATTTTACCTAAGCTTCTTGAATAATTATTTGAAATTCCAGGAGTTCTATGTCTATTCATTTGTTGAAGTCCCTTAAGAGTTAATTTAACCTTGTCTCCTTCTTTAAATTCTGATTTCTTTTTATTTACAGATTCCTTTATACCTCGCCTTTTAATTTCTTTTTCTATATTTTTAATTAATGTATCAGATAGGTCTCTTATATTAGCAGGTCCAGTTTTTAAATGGTCTAGAGTTGCTATTAAATCAGTATCTGATATATCTTTAAGATTTTTATTTTCGTTCATAGATTCTTTTAATTTAATATCTTTAACTCTAAAACTTCTATATTCTTTATTTTGATTTTTTAATTCATCTTCTACTGCCTTTTCTCCTTCATTATCTTCAAAATCACCAGGAATTGTAACTGACATTTTTTCTCTACTAGGGCGTAATTCAATGTCTAATTCTAAATCTTCAGTAGTTTGTAGAGTTGCATTTTTATCTAACTGTTGAATGTGATCGTCAACTACTTTTTGTGCAGTTGTTTTATCATCATTTAATTTTTTAAGTTCCTGTAGTTTTTCTTCTTGCTTTTCAGTTTTACCAGCATCTCTTGCAGCTGCCCACTCTTTTACTACTTTCTTAAGATCGTTTGTAATTTTTGCAAGATCATTAATTGCTTTATCTAATTGTTTACGAGTAACTTTCTTTTCTGTTAATCTTTGTAAGCTTTCCATGCATTGCATTTGCCATTGAGTACCTAAATAGTATGCAGCATATTCCTCTTTTGTCATGCCATTAATTTGGGCATTCATTTCTAAATAGTCTTCCCACTCACTAGAGTGTTGAATAGCTAAACCATTAACTAAGGTAACCATTTCTAAAGTTAATAAAGTGTCCATTAAATATTTTAATTTTTTCTATTTAATTATATATCTTTTTTATATTTGTTTCTAATGTATCTTTCCCAAGCTTCTCTTTTTCTACCATTTACAAAAAACCAACCTACGTTTAAGTCTAACCATTTAATTATTTTTTTAAACATTTTATTCGTATTTATTATAGTAAGAATATCTTATTGAAAGTAGTTTTTTAGCAATATTGAATTCTTTAACTTTATTTAATTTTAAACCATATTCTTTTGCAATTGCCTTTAAGGCTGGTTCTACTTGTGTTATTGTCATTTGTCCTATCATATAAATTATATGAAAAAATTATATTTTGTTTTTTTCTTTGTAACCCCATGGATGTATAAAAAGACCGTTATATTTTTTTATCCAAGCCAATTGTTCTCCTCCCTTGGTTGTTTTAATTAAACGAGTTATTTTACTTTTTTGTTCTAATTGTTTATTAAATGATTTTGTCAGTGTTTTTACGAATAATTCTTGAGGTGTATATTGATCTAAAATTATTACCATAGAATTATGCCTGAATCTCTAGCCAATTCTTTACCATATACATTACTTTTCCAAAGGATTGGCTTTACATACTTTATTAGTTTACTAATGTCTTTTAATTCATCTAATGTTTCTGGCTCTTCATAATGATAGAATATTGAACGATCTGAATAACCTACTGTTTTATTTGTAAGCTGCTCTTTAATAATGTTAAAACTGTCAATATAGTTACTAAGTTCAATATAGAGTTTTTGATTATGTAATAGCCAAGGTGAAAACTCTAATTCAAGATATTTTGCATCAACTTTCATCAAATAAGAGAGCATACTATATTTTTTAAATTCAAAATCTATTGGTGTATCTGTAAAGAAGTGAAATTCTATTACATCCATTATTTAGGCTCTCTGAGAAAAGTGTCTCTATATTTAAAGTTTCTGTTTCTACCACTATTTGGCTTAAAGCCAAAGCTTTTGTAGAATTTTTTAAGTCTACCAATACTACTACCAAACTCATCAACTGGGGTAACTCCAACTATTTTTCCTTCTCGGTCAGCATGGGTGACTAACATGTTCATTATATCACTGCCTAGCCCCTCGTTTCTGAATTGCGGTTTAATTATTATTTGGTCTAAATAAATACTGTCTGTGTCCTCGAATATCCACAAAGAGTTAAGTTTATCGCCATATAACATATCAATCTCTTTCATTAATGGAGACTTCTTTTGAAACTCATCATACGACTTCATATTTCTCATAATAATTCTCTAAACTTCTCTGCTTCTATTTCTCTAATCTTTTGTGCAATGGCAGGCCCTTTAACACTAAAGTCTTTCATTACAGTTCTACCATCTGTTGATGGCTTATATTTTAAGAATGCTTTTACCATCCTTGTGTCTAATCTGTTTAAGCGACTCCAATCTAAGATAGTTCTTTTATCTATATCCGTTGTTTGATATTTTTTATAGAGTTCAAATATTTCTTCTGGTTTAATATCTAGTAAATTCTTTAAAAATACAACCGTGTCAACTTCCTCATTTGAAAACGTAAGCTTATTTAATCTCTTCTTAATCGTGTCAACTTCATTATCTCCAAATAGAGTTGCAATTTGAATCATCCAGTTTTTATTATCGATAAATGTCTTATTAATATTAACGTCTGGAAACATTACTCCCCATAGTTTAAACTCCTCAACCATTTCTAAATATTTTTTAGTTGACTTTGCTGAAACTATTGACTTTTTAAATTCATCTCTAATTCTTTCTGGACTCACGCCTTTGAGGCTGTTATCACTAATAATTGCTTCTGCTGTATTCTTTTCTAATTTGCTACCTGTTCTGCCAGCAAATCTTAAGGCTCTTAGTTTTCTTAGGGGATCTTCGTCGAACCTCTCCTGTGCCCTTCCTACCGTCCTGATGGTGCTGCTCTGAATGTCAGCAATGCCACCCACAAGATCTACAACTTCCTCTCTATCGATATCATAGAAGAGCGCGTTGATTGTTAAGTCCCTTCGCAACACGTCGGCGTCGATCGTAGAATATTTAACTGCATCAGGTCTTCTACCCTTTCCGATGTCTTCCCTGAACGTAGCTATCTCCATACCCTCCCTAAAAGTAGGAGTCTTCACAATAACAACGCCGAACTGTTGGCCAACCTCACCTATTGTATCGTAGCCTCCGGACTTAATTATGGCTACTACTTCTTTCGGCAACGCATTTGTCGCCAAGTCGAAGTCTTTCGGTGTTGTTCCAAGAAGAGCGTCCCTAACTGCTCCTCCCACTATATACAATTCCTTTCCATTTTTTTTGAAAAGTGCATGTAATTTTTTAACGTCTTTTGGGACGTTTAATTTAAGCTTTTGTTGAGCCTCTCTAATGAGACTAAATTCTTCATATAGTTTTAATCTCATCATCCTCTGCTTTTAAATGCTTTAATTGTTGATATATTTATCATTGGAAATTCTTTTTCTAGAGACTTTACTAACCTTAAATTATTATCATCATCGTCATAAAATTGTAGGTCGTTAAATCCCTGATTTATAATTTCTCTAAATGCTTCTTTCTTTTTTTCTGCAATATCTCCTTTAAATCCATGTACTGGATCGTTGACTGCAAATATCAAATCGCTGTCAACTGGAGTTTTTAAATGATCTTTTAACCAAGTGTAAATCATTTTTTTATCATCTCTTGCTGTGACAATTCCTATTGCTATTCTCATTTTATATGCCTTCTTTAGTATTTTAAAATAATAATTAATAAGCTTACCTGCTTTCATTATTTCAAGACTTTTAAATTCTTCGAAACTTAGGATTTGATGTGGTTTTTTTTGAAAAGTATTAAACTCTTCTGGAGTAATAGAAAACGTTTCGCCAGTCATTTTATTTTTAACTTGAATTTTGGCTGGCGTAACAACGATGGTGTCATCTAAGTCAAAAACTAAGATCTTTCCCATCTTATAGGGCTTCGCTTCATATAACTCTGTTGGACTCATAACAGAATTATATATCTCTATTACTTTTTAGTGAGTGCGAGAAAAGTATAAGCATTACAATAAATAATTGACATAAGAATAATAGTTGCATAAACTATTGAGTTTTCTATTTCGCCTTTAATTACTACTGTAAAAATACCTAGAAAGAAAAGTTTAACACCTAAGCTTCCATATGCTAAACCCATTCCTATTTTTTCAAATCTTTTTGAAAGTAAAACACATGTTCTTGTAATTAAGACTAAAAATACTGAGGCTAAAATACCATAAATTATTGAATTTATCATGATGCTGTTTTTGTTTATTAGCATCTATATATCACCTTTTTACAAAAGGTTTATGTTCTCTGATAATTAATTTTTTTTTGTTTAATCTTTTATCTGAGGAAGTTCTTTTTCAATATCGAGTTTCCATAATAAATGATTAGGAACTATAAACTTTCTTTGATGTGGAAAAACATAAAATGTAGTTTTCCAAACATTTTGACGCACAATTCTTGCCTGTTTTACTCCCTTAATATAAACAATATCGTCAACATCAAAATCGTGACCCCATAAAAATTGCAGGCCTGTAAAAAAATTCTGAATAGTATCTTTAAAGGCAAATCCAAGAAATGCAGAAAGGGCAAAAAGCCCCCATTCTCCAATATATTTTAAAACAATTTCTTCCATTAATCTCCGCCTTGTATTTTTCTAAGCTCTTCCTTTAATTCAAAAAGTCTCCACTCATAATCAAAAAGTTCTTCTCTTGGAATTCTACCAGCTTTAAATGCTTTCTTTGCTGCGCTATATTCTCTTTCTAATTTTTTAATACTTTTTTGTAGATCTTGTACTGCCGGGCTTATAACATGTTCTTCTGCTAAGTAAACTCCTCTAGCTGAACCATCTCTTCCGGGTTCAGTCACTATTAAATTAAATTCTGAGAATAACTGTAAAAATCTTTCTATTTTTTTCATGATACTAAAAATTAGTGATTTATTTATATATTTGATATTTTTCGTAGTCTTTATGAACAGGATCAATGTTTGGAAAATAATATTCATAGACCATTAAACCATTATCTAAGATGATTGTTTTCCAAAATCCTGAAGGTATAACTGCACCTGTATTTAGTCTTCTACTATTTTCATTAAATTCTACCTTTACTTCTACAACAACATTCCATTTAGATGCAAGTTCTCTTTCATATTCTTCAAGATGTCTCCAAACTCCTTGATTTAATTTATAGTATTGTAATGCACAGTTTAAATAATTAAAAGTCTCTTTAATCATTTGATATGTGCAATTTTGACTTGCTGCTGGCACTAAGTGTCCTCTATCCCATGGGTTTTTATAATAATCTGCATTGTCAGATGTATGAATTTTTTTATCTCTATAAAATTTTAAACCTTTTCTAGATTCTCCATAATCACAATGATGAATTTCGTACCTTATAAAAAGAGGTTGTTCAAACACTTCACTATAATATCCCCAATAATTTTCTTTTTCAAATTTAACTTTTTTAGATTTTTGAGAAAAAGAAGTTAGAGATATTAGTAAAAATAAGAGTATACTAAGCCTTTTCATCATATTTAACTAGTTCTAAAGCCTTTGCTACAAGTACTGAATCATTTACTGTTAAAATACCATGTTTTTGTGCAATAGTTGCAGTTTGAGCTAAAACACCAACTGCTTGATTTAAGTTCATGTTTTGTGCTTGTTCAAAAACTGAAACCGTTTTATTTTCTTTTTTCTTTGTTTTAGTTGCCATAATAATAATTATTTAAGTATTATATAAATTAAAGTGTAAAAGTTTATAAAGATGCTATTAAATCTAGTAATTTAGGGTATGGAAAAACATCACTTTTATCTTTTCTACAATTTGTGTGACTAATTAATCCTTCTACTTTTCCATTGTAAATGTTTATGTTAAAATCAAATGGATTTATATTTTGTAACATTAAACTTTGCATTCCATTCTTTAAATTAATTCCATGCTTTTTACCTAAATAAACTAATAGTGCCTTCAATGATTTTAATTGTTCATCTGAATATACATGAAAAGCTTCATATCCTCTAAAAGGCTGCTCTAATTCACAAACCTGTGATGGATCAACATCTTCTCCCCACCATGTTTGCCATCTTCCATCTTTCATTCTTAAACCACCTGCACTACATATCTCAATAGACAAACTATGTTCCTTCATATAAAAGCTTCCTCCTCGTCCAATATGCCATCCATAATATTCATCATTAATAGCTCTAATAATTTTACCATCATGTTCTCTATCTTTACCATCTATTGATATTCCACCAATTACATAGTTAGTTCCTACTCTACCTCTATTATCCTTTGCCCAATGATCTATTGTCTTATATGGGTTATTACGTCCAGCAGTGTGATGCATCATAATATACTCTTTGGAAGTTTCTTTATTTACATATTGACCTGGTGGAAGATGATATGTTTCTATCCAATTTTCATAACTTTCTCTATCAGTATCTAATTCATCTTCTAATGGATCAAATCCTAGTTTTTTCCAAGTTAAAGGACCTACAACTCCATCAGGCGTTAAATTATTTTTTTTTTGAAAAATAATGACTGCCTTTCTAGTTTTTTCTCCGAAAATACCATCGACTTTTACGTTTAAAAATTCTTGTAGTATTTGTACTAATTGACCATTATCTCCTGCTTTAATTATCATTGTCTTCATCTTCTTTTTTTAAGATATTTAAAAAACTATCTCTTTTTTTAGTTTCTTTATCTTTAGTTGCGGCATCTAATAAGTCTACTATTTCCTCAGCTTGTTCTATTGATTCTTCTAAATGTTCTTTATTTTTTTCTGAAGATAATAAATGTTCAGTTTCATCTATTTCATCTTTCCAAGCTTTTTCTTCTTCTGTTAAGCTTTCTTTGTATCTTTCAGAGGCTTGTTTTAATTCTTCATTTGGTGGATCTTCATCATCTTCATAATCTTCCTCATCATACCAAGGAGGACCTTCACTTCCCCATTCATCTTCTTCATCTTCTTCTCCAGTCAATGGCGAATTAACGTCTAAAATGTTTTCTTCACCTTCGTGTAAAATGTCGTCAACATGTTCAGAAAAGGCTTTATCCTCAATCCATTCCTTTTGCTTTTTCTTAAGTCTTTCAAATGCGAAATTTGCAGAAATTACTAATGCAATGGCAAGTGGATCAAATACAAAAATAATTATTAATAAAAGAACATTAATGATTTTATCCATTGGAAAGCCTGTAACTCCAGCTAAATATTTTAGTGGGCCAAGTTCCCCTGCAGTACCATCTCCAATTTTAGCTTCAACTATTTCAGCTTCATAATTAAATATCTTTTCATTTAATACGTCTATCTTTTCATTAATTACATCTTGTCTAACTATTGCTTGATCAATTTGTTTTTCTAAAGCCTTTCTTGTTCTACTTGAAGTTGACGTAATAATTTGACCAGTTTCTTTATCTTTCCATTGTACTTTATTATTTGAAAGTCCTCTTCTTAATTCTGCAACAGCATCATCGATATTTGATTTTTCTTCAGTATAAACTTCTAATTGACCCTGTACGTTATCTCTTTTAGTTTCTATTAATATTATCTGTGCATCTCTATTACTTTCTTTATTTGCAGTTTCTTGATAGGCCGCGCTTAAGAATCCATAAATACCTAATGACGTTATTAATATTAAAACAGCACAGGCTGTTGTTAAATAATATTTAAGAACCTTAGGTATAGTTTTTCTATATTGATATAATAATGATGCAATAACTAGCTTAGCGACTTCAAGACTACCTGCCATAATTATAACTGCAAGACTTGCTCCTGCAAAAAGTTTACTTAAACCACTTACTGAATAAAATGCAGCAGATGCACTCACTGAAAGTGCAGTAATTGCTATTAAGAAAGGAAATAACCTTTCAGATAAATTTTTAAACATGTCTTAAAGTTTTTTTCAGAATTATATATCTATTTAATATCCGAACTTCTTTTTGAAAGCCTTTCTTGTTTCCATAAAGCTTTTATAATTATCCATTAAATCTTCTTGATCTAATGTAAAACACTGTGGCACATCGTCCTCTTCATTGGCTATCCATATTTCAGCTCCATCTGCTTTAATACCTGTTCTATCCCAATAGGCTACCCAATAGGCTGCAGTTTGTCTAAAATAATCTCTAACCCATTCAATTCTTTTAGGTTTTCTACTATTTTTATAGTCTATGATTTGTACACTACCATCTTTCATTCTCGATACATTGTCAAGTGTACCTGCATATTCACCTCCTTTAAGAGTCCAAAGAAACCTTTCAGCATCTAATACCTCATCTATTCTTGCAAAAAATCTACTTTGATTATACCAAAATTTATCAAACATTTTCCATGCTTCTTCTAAATATAAATCACCTCCTACTTTCTGTACAATTTCATTAATTTCCTCATCGGTTTTACAAACTTCAACAAGTTGTTCTTTCATTTCTTCTGGAGTACCTGTAAATCCTTTATATAATTCAATTTGACGGTGCATAATTGTACCTCTATTCATGGATAGTTGGCTTATTCTATTAGCCTCTTTTTCACCAACTCTCTTTTTCCATTTTTCAAGGCCACTCTTATCTGACATCTCTCCCATAACCGTAGTTACAGAAGGTAGTGTTGCAATTACTTCTCCGTCCTTTGTAACTTGATAAAATCTTTTTCCATCTTTGTGGACTCTTTTAACTTCTTCCATTATATTAATTTACTGATAAAATCAAATAGACCTCCAAATACTTCATACACTATAAAAAATCTTGCAATTAAATAAACGATGAATGCATAAATCATGGCATATAATATACTACCTATTATTGCGAATATATTTAGTCGATCAAGTACTGGCCAAAATATAACAAGATAGGCTCCGCTGCCTGGAATTTCTTGCATCTGTGGATAGACAACATTTGATAATTTAAGTTCATTTAAGACTCCACCAAACTGACCAAGTTGTTTTAATACATACGCTTGTTGTATTTCCTCAGCAGCACCTAAAACTTCATCTGGTATATTCACAACACCATAAACTCTACCGATCCAATCGACTCTTAAATCTTGTTCTTCGAGTTTCTTTCTGTTTCTCTTAGTAGTAGTTTGAAAGATAAACCAAATTCTAAATTCTAGAATAAAGTTGTACCAATAGCTAAAAGGTTGATATAACCAATATAAGATACTTGTTAGTTTCATAATTTTTATTTAGAGCCTTTGGAGGGACTCGAACCCACGACCTGCTGATTACAAATCAGCTGCTCTAGCCAGCTGAGCTACAAAGGCAAAAACATAATAGACAGGAAACAAAGTTATCTAGAGGTGCCTAGAAAGTCATGTAACCTGTCTACTAATTTTGTAATTTAACCGTTAGCTTTATTAGTTTCAGAAACGTGTACTCTTACGTCTTGTGCTAATGCTTTAATAGCTTGCATACCTTTTCTTACTCTAGTTCCGGCAGCTTTGTTACCTTTTTCATTAAACTTTGAAGCATCTTCTTGAATGCTATCTAAAGTTGTTTGCATTTGTTCTAATAATTCTGTCATAATTTATAATTTTTATTAATTTACTAGTATTATATAAAGAAGTTTTTATTTGTTTCTTTTTTGAGTTTCCATCTCAAAAATCCTTTTTCTTAATTCAGTACTTGAAAAACCATGATCTCTTTTATTGTAAAAGATTTCAATACCTCTCTTTTCACAAACGTCTTTTGCTGTAAATTCTTTGTCCCAATATTCACCGCCTATAATTCTAACATCAAGTTTAAATGAACTAAAAATATCAATTAAATCTTGCTCAGTTTGATATGGTAATATTTTATCAACATAACTACAACCTTCTAATTGAATAAACCTTTCTACCAAAGATTGAATTGGCTTATTTTTTGTGTCTGGCCTATCGATTGTTGGATCTGTTTGAAGAGCACATATTAAATAGTCACATTGACTCTTAGCTTCTTCTAACATTTTAATATGACCTGCATGCAAGAGGTCAAATGTTGAACATGTAATTCCTATTTTTTTAGTAACCATGATGAACTTTGTATTTTATCTCCTAAGCCGTCTATTAATTCTATACCTAATTTTTTACAAATAGGGGCCTCTGGAATTAAATCGTTATTTTGATCTCCTCCGTTGGCAAATGCAATATCATATTCAATATTATATAATGAGTGCACGTACTCTATTGTTTTTATTTGGGTCTTATCGGTATCAATCGATATCATTGAATAGTCAGCTACTCTTAGGTTTTTAATTATAATTAATCTTTCCTTCTCATCTTGAAATTCTTTACTTCCTTTAAGATTTCTTTGGTGATCAGAATTAACGATTACAAATAGTTTATCTCCTTTTGATTTTGCTTGATGGAATAATTCTAAATGACCCTTATGGAGAGGATTAAAATATCCACTAACTATAATTAGTTTTTTCATTATTAAAATTTAGTGGAGGATATCGGAGTCGAACCGATGACCTCCTGCGTGCAAGGCAGGCGCTCTAGCCAGCTGAGCTAATCCCCCATGAGTTTACTTCTCTTCAGAAGCTCCTTCCTCTAATAGCTCATTAATAGAATTTACTAAATTTTCAGCTAATTTATCTAATGCCTCGTCTTCTGATTTACTTTGATAAATTCTAAAAAATCCATATGAGTTTACTATTTGTGCAAGGTCTAATCCTTTTTCTTTTTTAGCGGTTTTAATAGCAAGTAATTCTTTGTTGTCATTATCTATTGCTAAATAAACTTTAGTACTATTATCTAATTTTTCTGATATTTTTTCAATTAAAATATCTAAAATATGTATTGGCTCTTCCATATTAATTATATGTTATGTTTTAGATTTGTTTATATATCTTTTTAATATTCTTCACCGTATAAGCCGTTCTTAATATCCTTTTCTTCTTGAGTTTCAAACTGATCCATCTCCCATACACAGTGCCCGTGTAGATCTTCTAGTTTTTGATCAGTTAACATGTCAATTTTAGCCTTATCAATGTCTTCTCCAACATGCTCATAATAGTCGTAAATTTCTACAAGCATCAATGCTCTTTTATTTAAGTCTGTTAATAATTTATTTGTCTTTCTATCGTTTGTTTGATTATTCATTTTATTTTATTTTTTCTGCGATTAATGTTTTACCTCTACGGATTCTGTTTTTAACTGTTTGTAAATTGACTTTATGTTTTGCTGAAATGTCTTCATATTTCATACCTTTTAAAAGTCTATCTTCCATGATTTCTTTGTACATTGGCTTAAGATTTACAATTGCTCTAAGCGCACTTTCATATTTTTGCATAAGCTCTTGATCTTCTTCAATATGATCATTTTCGGTTTTTTGTTCGTATTCCATTAAGAGTCCATTTGCAGAACCATTAATAATACCATCATCACCTACTTGCACACCGAATTCTCTTAATTGATCGAGCGATGATTTTTTATTTCTTTCTTTAATGTAACCTAAAGACTCGTTATATGCGATCTTATATAACCATGTTGTAATTTGCCATTCTGGCTTATATTGATCGATTTTAGTCCAAAGTTTAATTAGCACATTTGAAGTTAAGTCATTTGCAATGCTATTATCTTTTACTATTTTATAAATATAAGTTTTAAGACCTGGTTTTACTCTTTTGTAGATTGCATTATAGTCTTTTTCTGACCTAGATGCTACGAAGTTTTCTGCTAATTCTCTGTAAGTGATTTTTGTTTTTGGCATATTTATTGTTTTTTACGTTTTTTATTTATGATACTAATATAACTATAATTTTTGACCCGTGAAAATTTTTGGGCACTTTTTTTTCAAAAGTTATGAACAATTTAATGTTCTCTATCCCATTGTTCATTTTCGGCTGCGATTGAACACAACATTAAGAACTCATCTTTAAGTTCTGCTAAAGACCATTCGGAATAGTTAATTCCTCTAGGTCTAATTCCATGTGCGTCTTTATAGGCGTCGCTCATTACCTGTAAAAATTCTTTTTTAGTCCAAGTTTCAATTATGTCGTCTGTCATGTTTAAGTTTTAATTATAATACTAATATAACTATAATCTTTGACCCGTGAAAACTTTTAGGCACTTTTTTTCCTAAAAGTTATGAACAATTATTTTTTAAAAATTCTTATTAAATCAAGGACGGTATTGCCCACGATAGAAATTAGTAGCACCATCCCTAGAAAGTGCCATATTGATTGAAATGTGAATTCGAAAAATGTCATCATGTTATTTCTTCTAATAAATTTATAAGAGAATTAATATCCTGTGGCTTAAAGTTACATTGATCAGTACTACAATTTATCATTCTCTTTTTAGGTACTGTTTTGTATTTACGAGTTGGATAGCCTATAACTCCATAATACTTCTTACCTTTTTTAGGCCATTCTTGCATAGGCCAATAATTTAAACATATTTTTAAAGCATCTATTGTAAAATATGGATCTATTAATTTTACATTTTTAGGTAAATTGCCTTTATTATAAAGGTCTGTTAAAGGTTGGTCATTTTCTCCTAAAATAAAAAATATAACTTTACCTTTAAGTTGTAATAATGCATCGTATGCTGTTTTAGGATCCCATGCAAAATTACCAAGGTGATAAACTACATCTTCATTAGTGACTATTTCATTCCAATTTTTAATTAAATCAGAAGTCATCTTATCAACACTAATATAAGGGCGCTTCCATTTTCCAATGGCTGATTGGCGCCCTAATTGCATATTACCTGTTATAAATGTTTTACCCATTAAGCTACTGTAAATTTAATATTGTATCTATTCCAAAGATCCGTCATTAATTGAGCTTCTTTCGTGCCTGTTTGAGAATTCTTGATTCTTTGGTCTTTTGATGTATCAATAAAAAGATACATTACAAAATCATAACTTGTTGAATAAACAAGGCTTTGTCCAATTCCACTTCTTAAACTATTTCCACTATCCCCTCTTCTAAACTCAATTGCTATATTCATACCGTTCATTTCTAATACCATGTCTGGTCTATTTAATGTTCCCATAAATAAGGTATGGTGTACAGTAGTGTTAACATCACCTTCCCATTTTAAGTTTTTCTTTACCTTTACCTTTGCCTTCTCAGCAGTAATATCAGTATTTTCAACTAAATATTGAGTTAGTGATTGTACAAGGTGAGGATAAACAAATTGTTTAATTTGATCTTCAGTCTTGTTTTTATAATCAATTGTATTAAATATGTCATCTTGTGTAATAGCTTCAGAAATTAATTCCATGAAGTCTAATCTCTTTTGACTTTTAACCTTTTGTCTCATTTGCAGTTTCTAAAGTAGGTTCAACTTCTTCCGTATTTTCGATTGAAGAAATGTTAGTGTCAAGATCTCTTAATCTAACATGCATTTCTGAAATTTCTTTATTAGACTCAGTAAGTTCATTCATTGCATTAGTTACTGACTCACCTACTAATGTAAGCATTTTTACAAATTTTCTTGCGTTTTCAACGCCAGTTCCATTTACATTTAATAATGCTTGGTAGAGACCATTTAACTCATAAGCCTTAAGCTCTAAAGTTACCTTATAATCATCTCCTGCTGTTTCCATTTCTTTTTTAATTCTACTTCTTTCTGCTTTTAACCTATCAAATAAAGTTACAACAATAGCTGCATTCTTAGTTTCCCAAGTATATCCTTTATTTAAATGGTCTTGAATTGTTTTAATCATTGTTACGTCTTCAACTTCTACATTAAAAATCTTAGCCGCATTTTCTTTAGCAAGCTCAGTAACTTTACCTTCAAGTTCTGTTCTTTCTGCTTTTAAATCTTCTAAATTTGTCATTATTTGTTTGTTTTAAAATTACTATTTATATATCCTAAAATTCTGGATTAGTCACTCGTAGATCATACTCTTCGAATTCGTTAAATTGCTTCATATCCTCAATCTCTCTTGACATTGGATGGTAAGCTTTATCATCTCTCAAGATTAATCTAGTTAACCTTGTAGTAGGGTTAATATCTAAGTAAATTATTAGACATTCTTTTTTAATATCTTCTGGTAATAACTTAAGACCATCAGGTGACATGATTAATACATCGCTTTTTTGATATTCTTCTCTCGTCATTCCATATTTCCAACCTTTAAAATCCATATACTCAAGCATATCGCCAGATTCTACGATTTTCATAAAGGTCTCATCATCTGTGTAATAATAATCTACACCTTCTGTTTCTGTTTCTCTTGGAGCTCTTGTTGTATGGCTTACAGCTCCTTTAAAACCTTTTTCTGCAAGTCTTGCTCTAAAATAATCTTTACCTGCTGCGGCCTTGCCTACTAATATAATTTTCATATAGTGTTTAAGTTATCGATGTTTGACTTATCTAAATTATCTAATCTTAATTGTCTAAGCTTTGCTCTTAGACTTTGTATTTCTTTTAAATTGGAAGTATTAGTTTCCCCCGCTAATAATATTTCCATTTCTTTTAAGATTTCTATTTCTATCTTGTTGTATTCAGATTCTTCCATGTTTATTATATACTAAAAAGTTAGTTAGTTTAAAAAATTACAGTTTTATTTCCGTTTAAAAATATTCTCTGTTCACTATGATATTTTATTGCTTTTGATAGTGTGGCTTTTTCAAGGTCTCTACCTATTAACTCCATATCCTTTGGACTTTTTGAGTGATCTATCCTTTCTACCATTTGTTCAATGATTGGACCTTCATCAAGGTCTGCAGTAACATAATGTGCTGTAGCTCCGAGAATCTTAACTCCTCTATCATGTGCTTGATGGTATGGCCTTGCTCCTTTAAAACCTGGTAAAAATGAATGGTGAATATTTATAATCTTGCCTGAATATAATTTACAAAATGTAGGAGATAATATCTGCATATATCTTGCAAGTACAATTAATTCTATATTTCTCTCTTCTAGAATTTCAAATGTAATTTCTTCTTGTTCTTCTTTAGTTTCTTTTGTAATTGGAATGTATCGATACTCTATGCCTATGCCTTCAACAAGTTTTCTCATATCTTCATGGTTTGAAATTACACATTGAATATCTATGTTTAGTTCACCTGCACTCCACTTATATAAAATGTCATGTAAGCAGTGTCCGTATTTAGAAACAAATATTGCTGTCTTTGGTTTATTTTCTACTTCCTTTAAAGACCATGTTGCACCAATGTCATCTGCTACTTTTTGAAATTCAACATGATTAAACTCATTTAGAGATGCTATTTTTGTTAGCATAAAAAAGGTATTAGTATCTTTATCTCCATACTCCTTTAATTCTCTAAAGAAAAATCCAAGTTTTGTAACAATTTCTGAAATTCTAGAAACTATTCCAAAACCATCTTTACATCTTATTTTTAAAATATATTCTTTCACTTAGTAGATAGCGGTTCGTATTTAAAATTTCTTACAACATATTCTGAAGTAGGGTGATTGTTTACATCTACTCCTGCATCAACATGTGCATTTATTTTTACATTCATTGATGTGCCATGATATTCTTTCAATAACTCAGGATCTTTAAGCTCTCTAACTAGTCTATCATTATAAAATATTTTAATCACATCTTCAGTCCATAAACATCCAAATTTATTAAAGTGTTTTGCTGGATTTTTCCAACCTAACCAATGGGTCTTTGGTCCTAAATGATAATTATCAGGTTGTTTTCCACAGTGAAAATTAGTTTCTACTCTCCAAAAACCAAATGGATTAAAAAGATCAAAATGAAAAAAATGTTCTTTGTTTTTTGAATAAGCCTCAAAGACATCAATTTCAGGTGGCCAACTTTCAAATGGACTCATCCAAAATGCAGGCCATAGATTCTTACCTGTTGGTAACTTAGCCTCTATTTCAAAATATCCGTAGCCAAAGCCATCAACGCTTGATACTAAACCTACTCCTATTGGAATTTCAAGTTCTGTTAATTCTGAACTATAATGAAGTGCCTTGCCTTTAAATGTTTTTGGATTCATTTGAGTCTTTAAGATCATTTCGTCCTTTTCATTTATTTCTATTGCGCTTCTATCATAGTAACAATATGTTTTGTCAGGGTGATATGTTCCCCATTTTTCTCTTGGACGCCATTTATATCCGCCCCATTGTATATGTGCCATTTTATTTTTTAAATTTCTTTTTTACTCTTTCTGAAATTGGAATTGCATCTCCCATTTCATCAATTCTTACAAACTTTACATTTGTTTGTAAAATAATATTTTGTTTGCCATTATAAACATTATGGCTTCTGGCTTCTAAATATAAATCTATAGAAGTTGTTCCTATATTATCTATCTTAGCATACATCTTTAAAAGTTGACCTTCCTTTGCTGGCTTTGTGAAAACACATTTATCGATACATTTTGTAACCATTCTTGGAGTATCGCACATTTCTGCTGCATAGCTTGCTGCGGCTGCATCTAACCAAGCCAGAAGTTTCCCTCCAAACAAGTTTCCATGAAAGCCTAAATCTGATTTTTTTATTGGGTGTGTACTAACTAACTGCATTTCTTCTTTGTTTATTTATTTGTTAACAACCATTCAATGTTGTAGTGCATTACTCTATCCAAATAATCTCACCCTCAAAAACATCTTCTATACTCCATTTATCTAATCTATAATAACTACAATCAATAAAATATTTAGGGTTAAAGTAATGTATTACTCTTGCTATAATTTTTTTCATAATATGTTTATTTTATGTTTAACTATTTGAGTACATCGTTCATATTCTTCTTCATTTTCGTAATGTTTTAATATTACATCTCTATCTGTATGGTTAACAGGTAACCAAAACTCATCGCCTAAATCATCATAGTCTATTTCACCCATGTATAATCTATAAGCATTATCATATGATTGGTCTATATTCATTTTTCTTGTTCGTCTACATCTAAAATTTCTGGCTTATCTAAACACTCATTAACTGCAGCGTCTGACATATCTAAAACTTCTCTTAAATAATCTGCTACTTTTCTACAAGTTTCTTGTTGTGCATTCTTAATCATTGTCTCAAGCTGCCCGTCTCTATAACTGTCTCTATAGAAGTCTGCATCTTCAAGCCAATTTATAAAAAGCCTAAGTCTATTTTCTAAATTTTTCATCCTCTTATTTCTTTAAGTTCTTTTTGTACTTTATTCCAATAATGCTGAGTCTTAATTTTCTTAGGGCCTTTAGGACCTCCATTCCAGCATTTTGCAATTACCTCATCACTATCTCCTATGTGATGGAAGTCTCTCCAAATAACAAACATTTCAATAGATTTTTGTCTACTAAAACGATCTTTTCTTTTATAACGAATTTCAGAACCTTGGATTTTCAAGATTCTATTTACTTCTCTAACCATAATTGGACGTATTTGTAGGACGCCAACTGATGGTTCTCCTAGGTGTCTATCTCCTAAAAGATTTGATTTACCTCTGCTTTCAACATTAATTAATGCATGTATCAATGAAGAGTCTGCAACCTCAACAGTGTCTGTTATTTGTATAATTTTTTCATTTTCTTCTAAACAAAATTCTTCTTCTTTAGGTTCATTTGTGGTTGAACCTGCCCAAAATGCAAATGGCACTAAAAGTGCACTGATTCTTGGTACCGATATTGACTGTAAAATCATTCTATTTTTTTTAGTTTACTATGATATTTTAATAATAATTTTCTTGATAGTTGATCTACTGTTCCTTCGTCTATTACTTCTTTAAACAGCTTTTGATGTAGTTCGTGGATTCTTTCTTCTAAATAAAGTTTATGTCTTCTTTGTCTTGATCGAATCTTAAATTTCATTTGTTGTGTTCTAGCTTTATTATTTGATCTTGTAATTGTAAATTCTCTTCTTCAAGGTGTATTACCTCATTAAAAGTTTTCATATATTCTTCTTGTAAATCAAGGTATTGATCTACTATTTCAGCATTTTTAACTTTACATTTTTCGTCTTTTCTATATTCCACATTGGTAATATGTAATAATAAAAATACGATTGTTAAAAATTGTATTATGTTTAATGTTCTACTTTTCATATTATTGTTTTTAAAAATCTCTTGCTTCTTCGTAAACGGCCTTAACAACTGGAAACCTTAATGAATGTTCTCCTTCTTGATTTGTTGTTTCTTCAAAATATTGCACCGTTATGGTTTTGTTTAATATTTTATTTGGGTTTTTAAAAAAGTTTCTTTTTTCTTCAAGACTAAAGCCACTGCCAACTTGTACTTTATTACCTTTATGTTCTATAATAACATTTTTAAGCATCATCTCTTCAACTTCTTTACCTTTTACAATTACTCTATTAATTGCATTTTCAACTCCAACTACAGTGTACTCAGCATCAAACATTTTTTTAACTTTTAAAATGTCTTGACTTCTCTTACCTTTATACAACTCATCTTTTCTCAACATTAAACCTTCCCAACCTTCTTTAGCTGCGATTGCCATTTGTTCTTTTACCATATCCTCACTTGTTGTAAGATATTGTTTTAGATATTTAAGATGTTTTAGCTTTGTGTCAGCAAGAATCATTTCAAGAGATTGTAGTCTAAGAAAAAGTTTTTCTTTTGAAACTTTACTTGCAAAATCTTCTGCGGTAATTATATCAAATGCTTGAAATAATGGATTCTCAATAGTGTGATTTTTTCTTTTAATTTCTTTAATAATTGATTGAAAGTCTTCATTTCCATTTTCATCTACAATACAAATCTCGCCATCCATTACGACGTTTTGTAGGTCTAGCCCTTGTAATTCTTCTTTAACTTTATCTAATGTAAGAAATGGCTTTCCGCTTCTTGAGTAGAGACTTACTTCTCCCCATTCGTTAAAAAATGCAAGACATCTAACTCCATCAAGCTTCCTACTAAGATACCAATCATCTTTTATAAAATCTACTTTCTTTTTAGTTTTATCATCATACGTTGATGCTAATGCGACATCAAATGTTGGAACGCAACCTGGGATAATTTTATTAATCATTGAAGCAGTAGATCTTGTCTTAAGATTTCTGTCTATGATGTTATAAATAAGGTCTGCATATTCTTGATTGTTACTAATATAACCATTAACCTCTGCGAGTGCAGCATGTCCTGTAATTTCTCTATTGTCTAATTTATCTAAAAGTTGAAATATATTATCGTCACAATTAGAGTTCACTAGGTCACTTCTCTTCTTTAAATTTTTTGAAGTAACGTAATATTGTTTAAATGGTGAATATACATACTTGAGCATTCTAGTGACCTCTAGGTCGTTCTTAAACTGCTCTAATACTTTTAACTTGTCTAAGTTTGAATTTGAAGCATTGCTTTGCTCTACAAAGTCTTTTATTTTTTCTAACATAAGATTGTTTTAATAATTTTTTTAATAATAAAACTTGCTATCCAGATAGCAACTAAAGCTATTAAAGCTTGTAATGGACTTGTAATTATAAATAGTAGTACTTTAAAAAATATATTTATAGCTAAATAAATAACGCTTGAGCTTATACAAAACGTTAAAATAATTAATAGAATAAATGTTGTTTTTGACATATTGTTTTAAGTTTTAATTATAATACTAATATAACTATAATCTTTGACCCGTGAAAATTTTGAGGCAACTTTTTTCACTTTTTTTTCACTTTTTTTAAAGTTTCTGATATTTGATACAAATTTATAATCATAATTGCCGTATTTGTAATTATGATAGGCATACTGAGAATAAGTAAACCATAAATTGTAAATAAAAAACAACCTATAGTATTGGCTATTCTTAACCATTTTAAATTTCTTATAGTAAATGAAAATATTACTATTGCTGTTGCGACATATCCTAAGATCTCTATCATTTTTTTAATTCCTTTAATCTTGCTGGTATAACAGTTGTAAAGTTGCATGTATCACAACATCTTCCATTATTAACAGGCTCTGCGTTATTACCAAAGCCTGTTATTTTATTATTACATATTGAACACTTTTTCATAATCTTAAAAATCTCCTGGTGCAACTTGCATACATGTTATATCATTTTTTCTCCACATGTTTACAACTTTATCTCTGTCATCAAAGACGCAAACAATGTTGCTTTTATCTGGAAATAAATCATCTAACCAATTTTGTTTAAGTTGATCGTCTGGCTTAAACATCCAATCTTTGCCAGTTGGTCTCATCTTAATTACATGGAAAGGTACTTTATGTTTAACCAACCAACTTTTAGTAGTCAATTGAGTACCTTTACTTCTACCACTAAATATAGCTATCATGTGACCGGACTCTGCAAGTATTTGAGCCATCTTTATCACAGCATGATTTGGCTGATCTAACTTTATATTTGCAGGATCGAAAAATATATCCCAATCTAATTTACCATTTGGCTTAGTCGCAAGCTTTCTTCTTGCATCTATATTCGCTAAGGTTCCATCTAAGTCGAATATTACCCATTTTTGATCTGTCATTTTTTTACGTTTTAAATTTATAATACTAATATAACTATTTTCTTTGACCCGTGAAAATTTTTAGGCATTTATTTTTTAATTATTTTTACGTTTATACTTTTTACAATCAGCTTTACTGCCTTGGAATACAACAGAATCATCTATATTATCAATGACTTGATAAATATCTCTATACTCATATAATGCTACTATATATAAATTCCTTTTCATAACCTTTATTTTATATAAATTTTATTCCTAATTTCTCACAACCTTCTTCAAACTCAACGTGAATTTTATTTATTTCAACATATTCGTCCAAAGTAATAACTGGATTATCTGAATGAAAATTAGAACATAACTCCCAATCATATTGAGATTTACTACTCCAACTTAAACTTAACTTTTCTATATTTTCTTTATTTGCCATAACCTTTATTTTTAATTATAATACTAATATAACTATAATCTTTGACCCGTGAAAATTTTTAGGCAACTTTTTTCAACATTTTTTTAGTTGCATAATTTAGAATTTTTTTAAGTCTTTCTTCTCTTGTGTTTAGCATAATTCTTTCTCTACCTATCCAATTATAAGTATTGCCTGTTTCTAGACTTTTCCAAGAAGCTGGATAAGTTCTAGTTGGATTTAATTGCCAACAAGTATCTTGTAACAGTCTACTATCTGACATTCTAATATAATATCTTATTTTTCTAACATAACCAGTAGAATATTCTGCTACAGTTTCTCCAGTCTTTAGTCTCCACATTGAAGTACCGTTTTTCTTTTGTGTTTTAGATGAGATATTTTTTGCACCCATTGTTTCTAAAACTTCTTCGTAGATTTTTTCTTTACTTTCCATTATTTTCAAGTGTTAATTTGTGATTAATTAATTTTTTCATTGTTATGGCAGCTCTGTGCACCCAATATCTATTGTGCATCATTTTGGATTCTCCCATATAATCCATCTTGTCATCTAATTGATCTATTATTTTATTCCAGTTCATATTGTTTATTTTTAAATTTTAATTATAGTACTAATATAAACAAAAAAAGCGACCCGTGAAAATCCCGAGGCGCTTTTTTTCAAAAAGTTATTAACAATTATAGACCTAATTCGTTCATTTCATCGATGTCGATACCATGTGTATCAAACCACCATTCTTTATCTTTATCTTGGTGCTTTTCCTTAAGTCTAAGATACCTAAGTTTCGTTTTTTCTTGTCTTTCAACTTCTTTTCTAAAAAACTCATGATCCATATAACCATTATTACTATATAAAATTCTAAGAAGTTTACGCAATACATAACCTTGTTTTTGTGGACCTGGCTTATAACCTGAATCTATAATTTTTAATATAGTGTCTTCGAGTGTCTCATTTGCACTCTTTATCTTTGTACCATTAACTATAGCATCAAGTCGCTCAAGGCCAAACCCGACATCTATAAAGTCTCCTGAGGTGTTTACAATGTTACCTATTTCTATACCATCGTGATAGAATTCTGTACAATATCCTCCCATTTCTCCATCTGTCCAAACGCATTCATCATCTAATTTTAAGGGAGTTTTATAAAGGTCATACATCCATTTCCAATTATCAAATTTATCAGAATGAATTGTTGCACAATCAACATGAATGTCAAGTTCTTCTTGTATAAATCCCATCCAAAATTCAACAGCCTTATTAACTGTCATTTCTCCAAAACTAAAAAGACCTAACATGTTAAAATATAAAAGATGACTTCCATCTCCTATCTCATCAATATCTTGTAGTCTTAAACATGATTGAACATTGGCTATTGTTGTACCATCTGGATTTTTAAAACGATCTTTAAATTGCTGCATGCCAGCAGGACAGAAAAGTGTTGTATCATCATAAGGTCTTACATGATTATCCATTTGAAATTGAATTCCATGTCTTTCACAATATGTAATATACTTTTCTAAAACATTCATTATTTACCTTGTCTATTATATGGTTTTTTATAATTTTTAGACTTTTTATTATTAGAAGTTTTTTTAGAGTGTTGACCCTTTCTTCTTCTTTTCATTCCATCTAAATTACCATTTCCTAATGCTTTTACTCTTGACATAATTTATATATTTAACTTATTTTAGTTGCTTTAATTTCTGTATTTTTAATATGTTCATTTAAGGCCTTACCCTGTGACTCAGCCATAGAGAACTTTTCGTAAATTTTAACATCGACATTATCATATTGATACGTTGTTCCTGAATTAAATGTTACTAATAATATCTTATCTTTAAAATTGTATTGTGAACATTTAATTGTACTCGATTCATAAAATGTAGTTTCTGTTGTTTTCATACATTTTATATAGTAAAATGTGGGATTGTTTAAAGTATATTAGATTCTACCTGTACAACAGCATCTCCAGATACAAGAATAGCCTGTAGTCTTTTAATTTCAGCAATAAGAGCTTTATTATCCACAGTAGTTACAGAACCACCGGAAGAACCACCAGATGATGGAGAACCTGTTCCTAATACTGAATCAACTGCATTTCCAACAGCGTCTGCTGCTCTAGATATAAAGCCTTGTTGATTAGCTCTTGCAGTATCTACTGTACCTCCAAAGTCTGCTATCATTAATGCTAGTTTTTCAACAGCTTCTATTAAATCATCACCAAGCGCTTCGATTGCTGCTTCTCCTCCTTGTTCAGAAAGATATGCAAGTGCCTTAAACATATCAGTAGATGCTTCAATTGCTTCAATATTAAAGTTTTGGCTTGCTTCTGCTATTTTTACATAAGATTCTGCTATACTTTCTAAATCTGTTTTAGCATTACTTAAATCTAATTCAGATATTTTTTCAAGGAAAGTTCCCATATATGGGAAACCTGTATAATTTGCTTGTCCCATTTGTTCAACAGCAGCTGCTATTTTTTTCATAGCGTCGCCTACTCCATTTGCTTCAAAATCACTTGCTTCTTCTACGAGATCTTCAATGTCACCTAAGTCATCGTACTTATCCATTATCTTAGTAGAATCAGCAATAAGTTTTATTGCCTTTGCAGTTTTATTAATATGTGTAGGAATAGCTCCTATACATTTAAAAAAGCTTGTTAAATTAGAAATTGCTGCCTGTTCTTTTCCAAATCTTATCATTACATCTATTCCATCTTCTTCATCTTCAAATGCTTCAAATAATTCTTCAATTCCATCTGCAACATTTTCTACTCTATCACCGTCTACCTTTGCTAAATCACTTAAGCTAATTGCAAACTCTCTTAAGAAATTGTTAATTTGTTTAGGTGCGTCTTTTGCATTTTCATTAAAGGTTTTCATACCTTCAACTATGGTTCCAAGGACTGGACCCATATCTTGTGCAATATCTAATCCTCTAGCAGCATCTCCTTGAGTTCTCCAATCTTTGTATGCTTTACCTACATTTGCAAACCCGTCGACTAAAACTTTAACCAAGTTCATTATGTTTTCTCCAACCTTTTTAAGGGCATTTCCTTTAGTTAAGTCTATTACTTTGGTTACTTTATTTGGCTTATTAGGATCTCCATATACATTAAATTTTAAAGTTGACATGTCTTTCATAGCACTTGCAATTCCTCCAAGAGCTCCTCCTAATCCTTGTACCATTGAGATACCTGCAGCTACTGGATCTTTAGTACCCATACTTTTAATAGCTTCCCATAGAGATTGTTCACCTTTACCATATTTTTTACCTATACTTGCAAATGCTCCACTCAAGGTTTCTACCATCATTGCAACATTTGTAGTAATTGCAGTCATGGCTGCACCGTCTAATGTTATAATTTCTTTAACACTACCATCAGGATTATATGTTGGAAATTGTAGTTTTGCCATTTTTGACATTCCATATGCGATGCTACTTAATGCATTACCCATTCCCATTACACTTTGAATTCCTTGATAAACGTTACCTCCTCCAAGTCCAAATAAACCAGCACCTCCATGTTCCTTTCCAATTTTAGCAAATGAATCAGCAAGTGTATTAAGTAATTTATCCATTTGTACTGGGAAAACATCATAATTAATATCTAACCCTTGGAATTTTTGAATTCCCTTTCCTATTGTAACAAGTGCATTACCTGCAACTAACATTGCAGCTGCTCCTATGCCTATTGAAGCAGCTCTAATTGGGTCCCACATAAATGAGTAACCAACGGCTGTCATTAATTTTTCTAAATTAGAAATTTCTCCTCCAAAAAAGCCAGTTTCACCACTAGGTGCTATCATTTTTTTCCATGCGCTACCTTCAAATACCTCTGACATTGTAAGTAAGCCTTCTGCTATTACAACTATTGCAGCACCTGCTAATAACATCGCCGCTGCACCAGCTGCTATCATAAGAGGAACTGGACCTGCACCTGCAGCTGCCATTGCTAAGCCTAAACCAACTATTGTGACTCCAAGCTGTGCTAAGAATTCCCATGGACTATCAAGTCCTTTTATTGCTTGAGAAAATGTATAAACACCAATTGAAATTGCAATTAATGCAAATCCTACTACAAGAAATGCCAATGCTCCTAGTGCAATATTCTTTGCTCTTTTTCCAGCAAAATCAAATGCAAACGATAATACGAGTATTGAAAGCCCTAATGCAAGTGATCCAAGTGTTATTAATATAGATATTGCTCCTATTACACCTAGTATTATCATCGCTGGTAATAATATTATCATAGTTGCTAATATTAAACCTGCTGTTATTATCGCACCTACCCATGTTCTTCTTCTTCTCTTGTCTCCTAATATTTTAAAGGCTCTTGTTAATATTACAATGGTTGGGTAAAATATCAATGCACCTACAAAAGCAACTACTAGAAATGGGGTAGCAATTGTCATTAAAATACCGAATGTTAATATAGCATATGATACTCTTTTAACGTTATCTATTGCAATAGCTAAATTTGATTTTTTACCAAGTACTTCTCTAGAGAACCAACTTAGTGGAGCAGCACCGCTGCTTGCTCCTAAAACATTAAGACCTTGTTTAATTATTACCATTGATAACCAAAATGCCGCAGCACCTATAAGAATCACAGGTGATAGTGCAGCAAACGCGACCAATGCTAACCCTAATTTCAAAATTCCCTCTGCTATAACATGGATTTGATCTTCGATAAATACTCCAAACACATTTGATAAAAAATCACCTGCCATTGCTAGTTTAATTATTCGCATAGTAACAAAGAACGCTAATGCACCAAATAATATAATTGGAGACATTGCTGCAAAAGCAGACATGCTATGTCCAAACCCAACAATAACATCAGCAAGCTTTCCTAGAACTAAGGATCTTGTTAACATCTCTTGTGAATCTTCTTCAGTAAGCTCTTCTATGAATGTTTTCTTTAATTGTATAAAAACTCCAAAAAACTTTTCGACATCTTTTGGTTTAGCAGCCGCTATTATTGCGATGGCTCCTGCCATTCTTTTACTTGCAAGAGCAAGACCTTCAATTGCAGCCAAGGCCTCTTTACTCATCTTACCTCCTGCTACTGCACCACCTGTTACGGTAGCCTCAGTGGCTGTTACTAATTTATCAATTAAATTATATAGGGCACCTCCTGGATTGACTGATTTAGCCATTGAATCCTGTGCTTCATAACTTAATTTTTCAAAAGGTGACTTAAACGCTGCCAATACATTAAATTGTTTTTTTTATATATCTATATTTTAGGCATAGATATATTAGGCATGCTTGGGCCTTTAAAATTCTTGGCCATTGAGTTAGGGTTCATTCCCTTCTTATATTTACTCATCTTTTCTTCTGCCCCTTCTTGTTGTTCTTTCTCAGATTTATTTTTCTTATCTAAATGTTCTTTTAAATTTTGAACATAGTAATAATACTCATAATAATCGAGATTATCTATTTCAGAGGGCTGGAGTCGTAAGTGAATGCCCAGATAAAATTTAGTCTTAAAGAAGTTCTCCAGCGAGATCCGAAATAATGAAAAGACTTTTGATTCCACCTGGGAAGTCGAGAGGGAGCGTTACCGTCTCTCCGTCGACGTCTACTTCCATTTCAGGTTGTGCACCAATTTTCATTTTTTCAGCTAGTCTGTACATAACCATGTATTTCTTTTCATTCCATCCTTGAAATGCAACTTCTTGGTTAAATACTTCTTTTGTATTAAATCCTCTCCAGTCTAATTGAATATATGGTAAGATTTGAATAAATGATTGATCCCATCTTTTCTTTTGTTCTTGTTGTTCCTTAATATATTTAGTAACAGTTTCCATAACACCGACAGATGGAGGTCTCATTAATATTTCACCAGAACTCTTAGTTTGAATTCTAAAACACCTCGCAACGGCATCATAATATTTTTCAATTTCTTCAGGTACTTCAGTTCCAGTAAGATTCCTTGTAGCTAATTCAACATCTTCAGTTACACCATAACTATTTTCAGCCTTTAACATTAATTTATTTTCAGCTTCTGGAAAAGTAAGATCTCTAATTGCTAAAATAACCGCAATTCTGTCTTCTTCTAAAAGATCTTTGTAAGATAATTTTTTACCAGGTGATTCAATTCTAGCGCATGCTTTTACTATTCCATTTAATTTATCTTCAATATCAAAAATATTACCTTCATCCATTGTTGAAAAATGTCTAATTTCAGCAACCTTTGCTGATCTAATAGTTATTTTAGTATCTACTGGATAAAAACGTCCTTTTGAAAAAAGAGTTTCCATGTCCATATCATGATAGCCTAAATGAAAATCAGCCTTATCAGCCTTATCAGGGTTGAATTTAGCCATATTGACTTTGCCTAATCCTTCTTTATTAATAGTATCTTCAATAGGATCAACCGTTTCTACGTTTTCTTTTGTAGATTCTTGAGAAGTATTTTCAAATGCTCCTCCTTCTTGTTCTTTTTTATTTAAGAACTCGTTTAAATCTTTATTGTCTTCACTCATATTGATGTGTTTGTTAGATTATATAATTGTTTTTTATTTTGTTTCAGAATTTTTTTTAATTTCATTTTGTATTAATTCTCTTACAAATGCACTAACAGACTTAGGCCTTTGTTTTTCCTTAATAGCACGACTTAATATAATATGATTAAGTTCTTCAAATTCTGGTTCTGTTAACAGAACTTGTATTTTTTTTATTAATTTGTTTACTATGTAGTCTTCTTTAGACATAATATAATAGTATTATAATATTTTTACCGAGCAAAAAATAGAGAAGACTTACATCTTCTCTAAAATTTTAAACTCTAATTTTTTTAAACTAATTCCTCAGCCCATGTGTTAACTCTCCATGTAACATCTAATGCCTGAGCTTCTGCAGTTTCATAACTTAATTCAGCAGTTGGGTTTAAAGCTGAAGTAATAAAACAATCTTCACATGTGATTTTTCTATAAATATCACCAGCTCTGTTAAATTGTACAATCACTAATGTTCCTACATAGTCTTTCTTAAGACCAGTTTCACCAGTTTCTGGATTGTATGCTAATCTGTACCAGTCTCTCATTGTTTTATATAAGTACATTTGATTTGCCTCGTTTAAGTTTAATGAGAAGTTAACAGTAACATCTAGGAATGAATCAGCTGGTAAACCTGTATAAGATCTAGTTGACCATTTAAATTTTTGATCTACAACTCCTAGTTCTTTATGAAGTTCTAAACCACTAATTGAATTTACATGTTGAATTAATAATTCTTGGCCACCAACGCCTGCTGGAGGAAGAATAGTTACCTCAAACATGTTAGCTAATACTGGTTCGAAATTCTTACCCTTCTTACTAGTTTGATCGTTTGAATAATGTGGTAATGCCATTTTGTTTTTCTTTTATTTTTAATTATATATCTTTAAAATTTCTTTAAAAATTAAGAGGGTATGTTTCAACCCTCTTAATTAATATTCTTTTTAGAAGTTACCTGATGCAATTTCTCCAGTATTTAAGATTGTTGTTCTGTGAACAATAATTTCTAATCCTTTAACTGGTTCAACAAATGTATCTAAGATACCCATGTTATTATCGATAACCTCATTAGTATTATTTGTCTGATCCATTACGTTTTTGTAAGCGTAAACACCTTGATCTGCAAGAACTGATTCCATAAATGAATCTGCAAGAGTTTTAATCTCTAATCTTGTTTGTGCGTTGTTAAATTCAAAAACATAATCTTTAAGAATATCTGCAATACCATTTTCAATGTAAATTAATACTTCTCTTACATGAGCAGAACTTAAAGCTGATTTGATAGACTGCTGTGCAGTTTTATTACCTTTAATTACAAGACCAACTCCTCTTTCGAATACAATTGGGTTATAACCAAATGGTTCTAAGTTATCTCTATCTGATTTATCAAATGGATATTCAGCTCCAATTACGTTAGTGCCTGCAACAACTCCTCTTCTTGGACCTGCAACAATTGACCATGGTAATGAATCTGTAAATTTATCAATATAGTTATTTGATACGTAAGCAGCTGGTGGAACAACTGTTACTTTTCCATTTTCTCTAACATTTAAACCAGGACCATAGTAGAATCCGTAGTTTGCGCCATCAGCTAATGAAGGTAATTGATATGTAGCTGTTGGGTTTTGTGATAAATCACCTCCGTCAGCAACAAATCTTGTTTCAAAACTTCCAGTAAATGCATCTTTAAAAGATGGATCCGTGGACTTTTTAAAATCTTCAACAGTTGGAGCATTTAATATACAAGAAACATTTTGTCTTTCTTTTGCTATTCTTGTAAATTCATTTTTATTTAAAATACCACCTTCATAAGAACCGAATGTGTCTACAATATATCTTAAGTCGATAACATCTCTATCAACTAATGCAGCTTTAACACCTCCACTTGAGAATGCAGTTAAACAATCTTGAATAGATTGATCAGAAATTGCTACTTTATTAAAGTTAAATATTCTATATTCGCTTGCTGTTTTTTCAAAAGATTGAACAGCAACATCGCTTGCTGGATCGAATGCAGCGTCAACTGGTTGTGAACAAGTCACAGTATAAACAGTTGGTGCAGTACCAGTTTGAGAAATTCTAGTTACTTTTGCAAGTTTATTAGAAGCAGCAGCTGGGAAATAATCTCCAACTGATAATGTTAATGCATCGTCATTTGCAGAAGAAAATTGAAATGATGAACCTGTTGCAGTATATACAAAGTCAGTAGCAGAAAAATCAATATCTCTTTCACCTGCAGTTGCAGTATAAGAAAGCATATTATAAGCAGATGTTGAATCGTAATTCTCACCTACTAAGTCAACTTTTCCTTCTTCAACTGCTTCTTCATTAACAGCACAGAATAAACCTGTTCTTCTTGTTTCAGCGTTAATTTGTTGTTCAACGTATAAACCATTTCCTTCTAAATCCGTAAAGGCTGGAATAATTGAACCAGTGTATTGTGCTAATAAACTAACTTGTCTTTCATTAGCAAACTCTACTAATTTATCTTTTAATAAACCTGTTGAAGTGAAATAATCTCCATAAACTGGGTCTAAATCCATTGCAGAAGCTTCGAATTTTCCTTGAAATACTAAAACATCTACCATGTAGTCTGAAATATAATCAAACTCTCCAATTCCATCAGGAATATTTCCTTCACCATACCATTCTCTTGCAGTAACATTAAAAGACTTATCTAAATCTTGTGCTTGTCTTACAACAACTGAAAGGTTGCTTTGACCAATGTTTACTAAATTTAATGCAGTTGATTGAGCAGCTCCTAAATAACCTAATGTTTCTAATACCTCTTGATCAGAAGGGTACATAAACTTATCAGTGTTATGAAATTTTTCAAATTCATCCGTACCTGTAACATTTTGTGCAGTGTCATCAGAACCATCAGTAGCTAATCTAGCATAAGAAGCTAAATCAGAAGAATCAAAATCAGCTAAATTCATAGCTAAAATTGGACCTCTCTTTAATGCTTCTAAACATGATCTGTGGAAGAACATTCCTTTTTTCTCTAATTTTTTGTCGATTCCACCAAAGATTAAAACAAAAGTTTCTGTATCTTCAACGAAAACCGGCGTGTTGTAAGGTCCCTTTCTTGAGTGACCTGCAACTAATCTTATTGTCTCAGCAGATATACTTGATACCTGGGACTTATCAAATTCTAAACGGTAAACTCCCGAAGATTTGAATTGTAATAATTGAGGACTAAGTGCCATAATTTTTATCTATTTTTTTTTAGTTTTTATAATCTATATATCACCCAAAAAACTAGATTATTCTATAATAAGTCGTAAATGTCAAAGTTAAGGTCTCCTTGTTCTTGACTATCCTTATAGAGAGTCATTTCCATATAGTCATGGACTTCTGGATCAATAATATCTAGTAGCTCTTCTACTGAATCTGCATATGCTGTGGTGTTAAAATATTCTGTTGCAATTATACTTGACATTGCAAGATCATCATGTCCCATCTGTGCACCATATTTACCACTTGGTAATGTACCAAAAAGACTTATTTCATTTGCAGTTTCAAATTCAGTTATATTCATTCTGTTAATCTCGTATAATGATTTAAAGTTTTGGCAAAAGATTGGCTTATTATCATTTTTTATTTTAATACCATGTTTAACTCCTCTTGCGTCATGTCTATGTTTAAATCTAAGTACCATCTCTTCATCAAAATCATTTCTTCTTGGAAATACTGTTTGTAAATATTTAAGTAGCACAGAACCATATGTATTAAACTCTATCACCATCTTAACGTTTTCACTATATAAAAGATCTACACTAATAATATAGAGACATTTTGCAAAATCTTCTATTACATGCTCATTTGATCTGAACGTGCCCACCTGATTAAGTTTAAAAAAGTCATACATTGCACCAGGTGTTGCCAGGTGGTCTATCTCTTTATTTGTCATTGGATCGACCCTAAATATATTAATGATTGAGTAGTCACCTCCATTACCTTCAGCAATGTCAACTGATAATAACCAATATTTGTCTCTATCTCCTAGTGTTTCAATGTCAAAACCAGGGTGCCAGTTTAAAAAACCTTTAGTGTCTATTTGTGCATCTGTGAATTCATCTATTTCATGATAGACATATTCTTTCATTTTACTTCTTAGTTTTTTCATAGAACCTGGGTCTAATAACAAATTAGATGAGCTGACAAACTCATTTCCATACTGTCTATTAAATGCTTCTATACTTCCTAAGTTTCCAAGTTCTCTCTTATACCAATCATCGTCTCTATCTGGATGTTGCCACCAATCTATTCTCATTGGGTGATATTCATTATCTCCTCTCTCAGCTGCACTATAAATCTTATAAAATTTGTTAAAGCCATTTGGCGTACTTGTAATAATAATCCTTGAAACATTAGATGCTGAAAGTGTTGGATAAACGTTTTCGTAAAAAGTATCAACTATTGAAGGGTGAATGTGTGCAAACTCATCTAAGAACAAGAGGTGAATTGTAAAACCAATACCTGCCTTTGCAGTCGTACTCTGTCCTACAAGTCTACTTCCATTATCACATTTCACATTCATTACATCATACTTTGTAATTCCTGGCTTCATAAAGAAAGGTAAGTTTTCTATAACAACCTTTGCTTTATCTATAATTTCTTTTGTAGTATCTGATTTATTTGCAAGTAATAATGTATTTTTATCTGTAGAAAAAGTTAAAAACCAAGCATTAAATATAGATGCCATAACTGTCTTACCCATTTGCCTACTCGCAAGACATATATTAAATCTATTTTCTTGAAAATTTCTTAACATATCCTTTTGATAGTCTCTCAATTTTACTTGTTGAATTCCCTCATCAGTAAGAACAACTGCATATTTCTCTGCAAAATAAACAATATCTGCAGCACATCTTGCAAGTTCTTGAATTTCCTCATCAGTATATTCAAAAACAATATTTCCCCTTCTTAAAAATTGTCTACCTTCATAAAACGGCATTTTAACCTGAGGCTTATAACCTTGGTCTAGTGCAACTTCAAGATCTTGGATCTTTTTAGTTGACCACACTAATCGGTCACTACTTGCCTGTTCCGTTTCTTTCGGTATCCAAAAATTATCACTCATTGTCTTCTGTCTCTGCGTCTTCTATATCGGCTTGTTGAATTCCAGCCTGGATTTGGTTCATTAAATCTTTTGTGCCTCTTTGTATATTTGCACTTGAGTTATTACCTCCGACTCTATTAATTTCATCGTCATTTTCTCTCTTCTTATAAAGTTCAATGTCTCTTGCAATTCTCTTTGTACTTTCTTCAGTTGCCATTAAATACATTGTCTGACTTTTAATAATATCTAACATTGATTTTTGCAATGTTGCAAGTACTTCAAACATTCTTGGTGCAAGTTCTCCACCTTCTATAGTTTCTAATAATGTCGTTAGGGCTCTTTCTCCTGCCTTCAATTGATAGACTAACGAACTCATTGTCATTTCGTCCATTTTCTTTTTAGCCATTAAATACTCATCCTTTTCAATAATCTCTGCATCTAAATAAAACTGCATAAGACTTGTGATAGTTTTCTTAGCCTGCCTTTCAGCGCCAGTTTTCATATCACCATAATTAATTGCTGGAGTTGCATTATGAAATTTAGGAACAGGTAAATCTGTTGGGTCTTTTTCTACATCTAAGCTTTCGTTAGGACCTAAGAGTTCTTCTAAATCTCTTTTTATTTCGTCCGCCTGTTCTGAAATTGTTTTCTTTTTCTCTGACATTGTCTATAGTTTTATAGTCTATATATCCTATTATTTATTAGTGCCCACCTTTTGAATTTGTAATGAAGGTATTGCATTATCTATAATAATAGCATTTTGACTATCTCTCACAACATATTGGTGTAATACGTTTACATGCTGTTCATCTTCTATTGTTTTATTAAACATTCTAATATTAGTTAAATTAAACTCTCCTCCTCTAAGACTCCAATTAACATCAGTTTCCCAAACATGTGGAGAAAGAGATTCTAAATTACCTGAATGTGCAAGTTCTAATTCATTTTGACCAGTAGGATCTGTATAAGCTGCTTGATCGTCTAATTTATAAATAAACGTGCTTACTTCTCCATAAGTATTACTAACATTAACTACCATTCCATACCAAGTAGTTAGACTAAATATTGTACTATGGTCGAAAATATATTCTTGTTGATTAATACATATTTTAATATTCATGCTACTTAATTTAATAATCAAACCATTGCCTAAAACATTTGTACCGTCAATTATGTCATAATATGTATCGTTTGCTAAATCAAATGTTTTTGTTGGATTAAACCAAAATGTAAATGATCTATTCTCATCCATTTTTAAAGTTGACATTGCCTCATATACAACAGCAGGTGCCTGAAACTCATCATTTAATATAGTTGATAAGTCATAATAGTTTCTTGTAATAACAGTCCATCTATTTTTTAAATTAATATCATTTAATGTGAGATCTTTATGTACAAATTTCCTAACGCCGTCTTGTGCTCTATGATGAGTAGTTTGATATTGGAGAGGTTTTGTAACTTTATCAAATTCTTCTCTAATTTCCTCACCAAATACTTCTTCAACTCCTTTTACTAAATCTGTAAGATCTTCTTCAAATCCTTCTTTATTTGTTGAAGTTCTGTTTTCATATTTTTTCAACATTACTTTAAAATATGTAAGCTCTCTATTAAATTCATCTGCTAATGCGACTGAATTAACCTCATACATTCTATTGTTGAAAGGAAAATATAAATAATCTCTACTACGTGGACTTTTATTTTCTCCAAAATGTTTTCTAAACTCTTCACCAACTATATGAATTTCAAAGTCTTCAAATCCCATTCCAAAAATATCAAATGTATTTTGTTCTGTTGGGAATTCATTGTCAGGTACCATTACTTTAATGCTTTCCTTTTCAATAACATCATATAGTGAATATTCTTTTAAAATAACATCTTTACTTCTTACGTTTGGTTCTACTCTATAATAAGTTACATTATGACCGTAAACACTATTTGCAAGATTTGAAAGACTCTTATAAAGATGTGCTGGTTTTTGTAAACCATAAGGCTGATATAAATTAGCGGCATCACATTCTACTATTATATTTGCGCAACCGTCTAACTCAAAAGGTTCACAATCAACACAAGTCTGTGGGCATTCTTCAATAGTTCCATCCTCATACTGAACAGTGTACACTATACTTAAAATTGCTAATTCATGTAGAGGCTGTATATTTTCAACAGTTGCTCTAATTTCTAACCAAAGAGGTTGAGTTGGATCAAAGTCTATTGATAATAATTCTCCAACAAGTGTTCCCTTTGTTAATGGATGCCATTGAGTGTGTTCTCCTCCTCCATCTATTGTGGTATTTTGACTCCATCTATATTCATAACTAAAATAATTCCATTGATTCGTCTTTACATAAAAAGTGACATTAATTAAATCAACATCTGCTGGCGCCTGTAAAACTAAAGTCTCTTCATCTGGTGTATTATCTACAACAAATTCATATCCTCCAGCAAACACAATGTCTCCGTTATTTAAGTCTAAATTTGTACCAATACCTGTGACTGTATCGCTGCCATTCGTAAATGTTAATTTCCCAACGGTAAACTCGTTAGAAAAACCTGCCTTAACTTCCCAATCTAATATTCTATCAACTTTTAAATAAGGATTTAAAAGCTTAGCAATAATTTTATCACCTACTTCAGTTGCTATGTAGTCTGTAACCATGTTTTATTTATCTGATTTTTAAAATTGATCCTCATCACCAGAGACTCCTTCTTTTCTACTAAACTTTTCAACAGTAGCAAAACCTAAACCAGCTCCAGCTAGCCATAGCATACCTTCAAACATATATTCCTTTAATGGAATTTCTACAAATATGTTAGCTATAAAAGCTGCTGAAATTAAAACAAAAGAAATTAAAGTAATTAATCTCTTAGAAGATGGTTGACCATCAACGTCCATTAATATTTTTTCTAAATAAGATTTCTTTTTTTCCATATAGCAAGTCTTCTTTTTGCTATATATCTTCCAAATAGTCGGTAATTATCAGTGCTTCTGGATTGTCATCATAAAATTGATCAAATTCTCTTAACATTCTATCACATACGTTTTTTACATTTTGATCGTCGGATTCTCTAAGTTTTTCAAGTCTATCTATAAGGGATTTTAATTTTACTAAAGAATAGTTTAGGTTTTTTATACAGCCTATTTCCTTTAAAACATAATTAACAAATTCCATATCTTTTTCTTTAAAAAAATCAAAAGTTCTATAACTTCCTCTAATTGTCTTAAAAGAAAAACTCAATGTTTTTTCTCCGGTTTCTGCATTTGCAAGTATTCTAGAGTATTTGCTGTTTTTTGAAAATGAAATTTGAAACCATCTTAAATTAGGCATTTCATCCATTATCTTTTTTAAAAAGTAAATCGTATCTGCGTGTATATGTAATTCATTTTGTGGAATTAGTGATATTTTATCTAAATCTTTTTTAAAATACTTATATAATAAAAAAAATACATCTTTTTTTCTAACTAATATTGTATCATTATGTGGCTTTATTAAACAATTTTCTAATATTAATGTGTATAATTTGTTGTCTTTATAATTATACTTATAAAGAGTAATGCTTAGTACTTCTGGAAATAGATAAACTTTATCCATAAACCTTAATTTGATTTTCTAATTTTTTAAGATCAGAATAAAATTGTTCTTTATTAAATGATTTTAATTCTTCAACCTCTCTTTTTCCTATTTCATTTTTTTCCATATAAAATCTCAATACTTCCTCAGAGGGCTGATACTTTTCTTTAACGTTTTTCTTTGAGCTTTTTGTTTTAGTATATATCCAACCTGGTACTCTATTGAATCTACTTGCAACCATTTGCCAACAATCAATTACCTTACTTCCATTAATACCATTAAAATTAAATAACTGTGCATTTCCTGGATAGTGTATAGACATAAACCGATTAATCATAAAATGATGTCTTTTTTTAGAAGACTCTTTTATTTTTGCATAACTATCTCTCTTTGTAAACATTATTTTTACAAAGTCAAAAAGTTTAGTTTCGTCTAACATATTAAAATAATTTATTGTTTGTCTTTTTTCCTACTAGTTTTAACTTCTTTGGTCGTTTTGTTTCAGTAGGAATATTAGAAAATGCATCATACTGCTTTGGTACTTTATTTATTTTTAACCAATCTGTACCTTCTAATATTTTTTCTTTATTTATAAGTTGTGATAAATCTGTTCCTTCTAGTACTTTTAATTCTGTTTCTACACTTTTGTATATTTCGTTTTGAATAGCATCTGGTATTACTTTAGTATGTAGCATCATTAATACCATGTTTTGTGAAATATTATTTTTAATTATTTGTTTAGAAGATTTACCTATAACTCTATAAACTATATCTGCTAGATTTTCTACTTCATTTTTATTAAATAATTGATCTATAACAAACTGATCATTTTCTTTAGTATATTGTTCAAATATTTTATCTGCTATTTTATCTGTAATTGAATATGTTCTAAGTTTGCCGCCTTTCATTTCCTTTTGCCATAAAGCAACAGATGGAATATTATCCGATTTATCTCCTATTAATATTTTTTTAAACATAAATTCATCGCAATTAACTTCTGTTAATTTTATTTTATTATTTTGAATCCATGTTTTTATTGCTTCTTTATATTCTTCTTTAAAGCCGCTGTATTGTGATAAGTTAAATAATAAATCTTCTTTATTTTCTATTTCAGAAGTATTTAATACATCTATAAAATCTTTAAATCCATATAGACTTTTTTGAGTTGGTGAATACCATAATGAATATGAATCATTTGCCTTTGAATAATTAACAAGTTGAATAAGGTCTCTATCGCCAGTCCATATAATACAATTTCTACCTTTGTTAATTAATAATGTTGACCATCCAAATAAAACATCATCTGCTTCTGCACCTTCTATCTTATGTACTACTACACCGTGTTTTTGTAAAATATTTTGAAATTCTTCATAAATATGATATACTGCATCCCAATTTATAGAACTATCTGTTTTTCTAGTCCCTTTATATTCTGCACTTGGAAATAAATCTTTACGCCAGCTTCTTGCATCCACTGCAACAACAACTTTATCTATAAAACCTCGCATTTTTCTAACTTCAGATGCAAGATCAATTGCAAGTTTTCTCATTAGTGAAGCACGAGATGCTTCATCTTCTAACATTACACCATTCTTTGGTCTTGGCAAAACAAAGAGACGACTATGTAAAAAATAGTTACCGTCAATAAGTAATGTATGTCCGCCTTTTCTCATCATAATTTTAGTTTTTTCTAATTATTTCTTGTGCCTTATACACAAGTGAAAGCATTGTGATAACAGGGTCAATAACATGTAGTCTTTGTGCTTGATGTTTTGCTACTTCTACTACAATTTCAGGAATATGTTTTACACTTTGTGCTTTTTCCTGTTGGATGTATTCGATGAAGTCTTCACCTAA
>VMHT01119057.1_pt1 | contig 43723 bp, 34 predicted proteins | sample 4693611 | NCBI WGS metagenome assembly VMHT01 (sample SAMN12280063, study PRJNA550983) | marine metagenome | isolation source: seawater sampled from same location over 5 years 0.02-0.2 micron viral filtrate | place: USA: collected off the coast of southern California halfway between the port... ...
ATACAGAGTGGAAGAAATACAACCAATCTCTTCTCTACTCTTTCGAAAAAGATATCAGACATCTTAACACACTTGAAGGAAAACTGGACAATCTATTTGATAATAACGATTCTAGTCATCCTATCATTGTCCAGTGTATTTTATCCAAATCCATATCTTTTGGAACAGGAGTATTACTTGATGCCCTTGTTGGATGGAGTTCCCGCGTAGACATATCAGAACAATATGTCTGGCCTGAGGTTAAACAGAGATTGCAAAAGACTCAAGGATTTATCGGATACAATAACGATACATTAAAGAAAAAGGTATTAGAAATATATGACTTTTGATACATATGAACCTACAGTAAATGAAATGATGGATATTGATAATGCAATGTCGTATTTAAACCTCTCAGAGGGTCGTACTGCATACATTATAGGTAATGGTCAGTCTAGGATAGGATTAGACCTAACGACTCTTAATGGGGATATATGGGGGTGTAATGCACTGTATCGTGACTATGAACCAGACTATCTAACCATTATAGATGTCAGTATCATGGGTGAGTGTTGTGAATCACAATATCCAAAATACAACAAATGTTACTTCTCTGGAGAATGGGATGACCCATTAGGATTTGAAGAATACAATGTGATTAAAGGAACAATGGGTGTACCAGTAAGAGAGTGGATAGACCCAAGTCATTCTAAAGTGACTATGCATGGAAAGGGTAATGGGAATGTAGGTATCCTAGAAATGCAAGCAATAGGAATAGAGGATGACTATAAGATTTCAAAGATAGGTGGCCCTCCAGAGGATTACCATCTATTTGAGAATTGGTTCGCAGGTACTACTGCAGCTGCAATGGCATCTATGAACCATGACTACGATAATGTAGTCTTTGTCGGATTTGATTCTATTTGGAATTACGATTCGACTAAATATAATAACATCTATGCTGGAACTCGATGTTATGGGACAGAAGACGACCCAGAGAACAACAGACTTGTTGAGACTGGTGACCAAGGTTGGATATCCCAGACAGAACAACTAAAGATTTTAGTTGACAGATTCCAAAACATAGACTATTATATAATGAAGGATGAATTAAGTATTACTTCTTTAGAAAGATACTTAGTTTAATACAATAATAAAATGCAATACAATGCTAATACGAGGATAAAATTATGTCATTTCAAGACTTAAAAAAATCTAGAGGTGGATTCGACACCTTACAGAAATCACTAGAACAATCATCTAGTGGAACTGAAACTAAATCATACAATGATGACCGATACTGGAAAATCGACTTAGATAAGACTGGTAATGGTTATGCAGTTGTAAGATTCTTACCAGCATCACAGAACGAGGATATGCCTTGGGTTCAATACTTTGACCATGGTTTCCAAGGGCCAGGTGGATGGTACATTGAGAAGTCTTTAACGACTCTTAATGAGAAAGACCCAGTATCAGAACACAATACTGAATTGTGGAACTCTGGTCTTGAGTCAAACAAGGATATAGCAAGGAAACAGAAAAGAAGGTTGCACTATGTGTCAAACATTCTTGTAGTTTCTGACCCTACACATCCAGAGAATGAAGGTAAAGTATTCCTATTTAGATATGGGAAGAAAATCTTCGAAATGTTGAAAGACAAAATGCAACCACAGTTTCAAGATGAAACACCAGTAAATCCTTTTGATTTATGGGAAGGTGCAGACTTTAAAATCAAAGTTCGTAAAGTAGATGGATACTGGAACTATGATAAATCAGAGTTTGCAACTCCAAAACCATTATCAGATGATGAGGCACGAATGGAAGCAGTCTGGAATAGTCAACATTCATTAAAAGATGTTATTGGTGCAGACCAGTTTAAATCTTACGATGAACTGAAACAAAAACTCGACAGAGTTTTAGGAATGACAGCATCTACATCAACTGCAGCTTCGGTTGCATCTGATATGGACGATGTTGCATATCCAAGTCCAGAACCAACAGTTGCAGAACCTACTACTGTATCAACAGATGTAGAGGAAGATGAGACACTCTCATATTTCCAAAAACTTGCAAATGATGTGTAAGGATTGTCAATTCTAATCTATTTGAATTATAAATATACTATGCAGTAATAGAATTGACTTAGGGGGCTGAGTAACCACTTGACTCAGAGAATGTACCAAGTAGGCTGGTTGAGGTTTGGGTACATACATCGTGGTAAGATATCAAATGCGGCAGTGTGATATCGGTTAGGTAGCGGGTCTAAAAAGAGGGGCTAATCTAACAACTTTATATTATGGAAAATTCTTATGACAAAGCAATGGCATGGTGGGAAGGGTTCAAAACAACGCCCATCAGAAGGTACAGTCTATCAAGACAATTGGGAAAAGATATTTGGTAAGAAAGAACCAAAGGTAAAGTCACATAAGAAAACACCTAAACATGGACTGACTCAAGTCCACAAAGATAAAACTAAAACTATTCCAAGAAAAGAAAAGTATTCTACCCTAGACTAGGGTAATGAAGTGCAGAATGCCTCATCATTTGTGAACCAGTTGCATTGAATCTTTTTATATTATTACTAACTCTATTACTTACTTGAGGTGCAACAACAACATTGTTATTTTGTCCTTGAGGTTGGGTAGTACTAGTTGGTGATACATCGGTTGCAGTTACATTTGCATTGAAGTTTAAATCCACATTTTTCATGTCCTTAAGTGCTTCTGTAATTTTCTCAAGATGTTGAACTTTTTTGTCTGTTATATTACCTAGTCCTTTACCTATTTGTAGAATACCATCACCTACCATACCTAACTTTGTACCAAGGTCAGCAGCTAACTGTAATTGAGACAGTTTTTTGAGTTCACCAGAGAAGTCTTCACCAGTCCATCCACGAATTAAATCACCACTAAAGAGACGACCATTCTCACCATCTGGTAGTTTTGGGAATTCAAATCCTTTTAATGCAGTTTTTAGATTAGTAATATTATTGATTTTTTCAGACATGTCACCAGCATATGAACCTAGTGCTTCTGATAATTCTGTTAGTGGATGGTCAGAAAGTGCTTGTGCTATAATACCACGACCACCACTTATATCCATTAATTCATCTATATCTCCACTTATACTTGCAAGTTGTTGAATGTTTTGTTTGATTCTAGGGACATTCATGGTTTCAAATGGTAGAATAGAAGTTGCAAATTCACCTAGTCCTTTACCAATTACAACTAAAGTACCAATCAATGCCATAACAGCTATTGCACCAACACCCATAATCAATGCACCAACACCAGTAGTCACAATTGCACCAAGAACTCCCATTAGAGTTGCAAGACCTAACATACTACCAAGAACTTTGAGCATGTTAACTTTACCAAACTCTTTCATTCCTTCGAATGCACCCATCTTTTGACCTAATGCAAATGAACCAAAAATACCAGTAAGACCAACACCTAGTGCAAGACCACCAACTGCTAATGCACCAGAAAATTTAAACGCTGCAGTTGCAAATGCACTCATACCAACAGCAGCTGCAGATAATCCAGCACCAGCAGCCACACCAGTTGCAGCTGCAACTCCTAAGAAAATTGATGCAGCTCTGAATGAACCACCACCTTGAGAATCTTCACCTTCTGGAGCATCGTCTGGTGCAGACGCAGCTGTTGTACCACTTTGAACCATAGTCTGTTTGACTTGGTTTCTAGCAATTTTTTCTTGTCTCTTATCATTTCTTATTGCAAGTTGCAAGTTCGTTTTGTCAATCTTATCTTGTTTTTTTCTATCAAAGATATTTCTTTTTATAGACATTGCAATTCTAATTGCTATTGCAGATGCTTGCCTACCAATGAAGTTTAAGAGTGTTCCTAATAATGGTATTTGTTGCAAGAAACCACCAACAGGCCCAAGGAATGTCAATACTTTATCAAGGTCACCAGATAAATCTTGACCTACTGATTTGAATATTTCACCTTGAGTTAATTTACCACCTTCTTCAACAGATTTTTTCAAGTCATCAAATTTACCACCAAAGATTTTTACTGTAGCTCTTTCGAAACCAGTTAGGTTTCTACCAAACTTTTGTTGTTCTTCGAGTTGTTTCTTTTCAATAATTAATCTTTCATATTCGGTATTACGAGTGAGGTCTTGATTAGTTTCTTTTGCAGTAGACTCCATTGCTTCTATTTTTGCATTAGTAGCTGCAAGTGCATCGGTTGTCATTGCAATTTGTTTAGCTGTTTGTTTACTAAAACCAAAGTTCTGTTCTAACATACCTTGATTTTTTGCCATAGTTTTGACAGCATCAGATAAACCTTCTTGATTATCGATGTTCTTTTCGAACGCTTCTCTTGCCTTTTCTGAACCCTTAGTAGACTCTGCACGAGACTTTCTAAGTTCAGTAATGACTTTTTGTGCTATAGAGTTTTGCTCTTTTGCACTTAATCCTTTATCTTCGTCTGCCATAATACTATTTATCTATTTGTCGTTGTTAGTGGAGTGTTCTTTTGCAGCTGAGTTGACATATAGTCCAAACCAAGCAGCTCCTGCTCCAACTAGAATACTGATAAGACCAGATTGTTCCATTGTTGGTGCTTCTAATCCTATGAACCACATTACTACATAGTATATTAAGAATATGTATACACTTAAGAATGCACGAGGCCATATTCTCCAACTATCTACTGCTCTTGCAGCGAATATCCATTTTTGCCATGGATTAGTCTTATCATCATGTGTTAACTCAAATATTTGTTGTTTGAGGTCATTGTTTTCGGTAACCATTTCCATAAACTTACTTAAGTCTATTTCAACTTCATTACGACTCATGTCACCACTGAATCTTTCTCTATTCTCAGACATTATACTCTCCTATTCTATCTGTTATCTGTTCTGTTGTTGTTTCATCTTCAATTCTTCATCTTCAAGATGAGACACTAGTAGAGAGACATATATCTCCCTTTCCCAAGGATGCATATCATCCAGTTCGGTCAATGACCAATTGTGGTGTTGAATTAAACCAAAGTTTGTCTGAATGTAATTTGCAAGTGTTTCATGAGAAAGGGCTAGACGAAAAAATTCTGAATTCCTTCTAGTTTTACCTCATTATGAGTACTACATTTACTACATTCAAACTCCACATTCTTTACCAGTTTTGGTAGTTCATTAAACCATTCCATCACATTATTGAATTGTTCAGTTGACAATTCGTTCATAAAATCATCTAATTCTTTTTCAGTAAAGTCACTTCTATTTTGAACTTCATCTTCTGTAAATACAGAGTCGATGGACATTGCAAGAATAGTAAATAAATCATTTGTACTGATTGTTGCTACATCCTCTACAATACCTTGCACCTCATTGAAGTTTGGAACTTTCAAAGTGATACCTATAGTGTCAGTTAACATTACTTTGTTATCCTTAACTTCACCTTCTACTTGAATAGAATTCAAGTCTACTTTTACAGGTGTTATTCCATCACATTCTGGTTGGTCTTTACATCCCAACTGAATAGTAGTTTCTTCACCAACAGATTTAATCCTAATTTGCATAAACAAATATTCTAAATCTGTGTTTGATAGATGTCTAACTGAATCTCCAGATTCACTTAAACCACTACAACTTTCAACTAAGTTGATAACTGTATGTGCTATCGTTTTATTTTCACCATCCTCTAGTGCTTGAAGTAGTACCTTCTGTTCACCTACAGTGAAAGGTCGGTACTTTGCTTCAATACCAGATACAGGTAGTTTACAAAAATACTCTACAGTATTTAATTTAGGTAATGCCATAATATACTCCTATTGATTATCCGAAGATTTTGTCTTCAATTTTACCTTTAATTTTATTTGAGAATTTACTTAAATGTTTATCCATGAAACCCATAAACAGGTTAGATGGTTTAGAATTAGTAAACTCTCCATGCCAGTATCTATATCGAAACTGTGCATTAAATTTTGTTATATCTCCATTTTCATTTCCAAGATTAACTACACCTAGTTGTACAGGAAATGCATCGGTCATGACACACCTATAGTTAACATTATCTTGTTTGTCTAATGCCTCAACCATGATAATACCAGTGTAATCATCATGAAATCTACTATGGAAATTACCTTCTGCATTTCCATTTATAGTAGACATCCACAATTCAATTAATTCTCTATCTTCAAAACTATTATCTAGTAAGAATGAACAATCAAATGCATCATATTGTGGTTTATGTGGTATTGCTCTCTTAGGGCCATATTCTGATTCTTCTACTGTAAAGAAACCTTTGCCAGGCAATGTTGCAGATTCACATTTAATACCTCTGATACTAAGACCACCATTCTTTGCACCAGTACCAAACATTGCAACATTGTATCTATTACCTCGTTGTAAATTATCTATTTGTGCCTTAAATCTTTCTAATTTCATGCCATTTTTTTCCTACTTTCTTTCCAAACTGCATCCATACTTGATTTCTTGAATGACTCTGTTGGTAAAAATATTGCAATTTCCCAATCTGCACTATCTACCTTTGCAAATGTACTTCTTACATGTGAAGATAGATAATGTTTGTAACATGCTTTATAAAATGGTTTACCTCTTATTTGTTTAAGTAAATCATATGTCAATCTAAATCTTGTTGTCTCATCATATTTATCATTATTTGTTGTATCATATAATGCATCTAAAAACTGAGCTCGTAATGAGTGAGGTAAATAATGCAGATTCAATCCATAAAATCCACCTTTAGCAGGTTCTACTGGTATACACAAGGGAAACCTATCATAATAAGGTAAGGTTTTTTTGTGTTTTGGGTCGTACATATACATGTACATATCACCAAAGATTTGTCTTTTTCGTTGAGTTGCATCCCTCAGTAGTTCTTGTCTACTTACACCTTTAATTGTGGATACTCGTTGTTTGAACCATCTCATGGACTCTTTAGTCCTTGCTTGGATACCACCACGAAAAGCTTCTCGTTCTAATTTATCAAATAGTTTACCTGCCATATATGTATTTATACCACATTGACAAGTAGGTACATTTTTTTGTATAATATATGTATAGAGTGAGTTAACAAAGGAGAAAATGAGATACCACGAAAACTACCAAGAAATCGAAAAGAATTTTAACAAGGTTGTTAAGACTGATAGCACTGTAGAGTTCATCTACAAAGGGTTTATCTTACATAGAAAGAGAGACGCTGGTTGGGGTTATACTTACTACGATATACACAATGAGTTCAATCCAATGTTTGCACAATCTCAAATCAAAGGCCCTAAATTGTGGGGTGATGATATGAAAGATGCAAAAAGAGCTGTTGATGAGTTAATTCAACTTGCATGTGGTGAAAGAAGTGACTACAGTTTAATACAAGATTTTGACTTCGATTTAGTAGAAAGAATTTGGGGATAATATTTTAATAAGTGAGGTATGAGGAAAAATGACATAGAATAAAGTAACGGCGAGTTAGTCTCTAGATGTCGAAAGAGACACGACCCCACCTTGGGTAGATATTGAAGGTTCGCAACCTTCCCCAGAGGTGGGTTTTAAAAACCCAGAATGAAACATAAGAACCCTCTGGGTTTTTTATTATATAATAGACAATACTACATATATCAATAAGGATACAGTTCCAAGAAAACTTGCACCAAGAATCAATCCAGTAATAAAGATATTCATAGGTGTAGGGTCAAAGTCTTCCTTAGTACCCAATCCCAATAATAGTTTTAATATAATCATTTCGGTACTAAGTGGTCTTCTGTTAATATTCTAAATTTATATCCTCTATCCAGACAATACTCTCTAGCTGCATCCCATTTACATTCATTGATTGCATAAGTTCTTGCCTCACGAAGATACTTACCATAGTGTTTACCTTTCTTACTAGGTCGTTTACATTGTGACTTAGGTTTGACCTCTATTATCTCTTGAATCATCTTACCATCATATTGTTTGTATTTAATCCAGAAGTCTGGGTAATATCGATGGACTTTATTGTCAATAGAACGATAAGGTATCACAATCTCTTCACTACTCCATTCTAGAATAGAATCATTCTTATCACAATACTTCATAAACCTCAATTCCCACATAGAACGATATATGACTTTTGTGGGGTCACCTTTATACTTTTTATATTGTTTTGGTTTGAATCTTCCCTTGTAACTCATATAAATACCTTATACATAACTAAATCTATAGAGAGTATTTATATGAATTTTTTCAAATCATTAAAAGCAAAATTGTTGGGTTCAATCAAAGAAGACCTCAACTCAGCTTTAGGCAGTCGAAGAGTATCTTTTAATTCAAAAATATCTGGTGCATTAGATGACCTAATTGCAATGAAGACTGGTATTAATATATCAAATGTCCCACAAAGTATATCAGAAGAAGCATTACTAAGTGCAGAAGATAGAAAATCAGCAGAAGCTGATATTGAAAACAGGGCAGCTGCTATGGGTAGAGTTACTCCAAAACAACATGAAATACTCAAATTTCCTAAGTCAGATACTAGATTTGTAGATAATTGGATTATTTTTAGAACTATTAAAAGACCCATTTCAGATTTAGGTGCAACACCATCAAGTGGTGCATTTAATAATTCAGATTATGGTGTCATTTCAACTAAATTAGGAGAGGGTGTTTCAGGCCCTCCATCACCACATAAAGGTATGTCTAAAGAATATACTATTGCAATGTATTTTCCAACTGGAGTAAGAGATAATATATCAGTAGAATATGAGGCAAAAGAAGTAGGACTTAGTGATATTGCATTAGATTCATTAATGCAAGGAGAATTTGGTACATTATTAGATGCAGCTGGTGGTGCATTTGGTGAAACATTCCAGAAAGCAAAACAAGCTGCAATAGCTTTCTCTTCATTTGAATCTGGTTTAGTAGTAGATAATCCTAAATTTAATACCTTTCAAGGAGTAGGATTCAGAGACCATAGTTACTCATTCACATTATATCCATATAATGAAACAGATGCAGAAGAAATTACTCAAATTGTTCATGCATTTAAGATGATGATGTTACCTATGTCATCAAGTAAGAATAGAAGAATACAAATAATGCCAGCAGAATGGAGTATTGATTTCCAAGGCCCTATCTTAGGTCATATAGAACATCCACAAAATTGTTTCTTAAAATCATGTGATGTAGACTATTCTGGTGGTAAAGATATGTCATTTATCGAAGGATTTACACAATCACAAGAGGGAACACCAGCATCAGAAGATGGTGTTTGCAGACCAGAAGATAAACTACCAGTTAAGTCTGCTGTACAACATTATCCTAATGGTATTAATTTAAACTTAGTATTCCAAGAAATACTCAACATCGATAGACTCAGATATGTACAGAGAGTAGCTGCAAGTGCAATGGGAGCTAAACAAGATGTACAACAAGAACTTGACCAATTTGAAAAACAAGTTAATGCAGAGGTCACTGATGAAGCAATACAAGACCAAAGCTTTGGTTCACAAGAAGCAGCTAAAGAGTATATAGCTAAACATGGTTTAGGTAGTGAAGTTGAAGTATATTTAATAAGTGGAACAGAACTAGGGGATAAATTAGATAGTACTGGTATGAGAGTAGCAAGTTTTATTCCTGGCGTTGTTGGTGCTGCTGCTCTAGCAACATCTTCCATGGCACGAGGTACAGGTAATTCACAACAAAAATATGGTATAAGAAGAAAAAATCCACAAGGTAACGAAACAGGATAGGAGAAAACATGGCAGAACAATATTTTAAACATTATCCAACGATTGATTTTGACCTCAAGAATGATGGTAATTTAATCGAAGCAAAGGATATATTTCGTAATATTAGAGTATCAGAGGATGTAGAAGAAGGTATCACTGGGTATGAATATTATTATGTCGATGACCAAGATAGACCAGATGTTCTTGCAGATAAACTGTATGCAGATAGTACTTTATATTGGTTATTCTGGATGGTTAACCCTCATCTTGCAACCTATACTGATTGGCCCAAGTCTCAGAGAGTACTAGAAAGATTCATAAAAAGAAAGTATTCTGGTAAAGCATTAGTGAGCAACCAGCAGTCGGATATAGTAGGCAGTTCGGACTCGAAATTTTTCCAAGGGGAAAAGGTAGTAGGTTCTACCAGTTCGGCCTTCGGATTCGTCACTAAGATAGACCCAACCAATAAACAGATTATTCTAAACGATATCGAAGGAACATTCATCAATAACGAAGTAGTCACAGGGTCGAACAGCTCGAAGAGTTTCACTATTATATCGGTCAGAAATTTTTCAGACTCACCTCATCACTACGAGGATTCAGAGGGTACGAAAACTACCATAAGTACAGGTAATACACCAGTATCTAACTTCGACTACGAACAAAAGTTTAATGACGATAAGAGAAGCATCAAGTACATTAAACTAGAATTTATACCAGAATTACTCAGACAATTCAAGAGTATGATAAGAGAGTAGACATATGCCCATAATGATAGGTAAAAATACTCCTAATTCTTATAGGATTGAGAGTATCACCATAACAAACAATGAAGGTAACTCATATGAAGTGAGTAATTTAATGCAATCCTTTCAGATTACTGAGAGTATATATCAGATGTTTCTTACAGGTAGTATGACCTTTGCAGATTCAATGAATATATTTAATAAGATTGGATTCACAGGACAGGAATATATTCGAATACATATCGGTGGTATAAGAGGGTTTGAGACTATTGTACCACATGACCAGAGAATAGACCAAGTATTTCGTATATTTAATGTCTCTAATCATATCAGAAGTATAGAAAATCCAGCACTCCAGATATATAGAGTGGAATTTTGTAGTCCTTTATTATATCTTGCACGAACTCAGAGAATATCTCAGGCATATAGAGGAAAGACTGGGGATATATTAAATAAAATATGTTTTGATAAATTAAAATTCCAAGAAAAACCGAAAAAGAAAACAGGTCAAGGAAATAGTTCGAAACCGCGTGTGAAGGGGGGGCAGGCACTCGGTAACTTCTTCTCTCTATTCGAGTCTGGTGTGGGAGAGGTGAATGGAATGATTATCCCAAACTGGTCAGTGTTTAAGACTCTGAGATGGTTGAGAGACAATACCTCAGACGATACAGAGGAGTGGGGAGACTCTTACTACTTCTATCAGACTGCTATGGATGGATTCAAGTTCCACAATGTAGATTCTATGAGAAGTATAGAGTATATGAGTGGCAAAGTTACCTTCTCTCCTCGTATGGGTGATGGAGATGACGACTTTAATTACGATTTCAAAGAGGGTAGAGGTAATGACATGCTCTCCTACAACAAGAGTGACACTTATAATGTACTCCACAGTCATTTAAGTGGTATGTATAGTGGTAATATACAGGTATTTGACCCTAAGAATAAACTTTTGATGGATATTCCGAGTCAATTTGACCAACAATTCCCTATAGAGATAAAAAAGGGCTCTACTTTCTATAAAAATGATAAGAAACACTTCTCAGTATCCCCTTCTTTTAGATTTAATGCAGAAAATATTAAGATTCCACCAGATGGGGGCTTAGCAGGACAGGAAATGCCGCCCTTAGATGCAGATATAGAGGGAGACCCTATCACAGAAGCCACAGGAGCCGCTATATCGTTCAATTATAACAACCCCTTCTCCTTTAGTCAAGGGATACATGAGAGTGGTCACAGTGTATCCTATGCAACAGAGAAGAATAAGTTCAATAGAGAGAGGGCAGAGAAGTTATTAGAGTCCAATAGAATGAATATCCAGATATCTGGGAGAACTAACATCTCATGTGGTATGACTATTAATATAGATTTAAAACAACCTACCAGTACAGCAGATGTCAGAGACGAACTTACACAGAATGGTAAGATGCTAGTAGAAGGTATTACTTGGATAGGAACTGAGGATGGCTTGGAAACACAACTCACATGTACAACAGATGGATGGCAAGTGAGTCCAGATACCTTTGTTGACCACAAAGGCTCTCCACAATACTAAAGGACAGTGTTTTGGGACTCCTAGACTTGTTTTGGGCGGGCATTGCTACCCCCATTAAAGTCTTGGGCAGTAAATGTTAGAAAAAGGCTTTATATAATGATGGGACTCCTAGATATTCTTCTGGGACTCCTATAAATAACAATAAGAGGAAATAATATGATTAAGAATATAATAGACTCACATAGAAGAATGTTAATCGATTTGATGGACATTACTGGTATGGATGAATATACCTTATCATGGTTTTGTTTTATGAAAGGTGTAATCTTTACATCTATTATAGTATGGATGTTTTAAGATATTATGACTAATTGGATATATAATAAACTAGCACCACATGCTCTAAGGTTTAGAGAGTGGTCTAAAGATAAATTATGGGTGCAAATACTCATGGGACTCCTAGTTCTATGGATGATGGGGATATTTAATCCCTATTGGTGTGTTTACCCAGTGTGTTGGATATAAATTATGATTAGAACTTTATTAGGTGCAAAAATACATGGTTGTATCTGCACCGATGTAGACTTAGACTACGAAGGTAGTATATTAATTGACGAAGACTGGATGGATGAGGTGGGACTCCTAGTCCATGAACAGGTAGATGTATATAATAAAACCAATGGTAACCGACATACTACATATGTCCTACCATTACCGAGAGGTTCAAATGAGGTATCAGTCAATGGTGCTGGTGCCCATTTAACCGATATAGGAGACGAACTGATTATTTGTTCTTATGTACAGTATGATGAGAATAATGAGACTTTACCTCTCAGACATGAACCGAAAATAAAAATAATCGACCCTAAAGACCGACTTTATAGGGAACTATTGGGATTGACATGAGTAATACAGTAATATTCTTTCATATGGTAGTATTAATACCTATGGTGTACTTTATATGGAAGGATGGATATAACAAAGGAATAAGAGATGCCGACATTCGCAGGATTAAAGAATAATTTTTATACAGGAGTAGTCGAAGACCGATTTGACCCACTGTCTTTGGGTCGTGTTCGTGTTCGTCTCTATGGTCTTCATACCGATGATAAAAAATTAATCTCTACAGGTGATTTACCTTGGAGTGATGTCCTTATGCCGACTACTTCTCCGAGTCTTTCTGGTCTTGGTCTTTCTCCTCATGGACTGGTAGATGGTTCTACTGTTATGGGATTCTTCCGAGACGAAGATGAGATGCAAGACTTTGTAGTTATTGGTAGTTTATTTGGCAGACCGACTGATAAATATAAAATCGATGGTGGTGACTCTAATAAACAAGTAGACCGAGGGCCCGATAAGGGATTTAATGACTCTCGTTATAAAGATAAAAGTGAATTTATAAGTTCTGTTGATGGTCAGAAAAATAGTGCTACTGGAAGAAACTTTAATTTTGGATTAACTCTAGACCAATCCCCAGTTAGACCGAATAAATTAGAATTTAAATTAGGTGGTGAAGGAACTATTATTGATGAGGGTAAAGAAAGTAAATTAGAAGAAAATTTCCCTAGAGAAGAATATACTAAACTCAGTTTATCCGATGTGCATAGAAGTATGCAAGGGTCACCAAATGTTTATCCGAATACTTTAATTGAAAGAACCAAAGGTGGTACAGTTAAAGAACCGACTCGTGCAAAGAATGTGGTGAATCCTACTTATCCTTTTGCACATATAATCGAATCCGAATCTGGTCATGTATTAGAAATGGATGATACCCCTGGCTCAGAAAGATTACATATGTATCATAGGTCTGGTACTCGTTTAGAAGTACTTGCAGATGGGACTCAAACCATGAAAGTCTCTAATGATTCCTATGAAATAATAATGAAGGATAAAAAAATATTAATATCTGGTAGTGCAGATATAGAACTTGCAAATGGTGATTATAATTTAATTACTAAAAAAGGAAATACCGAAGATGGTGGTAATGTATTTATTACATGTGATAGAGATATGAATATTACAGCTAAAGGTGCAGTAAAAATAAAAGGTAAAGTATCTATTAATGGTACTAAGTTTGATTAAATATAATGTCCGAAACCACAGAAAATAATACTACTCCAGAACCAATCCCTTGTCCAGAGGTTTTAATTCCGAGTGCAGATGACCTCGAAGAAATAATAATATTTATTGGAAACACTTATGGATGGGAATATATTAAACCCATCGAAGAAATATTAGGTGCATTTCCATTATCTCATACTTGGCCAGATGATTTAGATTGGCCTGAACTAGAATGGGAAGGTAAGATACAAGCAATCGTTGAGGAATTTAAATTATATCCTATAGTAAAGATTGCAGAGTTTCTTGCAGTTCCATTAACAGTTGTTGTTCCACCATTTGGTATAGAAGTAGATTGTAAAAAATTATTTGAAGACCCTAGTTATAAATTAGAATTACTTGACGAACTAGAAAAGAGTTTGGGTCTAGATGTCATTGAAGAACTCATGGATGACTTTAGTGCAGAGAATTGGAATGGTGAGTTTGGTATAGATATTCCAAAAATTAAACTTGCAAAAGCATGGAAAGAAATGATTGAAGAATTAAAAAAAATCTTCATGACTGGTGGATTTAGTGCAATAGGAAAACTATTAGATAAAGAACCATTAAAAACTCTTATAGAAACTTTACCAGACCCTATAGGTTTCTTCTTAGAATTAATTGCATCCTTTCCTAAAGGTGGATATGAATTTGATGCAGATGCATTATTTAAGAAGTTAAGAGAACAAGCAGAGAAAGAAGGAATAGAATTAAAAGAATTATTACTACAAACAGAAATACCTTTTGTATCAGAAATACCAGCAGAGATGTTAGGACTGGAAGATGTCTTACCAGAAACCCTAGGTGATTTAATTGATTTAGGTAAAACAGGAGAACATAAGAAAATAGATTTTCCTAGATGGGATGAACAAAAATTATTTGAAAGATTTAAAACTTTTATAAAAGACCTACCTCAAATATTGTTTGAAGCCTGTCTTGCAAAACTTACAGAACTTATTAAGTTCTTTATACCACCAGAGATACCAATACCATTTACTCTATGTACATTCTTATCATTACTTGGTTTCCCAAAACAAATAGATGTTGTAGAACTAGTCGTTGAAGGTGCATAAATACTATTATGAGTAATAATTATTTACAGAACCAAAACAAAATTACTGCACGAAGATGGTATACAGATATTGATTTAAATCTACAACCCCATCCATCGTCTGGTGATTTAGTTCTTAAAAAAGATAATGATGCAGTTAAAAGGTCAATTAGAAATATCATGTTGACTAATAATTATGAGAGACCATTTAAACCAAACTTTGGTGCAAACTTAAGAGCTCTTTTATTTGAACTTGCAGATGACATTACTAAATTTGAAATAAGAAAACAAATTACCGAGGCAATCCAAGATTACGAACCTAGAGTTAAAATTGACCAAATATATTTGAATCAAGATAGAGGAAATCGAATGTATGTTAACTTACACTATGGAATCATTGGAGTAACAGAACCACAAGAATTAGAAGTAATACTACAGAGAGTAAGATAAAATGGCAACAGTAAAAAGTTCACAAGTCAATATTACCGATTTAGATTTCGATGATATTGCAGCTAATCTAAAAGAATATCTTAAGGGTCAATCTACTCTTAAAGACTACAACATGGAAGGTAGTAATATTAATATATTAATTGACCTTCTTGCATACAGTTCACATGTATCAGCTTTCAATGCAAACATGGTTGCATCTGAGTTGTTCTTGGATACTGCACAAATAAGAAAGAATGTAGTTTCTCGTGCAAAAGAAATTGGATATACTCCAACTAGTGCAACTGCCTCTATGGCAACAATAGATTTACAAGTAAACAATCCTTTGATTGGTGGTGAGACTCCTACATCTTTAACAATTAATAGAGGACATAAATTTAAAACAGTGTATGATGGATTTACATATCCATATGTTTCTCTTGCTTCACAAACAATTTCTCCATTAAATGGTGTCTTTAAATTTGAAGACCTTGAAATTTATCAAGGTAAAATGAATTCAGATATCTTTGCATACAATGGACAGATTCAGAATCAAAGATTTCCATTAACAGAAGAACTTGTAGATACCTCAACAGTTACAGTTACAGTACAATCAACAGGTGGTGGTTCATCTGCATGGTCAAAGTCAGAAGATATTAGTGGTGTAGATAAAGATACTAAAGTATGGTATGTTCAAGAAAATGACCAAGGACAATTTGAAATATACTTTGGTGATGGTGTTATTAGTGCAGAACCTTTAGATGGAGACACAATAACAATATCATACTTGGTAACAGATGACCAACATACAGAAGGTGCAAGTCAGTTTACTATGACTGATGCAATTGGTGGTAATTCAGATGTAACTTTAATTACTAAAACTGCATCATCTGGTGGTAAAGCAAAAGAAAGTATTGAATCAATTAGATTTGCAGCTTCTAAGTTTTACACCTCACAAAACAGATTAGTCACAGTAGATGACTACAAATCAAAATTACAAACATTATATCCTGGCGCAGATTCTATATCAGTCTGGGGTGGTGAAGATAATAATCCACCACAATATGGAAAAATATTCATTGCAATTAAACCTTCACAAAATGTAAATAAATTAACCTCATCTGAAAAAACTTTATTAAGAGACAAGATGAGAAGACTAAATATGTTAACAGTCAGACCAGAAATAATTGATGCAGATATTATAGATATCCTAGTGACAACTACATTTAAGTTCAATCCTAGAGCAACAACTAAAACTGTCTCTGAACTAGAAACACTTGTAAGAGCTGCAATCATTACACATGACAGTACTTACCTAAGTGGGTTTGATAGTATCTTTAGGCACTCAGTTCTAGCGAAAGACATAGACAGTGCAGAATCTTCGATTCTTTCGAATATTACAACTGTCAAACTTAGAAAAACTGTGACTCCTACTTTTGGACAATCCAAAGGTTATGAAGTGGAGTTTGGAGAAGGAAATAAATTTTATAATCCTCACAGTGGACACAACAAACTTGGTGGTGGTATTATAGAAACCACTGGATTCTTAGTATCTGGATTTACAGATACTTTCTATTTTGATGATGATGGAGAAGGAAATCTAAGACGATATTCTTTAAGTGGTTCGACAAGAGTCTACGCAGACAGTCAAGCAGGAACAGTAGACTATTCAAATGGTAAAATAACAATTAATGGTATTAATGTACTTTCAACAATTAATACAGATGACACAATTCACTTTACAGTGATTCCGAATTCATTTGATAGTGTTGCATATAGAAGTAATCTTCTAGACATCAACACATCATTGATAAAGGTAACTGGTGCAACAGACACCATTGCCTCTGGTGATACGAGTGCTGGGGTGGGATATACATCCTCATCTAGTTACTCCTAAACTATGATTCGTGTATATGCACGAAGTAACATTCCCACATGTTGTGGGTTTTTAACATGCTAATTTAGAGAGGAAATAAAAATGGCAGATAAAAAAGTAACAGCATTGTCCGACTTAGGGACAGGCATCGCAGGTGAAGACTTGCTTCATGTTATTGACGACCCTTCTGGTACTCCAGTAAACAAAAAGGTTACAGTCAGTAATGTTTTAAATAACCTTCCAGACTACCTTGGATTTGCACAATCAGCCGAAGCTGTAACATTCAGTTCAAACGCTGCAACTGCAACAGTAGGTAAGTTTGCACACTATGTAACTTCAAGTTCAAGTGGAACTGATATCCTAACTTTAGGAAATGGTTCAACAGGTCAAGTTAAATATTTTGCACTAGTATCCGATGGTGGTGCTAATGCAAGAATAACTCCATCTGGTACTTTTACTGGTGGTTCATATGTGCAACTTGATTCAGCTGGGGACACTGTACAAATGTTGTACACAGGTTCAACTTATGGTTGGGTTGTTTTAGGTGGTAATTCTTACACTATTGCATAAGGATAATTAGTAATGCCAATTCTCAATGACAGGATAGTAGACCAGATTGATGAACTCTTACCAGAGTACATTAGTGAGGAAGGACAAGGACTTAAACAGTTTTTGTCTGCATACTTTGACTTTCTTGAGAAGGGTATTCTTATCTATGAACAAGGTACAGACCTTGAAACAATAGGATTAGAAGATGGGGAAGGTGCAGTCTTACAAGAAACTGCAACCTTCTCTCCATCACCTTTAGATAAAGCAAAATTCTTGTACGAACAAAATTCTTTAGGAACTACACAAACTGGTTCTTGGGAAATAGGTGAATATGTAGTTGGGTCAATATCTGGTGCAACTGCAAGAATCGATGTTATAGGAAATACATCTAATAAACTTTATGTTGAAATGTTCACCGAATCACAATTCCTAATAGGTGAAACTATTGTTGGTCAAAATAGTAGTTACACTGCAAAGGCAAATTCATTTGAAGGTGGTGCATTGTTCGCTGCAAACAATCTATTAGATTATGCAGATGTAGACAAAACCACTGGTGACTTTTTGGAATTCTTCCGAAAAGACTTCATGCCTTCGATTGACACGAAAATAATTGCAGATAAAAGATTACTTGCAAAACACATTAATAATATCTATCTTGCAAAAGGTAGTATGGCATCATATGATTTCTTATTTAGAGTATTATATGGTGAGGATATAGAAATTGCATATCCTAGAGATAACATTGTAAAACCATCTGAATCCAAATGGACAGAATCAACAGTATTACATTTATTCTCAGAAAAAAATCTACTCGAATATGCAAAAGGAAAGATTATAAAAAAACAAGAAGGTAGAGTAGTAACAAATATACAAGCAGACACAATCACCAGAGTAACTTCTGGAGAAGGAGATAATGTTTACCGAGTGGTAATCATGGAGCCTTACATAGGTTCACTAGACATTGGTGATAAGATAGAATTACAATCAAGAGAAACAGAACTTAAGTTTCATAATGCAGTAGTAAGAGGTATAGTCTCAGACCTTGACGAAGACAATAGTAATGTCATGGTCAGACTTGAGTCTGGAACTGGAACAGGATTCTTCTCATCTGAATCAGATGATACTGAAGCATTCCAATTAGAAACTGAAACAGACAATGTAAATCCAGATGTCAATAATCTCCTCTTATTAGAAGAAGGAACACAGGTAGACAATAGTAATAACGAAGTCCATGGTAGAACACCAATCTTAGTTAGAGAAACAGTAAACACACCTTTAACAGAAGCTGTAATTGGTGGTGCAATGAAGTCCGAAGAAAATTCAAAAGGGTCATTGTATTCTATATCAGAAAATGTTACAGTTAATTTACCACAATCAGAAATTGGTGTAGGTCAATTTGCAAAAACACTTGTAGGTAATATTGAAGATGGTAAAGTAGAAAAGGTTTTAGTAGACCCATCACAAAGAGGTACAGGATACGAAGATGGTGACTTAGTTGTATTTGATAATACAGGAAGTGGTGGAACACTTTCATTGGGTGAGGTTACTTCTATATCTGGTGATATACTTTTAGAAAGTGGAACTACATTTGGTTCATTTGAATTCACTGCAACAGGTGGACAAACTACATTCTCTGGAAAAGATAATCATAATAATCTTTTAGTTTATGATGCAGAGAAAATATTAGTAAGAGTTAAAAGAACAGATGCAACACAGAACATAACTGCACAGGGTGGTAATATTTCATTCTCAGTATTTGAAGAAGTACGAGGAGCTGCAAACATAGGTCTCAATGGAAACTCTATTGTCTTTATAGGAACTTATGCACAGAATGGACATGCAAATTATGTTGGTAACGCAGGAACACTTATAGAAGTATTTGCAGAACCAGAAGAAACAACTTTAATTTTAGAAGATGGATTGCAGTCAACAGGAGAAAACAAAGTACTCTTTGACCAATCTGGTGCAAACCCAACAGGTGCAATATCAAGAGTTAGAATGTTAACTAGTGGTGTAGGATATCAATCCCTTCCACAAGCATTTGTTGGTGGTGAAGTTTTCTACTCAGAAGAAACGACACCTAATTTTACTATTGGAGAAACAGTAACATCTGGAACAACAACAGGAAGATTGGTTGACCACGATAAAGGTGCAAACAAACTTGTCATTGCAAAACTACAAACTACAACCGACACTACAACATTTAGTGTAGGTAATACAGTTACAGGTTTAGCTTCTGGTGCAACTGCAACAGTCAAACAAAATAGTTTTACTACAGGTGTTGGTGCAAAACTTTTACCTTATGGTGATAAGATTGGTTCAATAGGACAACTAAGAATTATAGAAGAAGGTAATCACTTTGATAAATCTTCTGGTATACCAGACTTTAGAAATCATTTTATTTATGGTAGAGCATCTGGTATTCCAGTAGTTGATACCACAGTTACAGGTGCAGCTTCTGGTGCAACAGGTACAATTAAGATTGTAGATGGTGATAAAAACATTGTAAGTATTGAACCTACACAAGGTATGTTTAGAAAGGGTGAAACTGTAACTGCATCCGATAGTAAAACATTCCAGATATTAGAAGGTAACCCAGCAACAGTAGGTGCAAAAAATAATTCAATTAGTAAAGTAGATGGTAACTATACAAGTGATGTAGGTTTCCCATCTGTAACTGCACAAAGAATACAGGATTCAAAATTCTACCAAGACTTCTCATATGTAATTAAAGTTGGTCAAAGTATTAACAACTATCGTTCAGTTGTACAACAATTATTAAACCCAGCAGGTACAATATTCTTTGGAGAAGTTGCAATTGTTAATAATCTAGATGGTAGTGCAGAAGCTTACAGAACAGGTTCTAACGATGATGGGTTCGATGGTGACAGAGTTACAAGGTCATTTGTACCAACACTTTATATTGGTTCTAAGATTGACCCAGCAAAAGTTATTCTAGAAGAAGGAACAGTTGCATCTGGAGAAGAAGATGTATTCTATGCAGAAGAACAAAACATAATTTATGAAGACAACTCTGGTGTTGTAGTAACTGAAAGATTCCTTGCAGATGATAAGTTACAATTAACATTAAGTACAACTGATATGGCACCAGCTGGTTCAACTGCATTTACAGTTGGAGAAACAGTATCACAGAATTTATTCAAAACACAAAGTGGAGACATTGCAACAATCACAGGTAGAGTCGTATCTAAATCTGGAAATACATTAATTATTGACAACATTATTCCAGACCATACTGCAATGAAACAATTAACTTCCGAAGGTGGAAGAGCAGGTGTCTTTGGTTTGTTTAAAGAGACACATGGTGATTGGAAAACAGACCAATCAGATACAGATATAGAATTTGTCCATGGTATTGTTGGTTCATCTTCTGGTAAGAAAGCAATTGTTAATACAGTAGTAGATGCAAGTACTAAGACAGACCAAGGTTCTGGACAAGCATTTATTATAGGACAGGATATTACAGAATCAGATGTTGGATTGTATGATAGGATTATTCGTGCAAATGTAACTGCACATGGTCATGAGGTTGTAAAAGAATTAGAGATAATGCCTCACTATGCACATACCAGAATCTATTATAACACTTTAGACAATGCATTGTCAATAGGTCAAAATGTAAAAGGTGCATCTTCTGGTAAGTTAGGTCGTGTTATGGAACACGATACAGTTAATAAGTTTATTATTGTATGGGAAGGTGCAGATTTACTTGGTGCAAACTTAGGAAGTTTTACAACTGAGGTAATCACAAACGAATCTGGTGGTACAACACACTTTACTGCAACGACAGTAGAAGAACATCATGTCCATGAGGGAATAGTTAAAGTTGATATAGGTCATAACTCTCCAGTATCAGTTCCAAGTAGACCATCATTATCAGTTGACCCTAAAAGAGATATTGCAGTTGAATTCTATGAAGGTGCAAACAGACAACAAAGAAAGAACATTACAATACTACAAACCTTTGCAAGTGCAAATACTAAATCTGGTAGAACATTAACTATAGTTCCAGATAGTAAAGAAGATGCAAATCAACAGGGTCTAAGAGGTAGTGGTGCAACAACTACAATTGCATATACAGGTGGATTAGATTGGGGTGAAACAATTAAGAGTGCAAATAGAGATTCTATAATTAATAACCTTGCAACAGGAAATAGTAATCACTTAGTTCCATCCGATGCAAAACGAATTAACTCAGTTGCAAATGTCGATGAAGAGTTTATCATAACAGAAGATGGTTCATATCTAATAGAAGAGATTGACCATGGATTCTTAATGGCAGAACCAGAACCAGAAAGATATAATTCTTTAACTACAACCGATGGAAAATATTATGTTGGAGACAAGTGGACAGTAGATGCAACAGAAGAAATAACGCTGGAAGATGATAGTAGACTTGCATTAGAAGAAGCAACACATATAGAAAAACATGAAAGATTTGTGACTGAAAGGTCATTTAACTTGGGTTCATACTTTATAATATCCGATGTACAAGATACACTTGTATATGAAGATGGTACTAGAGTAATCCAAGAAAACGCAATATCATTTGGTGAACCAGTCGAAAGACTTGGCCCAACACTAGGTGACCTTGCAAAAATAGGGTTCTCTCAATCCCTTAAATTTGAGGAAAGGATAACACAGGAAGATGGTGATAATATTCTCATGGAGAATGAGGCAGGTAGAGTACTTGTAGAAGCACCTTATGAAGGTGTTAAAATTAGTGATATAAGTACTTTATATCCAAATGAAAGTGTTTCTGATTTACAGGAACATGTAGGTAGGAAAATGATATTAAATTACCCAGCTTCTGTACAATCTGGTGTATAAATACATATAAATACTTACTAGTATTAATTTTTAACTTAGAGGAAAGGATAAAATGGCAGCGATAATTACCGAAAAATTTCGTCTCCACAACGCAAAGGAATTCAAACAAAGTGCAACCGAAACTGGTAATGCAATGTATATGTTTATTGGAAGACCTTTATCGTGGACAGATGATTCAAACCCGCCGACTCCAGTAGACTCTCTAAATGATGAGTATGATGCATATGCAAATATGACAGCACTTAAGAAAGTTTCATCAACAGATGTAAGTCATGCCATTATCCGAAGAGACTGGACAAGTGGAACAAAATATGATGAGTATAGGCATAATTACACATCAAGTAACAAATCAACAAGTAATGCATCTACTTTATGGGCATCAACATTTCATGTTGTAACCAGTGATTACAATGTATATAAAGTAATCTCAAATAATAATGGTGCAGACTCAACAGTTATGCCAACAGGTACTTCAACAAACATCTTAACAACAGGTGATGGATACAAATGGAAATTTATGTTTTCTATTTCTGCATCGGATGTTATTAAATTTGTAACATCTGATTTCATACCAGTAAAAACTATTGGTGCAAAAGCAGGAGTTGAGGGTGATGTTGGTGGACTAGGAACTGCAGCTGCAGATGATAACTCTGCACAATGGGATGTAGAAAATGGTGCAACAGATGGTACTATAGAACATGCAAGAGTCACAGCAGGTGGTTCTTCATATGGTTCAGATGGTAACTTCAATGTTGCAATTAGTGGTGATGGTGCAAGTGGACAACTACAAGTAACAGTGTCTTCTGGTGCTATTACAGCAGTAACAGTAAATGCAGTGGGTAGTGGATACTCAGTTGCAAGTATAGATAATGCATTACTCAGAACTGCAACAAGTTCTTCTGGAACTGGTGCAGCTTTTGATATAATCATTAGTCCTAAAAATGGACATGGGGCAGACCCAGTAGAAGAATTAGGTGGAAACTATGTCATCGTAAACTCTCGATTAGAATATGCAGAGGGTTCTGGTGACTTCCCAACAGATAACGACTTTAGACAAATTGGTTTAATTGTAAATCCAACCAATGCTGGTGGTAACACTTTGTCAAGTGCAACAACACTAAGTGCATTAAATAGAATTACATTACAGTCTGGTGCAACAATGCCAGCAGTTGACTCTACAATAGCAAGTGCAGCTTCCATAACAAGTGGAACTGCAACAGGTAAAGTAGTATCAGTTGATTCAACTAATAGATATGTTTATTATCTACCAAGTGTGGATTCAGTTGGAAACTTTAATGCATTTGCAAATAGCAATGGTGTTTTTGTAGGTAGTACACAAAAAGGTACTATCAACTCAAGTAATGGTGTAAGTGCAGCGTATCCAGAAGTACAAAGAAACTCTGGTGACATTGTATACTTAGAAAATCGTGGTGCAGTAGCAAGGGCAGCTGACCAGATTGAGGATATTAAACTAATAATTGAAATGTAGGATAACTAACAGTGGCTCAAAAAACAGACCTTAATGTTAGTCCTTATTATGATGATTTTGCAGAGGATAAGAGTTTTCATCGTATCCTCTTCAAACCATCTGCAGCCATACAGGCTAGGGAACTAACACAATTACAATCAATACTTCAAAATCAAATTGAACGATTTGGTTCTCACATGTTCAAAGAGGGTGCAATCATCCTTGGTGCAAGAACTAATTACGATAATCAATACTTTGGAGTAAGGGTTGAAGATACTAATCCAAATGGAAGTGGTGTGTCTGCCACTGAATCTTTTCGTGCAGAATCAGTAGGTAAATTCTTTAAAGGATTAACCTCTGGTGTTGTAGGTAAGGTTGTAAATTCAAGTCAGAAGACTACAACTGATTCTTTAACACTTCATGTTAAATATCAAGCAACAGGTAACTCTGGTTCTACATTCTATACAGAATTCCAAGATGGTGAAATAATAGACGAAGTAACTCAAGACACTAATGGTCTTGGTGGTTATTCTTCTGTAACATCAAACAATCAATTTAAAATTTATTCAGTAGCAGGTTCTATTAATGTAGGGTCTATGGCAGGTTCAGCTGCAAATATTTCCGAAGGTATAATTTATACAAGAGGTATGTTTGTCCAAGTTCCAGCACAAACAATTATTTTAGAAAAGTATTCTAATACTCCATCCTACAAGGTTGGTGTAGATATTGCAGAAACCTTTACAACTTATACAGAGGATACATCTTTACTAGATAATGCACAGGGTTCATCAAATGAAAATGCGCCAGGTGCTGACAGATTAAAAGTACAATTAACTCTTGCAAAGAAATCGTTAACTGCAACAGACTCAACAGACTTTATTGAATTAATGAGATTGTCTGCTGGTGAAGTAGTTAGAAAACAAGAGATTACAGAATATAATAGAATTCAAGAAACACTTGCAAGAAGAACATTCGATGAGTCTGGTGATTACACTTTACAACCATTTACTCTTGCATTTAGAGAACACTTAAACGACTTATCAAATAATGGTGTTTATACTTCAACATCAACTCCAATTGGAGATGAATCCAAATTTATTGCAGTAGTATCTGCTGGTAAATCTTATGTAAGAGGATTCGAAGTAGACAAACAAACTCCTTCATTTTTAACTTTCGATAAAGCAAGAACAACTGCATCAAAAGATAATGTTGCATCTGCATTTAGAATAGGTAACTTCTTAAAGATTAATAATGTATATGGTCTACCAGATATTGGTGATACTGGAGATTTATCTGCATTCTCAACAGTCACACTTATGGACACTGCAAAGGGTTCAGTTGCAAGTGATGATGGTGGTGGAAGTGAAATAGGTTTTGCAAGAGTAAGAGCATACGAAAACTTTGATACATCAAGTGATGCATTACATTTATTTGATGTTCAGCTGTTTACAAAATTAACAACTGCATCAGTATCATTTTCTAAAGGACAAAAAATTATTGGTTCTGTTTCTGGTGCAACAGGTATTGTTGCAAAAGCAGTATCAAGTGGAACAACAGTATTAGTACATAGTGTTGTAGGACAATTTAATACTAGTGATGTAGTAAGAAAAATACAAAATGCATCTGGTGGTGTAGCCGTCAGTGCAACAAGAATTTTTGATATTGGTAGAATAAGAAGAGTACATCAAGATAGAGGAACAGGTGTCTTCCAAGAATTTGGTGGAGATGTAGTATTAGAAGATAACTTCACATTAACAGGTAGTGCATTTGGTACTGCTGATGGTGATTCTGCAAACGATACCATAACAGGTGTTGCATCTAAGTTCACTTCTGAATTAATCGAAGGGGATAAACTATTATTCCCAGATGGTAGTAACTCAACTGTAATTTCTGTTACAGATAATGACACAGCAATAGTAACTGATTTATCTGCATCATTCAATGGTTCAGTAGTAAGACAAAGAGCAAAATTTTATAAACCAGACCAAACAGTTGCAATATCTGGATTACCTAACTCTGGTATCAAAGACATTTCAATCGAAACAGAAGTAGTACGAAGAGAAGTAATAGTACAATCAAGTGGTACAGGAATATGCACAGTAACATCCTCAGATGGTACATTCGTTGCATTTAATGAAGATGATTACCATGCATCAAGAAGTGATAATGGTGCTAAGATATCATTAGCTTCTAGTGATGTATCAATTAGTAATGGTTCAAATACTGGTACAGTAAACATCGATGTAGGTGTTAACAGTGTAAATTGTAAAGTTATCGTAACAGTACAAAGAGGTTCAGTATCAGAATCAACTAAAACATTAGTCAAAGGTGGTGTATTATCAGTAGACACTGCAAACTCAACATCAAGTTATGGTCAGTCATATCAACATAATGATATTACTTTAGGTATGTCAGATGTATATGCAGTAAGAGGAGTTTTTGAGGGTGGTAATGCAATATCGTCTGGTGGTGCAACTGCATCTACAGACCCAGTACCACCATCGTTTACATATACAGCAGATGCTGGAAGTAATGCATTATCTAATGGTGGTGTTGAAGTTACAGGTAGTGTTTCAAATGCAAGAGGTATTCTAATTGAGAATGACTCTAACACTTGTTTCTTCTATTACAAACAGGGTTCTGGAAAATTCCAAAATGGAGAAGGAATAACCTTTATAGATGGTTCAGAAAAATCTGGAACAATTAGTAACTTATCAAATGGTTCAAAAGAAATTACAGATAGTTTCATGTTTGATGATGGTCAAAGAGATGGATACTATGGTATATCTAAATTAACTAGAAAGAAAGGAAGACCAGCACCTAGTAATAAGTTAATGATTGTTATTGACTTCTTTACTCACTCTGGTGGTGGTAATGTATTTACTGGTAATTCATATGGTACTCTTGCATTTGACGAAGTACCAAGTTATGTTGCAGATAGATTTGACCCAAGTGCATCCTTTGATGCAGATGGTGAATTCCATCTTGCAGACTCAATTGACTATAGACCAGTTGCAGCTAGACTACTAGGAACACAACCATCAAATGATATATCATCTCCACAAAATATTTCTGGTATAAGTTCTTTACCAATGTCATATAGTGCAACTACATTTGAAGGGAATGGTTCTTTCAATCCAGACCTTGCAAAAATAGGTTCAAATATTACAGTAGACTATGACCACTATCTTGCAAGACTTGATAGAATATTCTTAACTGCATTAGGAGAGTTTGTTGTAGTAAGTGGTGAACCTTCTGATGTACCTAAGAAAGGTGCAAAGGTTGATAATGCAATTGAAGTTGCAGAAGTATTCATACCAGCATTTACTCCAGATGTAGGAGATATAGAAACACAATTAGTACAACATAGACGATATACCATGAGAGATATTGATGGTATGCAAAGGAGACTTACTCAATTAGAAACAGCAGTCTCACTTTCTATGTTGGAAGAAAAAACAGAAACATTACAAGTTTTAGATGACGATGGATTTGATAAATTTAAATCTGGTTTTGTTGTCGACCCATTTAAAGGTCATGGAGTTGGAGATGTATTCCACCCAGACTATGGTATTGCAGTAGACCAAAAAGAAGGTATTGCAAGACCATCACATAGAACAAATTATTTTGACCTAGAATACAATACAGGTATCTCTTCTAATATTACTAAAAGTGGTGACTTACTTACATTACCATTTACAGAAGAAGCTCATATCACTTCTAACAAAGCATCACAACAAGTCAATGTTAACCCATATGATGTTGCAAACTTTGTAGGAAGAATGGAACTAAGTCCAGACAAGGATGTTTGGCATGACATGGAACAACTACCAAGTATTACTTCATCTCAAGAAGGAAACTTTGATGCAGTATTAGCTGGTGTTGAAGTAGGTACAGTATGGAATGATTGGCAACAAACATGGGCAGGTATTCCAACTGTAACCCAACAAGTAGGTAACTTCTTAGAAAATAATATGTTAGGTGACGAACCAGAAGAGTTCGAATTACTTAGAGGTAGAAGATTTAGAAGAAGAAGAAGAGTCATTAATAGGGGTAGAGGTAGAGTTGCAGTTACAACTACACAGGTTAGAACTATACCAACAAGAGAAAGAAGAAGTGGTATTATAACTAATGTAGTAGAAGATATTTCAACAACAAGAAATGATAGAGTTGTTGGTGTATCTGCAATCAACTTCATGAGAACAATAGACATTACCTTAACTGGTGAATTGTTAAAACCAAATACTGCATTAAATGTATTCTTTGATAACATCAATGTAAATGCACATTGTACTCCAGCATCTGGAACTTATGGTGTAAGTGGTGGAACTTCAAAGGGAACAAAACTTAAAACAGATAATCAAGGTAAACTTAATGCAACCTTTACAGTACCAAACGATGACACCTTAAGATTTGAAACTGGTGTTAGAACTTTAAAAGTTACTGATACTGATACAGTCGATAGTGCATTGTCAACCACTTCTGCATTTTCAAACTTCATGGCAAATGGTTCATTAACTTCTACACAAACAGAAGTTATTTCTACAAGAAATGGTAGAGTAGTAAATGAAACAGTAAACGAAGGTAGAGCAAATCAACTTGTTGATATAACTACTACAACAAGATGGGTTGACCCACTTGCACAATCATTCTTAGTAGAAAGAGAAGAGGGTGTATTCATAAACTCTATTGAAGTATTCTTTAGTGCAAAAGATGGTGGTGGATTACCAGTAACATGTTCTATTAGACAGATGTTAAATGGTTCACCAACTCAGAAGGTATTACCTTTTGCAGAGAAAACATTATATCCAAGTGAGATTACAACAAGTGCAAATGCACAAACAGCTACTAAGTTTACTTTCCCAGCACCAGTATACTTGAATCCAAATACAGAATATTGTTTTGTACTTGAATCAAATTCAAATGCATACTTAGCTTGGGTTGGGCAGATGGGTGATTTCGATGTTCATACAAAAGAACCAATCGATAGACAACCATATGCTGGTGTATTATTTAAATCACAAAACAGTTCAACTTGGACTCCAGAACAATTACAAGACTTGAAATTTAATATCAATAGATGTAAGTTTAGTTCAACATCTGGTAAGGTAGTTCTAGAGAATAAAGCAATACCAAATAAGAAATTAAAAAGAAATGCAATCGAAATTGTTGGAACAAGTGATAGAGATAGAGTAAGAGTATTGCATCAATCACATGGTATGTATGATGGTGATTCAAATGTAATCATATCTGGTGTTGAGGGAGATAAGGATAATGGTATCCTAACTGCAACTAGTAATGTAACTGGAACAGGTGCATCTGCTACTTATACAGGAATAAGTGGAGTTTCCAGTGGAAATGGTTCTGGTGCAACTTTTGATGTAATCCTTAATACAAACACAAATATAAGTTCACTTAAAATTAATAATCCTGGCTTTAACTATGCAGTAAACGAAACAATTACAATTAGACAAGATGCAGTTGGTGGTTCTGGTGCAACAACATTTGCAACATTTACAGTTGCATCTGTAGAAGACACTTTAGGTGGAATACCAATTAGTAAGATTAATACAACTCACACTGCAATACAATCATTTGATTTAGACTCATATGAAATAAATGTAACTCTAGGAGACCACTTAGGTGGTACAGACAATGTTACAGGTGGTGGTGTAAATATATTTGCAACAGAGAATATGTACTTTGATGTTGTTCATACTTTAGTACCTAATGTAATTTATCCTAAGACATCTTTAGGTTCAGAACTATTTAAAACAAGTACAAATCAACCACAGGGAACTGGAAATAGTTATTCATTTGCAAATGCAAGTCAGACGATTGTCTTAAACGATAATAACTTTATGACAACATCTGGTATTATTGCATCACAAATTAATGAAACTAATGAAATGGGTTCTGCAAAATCATTCAAGTTAGAACTTGACATGACAACAACTTCTGATTTCGTATCACCAATTGTTGATGTAGGTTCTATTGGTGCAAATACTATTATGAATAGAATTGATTCAATAAGTTCTTCTAATGATATTGCAACAAACTCAACTTTTGTTGAATCAACAGAACCAGAAGGAGATAATAACTCTGCAATCTACTGTACAAGATTAATACAATTAGAAAACCCAGCAACACAATTGAAAGTCATCTTTGATGGGTTCAAACCAGCTGGAACTGCATTAGGTGAGATTAGAACATACTTTAAATTATTGAAAGCAGATAATACTTTACCAACAGAAGAACTTGGTTGGACTGAATTTGCAACAGACAATGTACCAGATGCAGACTCAAGTAAGTTTAGGTCATATGAGTATGATGCAGATAACTTAGAAGAGTTCTTAGGATTCTCAGTTAAGATTGTAATGAAGTCAAAAGATACAACACAACCATGTGCTATAAGAGCATTTAGAGGATTAGCACTTGCCTAAGATTAAAGGAAAAGACCATCTTATAAAAGATGAATTCTCTCAAGCTGTTATAAATACAGATAGAGATGCATATACATTGTATAAAAAAAGAAAAATAATTATGCAATCTAAGAACAACGAAATAGAAACTTTAAAAGTAGAAATGTCAGAATTAAAAGTAATGATGACACAAATTTTGGATAAATGTAATGGCAAAGAATGTTAATAACAATGATACACTAGAAGTCTTAAGAACTTCCTATAACGACCTTGTAGATGAGGTTGGTGGATTAGGTACACTTAGAACAAGTCAAAAGGGTTCATTAGTAGATGCAGTCAATAGTATTATTGACCAGTATTTCTTTTTCCAAGATTTTGAGTTTGATGGTTCAGATGGTGCTAGTTCAAATAGAACATTTAGTGGTACAGACAACTTAGGAGAAACTCTTAAATATTCAACTAATAGAGTTTTAGTATTTAAGAATGGTTTACTACTTAGAAATGGTACAGACTATTCTGCAACAAATGGTACAAGTATTACTCTTGTTGCTTCTGCAGCTAACTCAGATGTTATAAGAATTACATCCTTTACAGGTTCATACGAAGGTGTTGCTGGTGCAACACAACAAGCAACAACACAATGGACTAAAACTGGTGGTGGTGCTATATACAACCATGATACTAGTGGTGGTGTTGTTATAAATGCAGATGATACTGGTGTTGTTACAACTCCCGCTGCTGGATATGGAATTCAATTAGAATCAGATGGTGATGATATCTATTTAAATGTTGGTGGAACTTCAAACGAAGTTTACATCAATGGTAATTTAGATTTAGTCTCTGGTTCACAGATTAAAATTAATGGTTCTCAAATTACTGCAGCTGATTTATCTGGATTTACTTCAAGTGTCAGAACACAACTTAGTGCAGCTGGAGATATATCATATAATAGTTCAACTGGTGTAATTTCATTCAGTCAAGCAGGAGCTCCAGTAACAAGTGTATTTGGTAGAACAGGTGCAGTCACATTAACAACAGCAGATGTTACAGGAGTTGTTAATACCTCAAACTTAACAGAAAATACAAATTTATTTTATACAAACGAAAGAGTAGACGATAGAGTAAATGCATTAATCCAAGCTGGTACTAACATAACAACATCATATGATGATGCAGCTGGTACTTTAACAATTAATACATCTGGTAAAACTCAAGAAGAGATTGAAGACATTGTTGGTGCAATGTTCTCTGGTAATACCGAAAGTGGTCTTAGTGTAGTATATCAAGACTCAGATGGTACTATGGATTTAGATGTAGATGACTTCTCAATTACTTTGACAGGAGATGTCACAGGAACAGGAACAGTCACAAACCTAGGTAATGTATCTTTTGCAACTACAGTTGCAGCTAACTCAGTTGCACTTGGAACAGACACAACAGGAAACTATGTTGGTACATTAGTAGCAGGAACTGCTTTAACATCAACTGGTGCAACTTCTGGTGAAGGTATTGCACATACTATAAATCTAGACAACACTGCTGTAACAGCAGATACATATGGTTCTGCAAGTGCAATCCCAACATTTACAGTTGATGCACAGGGAAGATTAACTGCAGCTAGTGAAGTATCAGTAGACACATATTCTGGATTTGAATTTGGTACAGCTTCAAATGATAAAGGACATGTTGCAGAAACAGAAAATGTTTTTATTACTGCAGCTGGAGCTTTAAATGCTTCACATTCAGAGTCAAGTGGAACACATACATTAGCACTTTCAGTAGACGATGCATCTACAACTGCAAAGGGTGTTGCCTCATTTAATGCAGTAGACTTCTCAGTAACAAGTGGTGCAGTAAGTCTAGTCCATGAACATATCGAAGATATAGTTGGTGGAATGTTATCTGGTGGTGGTGCAACTTCTGTATCATACAATGATGCAACAGGTTCAGTAACAATTAGTTCAACCGATACTAATACTGATACTAATACACAAAGAAGTGATGAAGAGATTAGAGATGTTGTTGGTGCAATGATATCTGGTTCTGGTGCAACATCTGTAACATACAATGATTCAGCTAACACTTTAGTTATTAGTTCAACTGATACTGATACCAATACTAACACTACTAACTTTAACATTAATGCAAATGGAGCTGCAAACGAAAACATATCTGCTGGTGAAACAATAAGATTTAATGGTGGTGGTGCAACTTCTGTATCTAGAAGTGGAAACACAATTACTATAACTTCAACCGATACTGATACCAATACCAATACGACTTATAGTGCTGGTACAGGTATATCATTATCTGGAACTACATTCTCTATTGGTCAAGCAGTTGCAACAAACTCTACAGTGACTTTTGGAGAAGTTAGGTCAACTGGTGATATTACTGCATACTATAGTTCAGATTATGCATTAAAAGAAAACATAAATCCAATATCAAATGCACTAGACAAAGTAAGTCAACTAGGTGGTTATAATTTTGATTGGAAAGACAGTCATCTTGAATCAAGAGGTGGTGTTGATGATATGTTTGTCAAGAAATCCGATGTAGGTATTATTGCTCAAGAAGTCCAAAAAGTACTTCCAGAAGCAGTTGGTAAAAGAGAAGATGGTACATTGGGTGTAAGATATGAATTACTAGTACCATTACTCGTAGAATCTATCAAAGAACTCAAAGAAGAAATCCAAAGTTTAAAGTCTTAAATCGTATAAATACTACTTAGATAACATCAAAAGGTAGTATTGTATATGGCAAGTATTAGTAATTTATTCGTAGACCAAGGGAGTGATTTTAATATTACTGTCTCCTTGACTGATGCCACCGATTCGGCTTTAAATCTTGCAAGTACGACTTTTCTTGGTCAAGTAAGAAAGTCTCATGGTTCAAATACAGTCAAAGCTACATTTAATACCTCAAATGATGGAGTGGGTGGGAATTTAACTTTAAATCTCACTGATACTCAAACAGCCGCACTAGAAAGTGGAAGATATGTGTACGATGTCATTCAAACTGCTAGTGATGGAATAAAAACAAGATTGATAGAGGGACAGTTGATTGTAACCCCAAGTGTAAGTAGGAGTTAATAAACAATGTCAACTATAAAAGTAAAGGTTGCAAGTCCACTTAACAAACAAGTAAAACAAGTTACTGTTGGTAAAGTAGATGCATCCTCAATTAATATGAATGATTTGGCCAATGTGGATACAACCACAGCGACCCTACAAAGTGGTACTACCCTTATATTTGATGCAAGTACAGGAAAGTTCGAAGCCGCAAACACTATTGATGGTGGAACTTACTAATACTAAAGGATATAATTAGGAGAAAATAATGTCAACAGTAATTCAGATTAAAAGAAGCACAGGTGTTTCTGCCCCTACTACATCTGACTTAAATCAAGGAGAACTAGCCTATTCAATGGATGCTTCCAATAGTGGAGCAGGTGCTATCCTTTATGTAGAGTCACAGAACAGTGGTGGAGCCGCAGTAATACAAAAATTAGGTGGTAAATATTATACAGATATTTTAGATGGTGCAACACCAACCCCAGCAGACTTCAAAGTAGGGAATGGAAGTTCTACAGGTGGTAGTGTAAAACTATACGAAGATACAGATAATGGTACAAACTTTGTAGCACTTAAAGCTCCAAATGCAGTAACCTCAGATACTACTTTTACATTACCAGATGGTGATGGTACAAGTGGACAGTTCGTTAGAACAAATGGTTCTGGTCAACTAGAATTTGCAACAGTAGTTTCAAGTTTATCATTAGCTGCAGATAGTGGGTCAAACGATTCATTCTCAACTGGTGAGACCTTAACTTTCACAGGTGGAGAAGGTATTGATACAACAGTATCAGATAATACAATTACCATAGCTGGTGAAGATGCAAGTACATCAAATAAAGGTCTTGCATCATTTAACAGTTCACAATTTACTGTATCAAGTGGTGCAGTAAGTTTAAACAATTCTTTCTTAGTAATAGAAAGTGAAGGAATTGGTTCAAATGATAATGATACAACGATTCCAACATCAGCTGCAGTTAAAGACTATGTAGATACAAATGTAACTGCACAGGATTTAGATACTGCTGGTGACAGTGGAACAGGTGCAATCGATTTAGATTCACAATCATTAACCATTGCTGGAACAGCAAACGAAATTGAAACAGCTGCCAGTGGTCAAACAATTACAATAGGATTACCTAATAATGTAACTGTAGGAAATAACCTTACAGTTGATGGTAACCTAACAGTTAATGGTACACAAACTACTGTTAACAGTACTACAGTAACAGTCGATGACCCAATCTTTGTCGTGGGTGGAGATTCAGCTCCTGGCTCAGACGATAACAAAGATAGAGGTATGGAATTCAGATGGCATAATGGTTCATCTGCAAAATTAGGTTTCTTTGGATTCGATGATAGTACAGGTAAATTTACTTTTATTCCAGATGCAACTGATAACAGTGCAATAGTTTCTGGTACAAAAGGTAATTTAGATATTGGTGGATTAGACTTAGCAGGTTCAATTACAAGTGTAGATGGTTCTGCACCGACTAATGGACAGATTCTAATGGGTCATACTTCAAATGGAGATATGCAATTAGGAACTCTTACTGCTGGAGAAGGTCTTGATGTAACCAATGGTGCTGGTAGTATAACTTTATCAGCCGAAGATGCAACTTCAAGTAATAAAGGTATTGCATCTTTTAACTCAAATGAGTTTACAGTATCGTCTGGTGCAGTTTCAATCACTGCAATAGATGGTGGTAGTTATTAAAAATAGAGGATAAATTATGAGTTACAATGGGAAAGTCTTTAATGTAGATACTAAAATTAGTGATGTAACTGTAGAACAAAGACTAATTGATTTTGAAATACCTAAAGAAGTAATGAAAGAACTTTATATTCCTATTGATGGTAAAGTTTATATAAGTGATAATGGTAATCTTACTGCTAAGTTGAAGTTAGATAACTCAGAAGGTGGTAGAGAATTATCATTAGGACTTAGGATTAATGGTCAAGAACCCCCAATAGATTGGTGGGATTCTGGGTCGGATAACTTACAAAGAGTTATTAGAAAAGTTCCTTATGACTGTTTAGGTTATGTAGGATTAGGTTATGCAGATGACCAGATTAGAATCAAATATACTGTAGACACTTCAACATGGAGTGCAACATTAGAAAAAATATCTGTTATATAACAGATTAAAGTATAGGGTATATACCCTAATGACAAAGTGAGTGACATATGACACAGACAGTCCAATTAAAAAGGTCTGCTACTGCTGGTGCAATTCCAAGTACATCTGATTTATCGTTAGGTGAATTGGCATTGAACACCTATGATGGTAAGGCATACATTAAAAAAAGTGTAGGTGGAACTGAATCTATCGTTGAGGTAGGTGCAGATACTTCTACTGATATCACTGCAATGAAGCATTATCTTTATAACTGTAGTGCAAACCAAACATCTTTTTCAGGCACCGATGCAAATGGTGATTCCTTGTCGTATACTACTGGTCAAATTGCAGTATTCCTTAATGGAGTATTCTTAGACCCAGATGATTATACTTCAACAAATGGTTCAACAATTGTATTAGATGATGGTACAAAATCTTCCGACTACTTAGAAGTAGTTGCATGGACAGCTGGAGTCACTTCTGGATTAATTACAGGTATATCAAACTATGAATTTACTGCAACAGCAGGACAAACAGTATTAACTGGTTCAGATGAAAATAGTGTTACTCTATCATATACGCCAGGCAAAGTATTAGTATTCTTAAATGGTGTTCTTATGGACAACAGGTCTGGTGCAGATTATGTCGAAACAAGTGCAACAACAATAACTTTTAATGCTGGATTACAAGTAAATGATACAGTTATAATAAAAAGTTATACTGGTTCTGCACCATTTACAAGATTCCAATATGATGTAACTGCAGCTACTACTACACAGATAAGTGGAACAGATGCAAACAGTAGAACATTAAGTATCATTCCCAAATATACAGAAGTATTTGTGAATGGTGTCTTAGTTAAAAAAGGACAATGGAATTCTGGTAGTGGTACTCAAATTAATTTTGAAGAAGCACTTACAGACCCAAATTATGTTATAGATGTAATTGATTATGGGTTTGTTACACCAGAAGTAAACTTGTTCTTAGATACAGTACCTTTTCTTGGTGGTAATTTAGATACTAATGGAAAGGAAATAATTTCAAGTGGGACTGATTCAGTCGTACTTAAACCATCTACTTATGTAGATGTACAGGATGGGCCAGTGCATTTAGAAGTACTTGCATCCGACCCATCTGGAGTCACTAATCGTGCATCTTTGTATTCAAAAGATGTAAGTGGTAGTGCAGAGTTGTTTGCAAGAGATGAAGCAGGTAATGTTACCCAAATCTCTCCTCACAACAATCAAGGTGAATGGATTTACTATTCAGAAAATGTGAAAACTGGTAAAAGGTTTAAAGTTAATATGGAAAAAATGATTCGTAAATTAGAACAAATTACAGGACAGAACTTCATCGAAATAGATGATTTACATAAATAACTATAAAGGATTTAAATTAGGAGAACTTTAAAATGCCAACAAAAGCAAGATATCTTGCAGACCTTTTAAATGCATCTGGAGAACTAGACTCCACAGGTGCAGTTGAAGCTATACAAGACCAGATTTCAACTCTGTTTGCAGCTGGTTCACATACAGGTATATCATTCAGTTATAATGACAGTAGTGCAACCTTTAGTGCAACAGTAGGAACAGAATTCATAGAAGATACAGTAGGAGCTATGTTTAGTTCTAATACTGAAACTAATATTACTGCAGCTTATGACGATAGTGATGGAACTATCGACCTTGCAGTAGAACAACAAGTTAATGGAACAAATCCATATTACTACAAAATACCAGTCACAGTGGCTAGTGGTAAATTTGTAATTGATAACGAATCACAATATATCCTTAAGTTGGCAAAGGGTGTAGTATATAGATTCGACCAATCAGACAATTCAAACTCAAATCATCCTTTAAGATTCTCCATAACAAGTGATGGTACACATGGTGGTGGTTCAGAACTTGCTTCTACACATTATGATATTTACAATAAAGTAGGAACAGCTGGTTCAGCAGGTGCATATGTAGAAATTTCATTTAAGATGGGGTCTGCAACTGCAAATAACCCAGCATACTACTATTGTGCAAACCATAGTGGAATGGGTTCAGCTGCAATCGTAGGTACACCATCCAGTACAACATTTGTACCAGAAGGAACAAATCAATATCACACGACTGAAAGGGTTCAAGATGTAGTTGGTGCAATGGTATCATCTAATACAGAAAGTGGTATAGCAGTGTCCTATGACGACTCAGATGGTACTCTGGACTTTAATGTGAACGACCCTACCATTTCCTTGACTGGAGATGTAACTGGTTCTGCAACAATGACAGATTTAGGAAACACATCTATATCTACAACAATCGCAGCTAATAGTGTTGCATTAGGAACAGACACAACAGGAAACTATGTTGCAACTGTAACTGGAACTACAAACGAAATTGAAGTATCTGGTTCTGGTTCAGAAACAGCTGGTGTAACAGTAGGATTACCAGACGATGTAACAGTCGCAGGTGATTTAACAGTTACAGGTGCTGGTTCAACAGGTGGTAACTTTACAGTAGGTGGAAACCTAACTGTAAGTGGTAGTACAACTACAGTATCATCTACATCACTTTCAGTAGCAGATAGTACTGTTAAAGTTGCAAAAGATAACGCTGCTAATTCAGTAGACTTTGGTTACTATGGTCAGTATGTTGATGGTTCAACTACAAAATACGCAGGACTTTTATGGGATGCATCTGAATCAAATAAATTTAGATTATTCCATGGAAACCAAACAGAACCTACAACTGTAGTCGATACATCTGGAACAGGTCATGCAACAGGTACTTTAATTTCAAATGTTGAAGGTGCATTAACAGGTAATGCTTCAACAGCAACTGCACTTGCAAATGCAAGAACTATTGCAGTAGCTGGAGATGTAGTTGGTTCTGCATCTTTTGATGGAACTGGAAACATATCCCTTAATACAACAATTCAAGCTGACTCAGTTGCATTAGGAACAGATACAACAGGTAATTATGTAGGAACAGTAACAGCAGGAACAGGTCTTACTTCTACAGGTGCAACTTCTGGTGAAGGTATTGCACATTCATTATCAGTAGACGCTGCACAAAGTGGAATAACAAGTCTTGGTACTCTTACTTCATTAACAGTAGATGATATTACTATTAATGGTTCAACCATTACTGATGCTGGAGATTTAGACTTCGATATCGGTGGAGATATGACTGTTGATATTGATGGTGGTGACATTATCTTAAAAGATGGTGGAACACAATTTGGTAAGTTTACCCAGATGATTGGTGGTCTTGCTATTGGTGCTGGTTCTGGTACTGATATTCCTATTTTAGTTTCATCAAACAAAACTTTATTCTTTACAGATATTGCACTAGGTGACGATGAAAAGATTGTTCTTGGAGATGGTGCAACTGGTAACTTGCAAATATTCCATGATGGAACAGACAGTTTCCTTGATGATGTATCAGACGGCAATCTAATACTCAGAACAAATGGCACAAGTGTCAAGATGATGACTGGTTCTGAGGATATGGTTGTTGCAACCAAAGATGGCTCAGTAGATTTATACCACGATAATTCTAAAAAATTAGAAACAACTGCAAATGGTGTAACAGTAACAGGTGGTGTTACAGCAACATCATTTACAGGTGCATTAAGTGGTAATGCAACAACAGCTACAGCATTAGCAACTCCAAGAACAATTCATGGTGTATCATTTGATGGTAGTGCAAATATTGACCTTACAGAAGTAGTTCAAGATACAATAGGTGCAATGTTTAGTTCAAATACTGAAACAGGTATTACTGCATCATATGAAGATGGTGATGGAACAATAGATTTAGTAATAAACACAACTGCATCAACTATTTCAGATTTCACAGAATCAGTAGAAGATGTTGTTGGTGGAATGGTAACAACTAACACAGAAAGTGGTATTACAGTTACATATGATGACTCAGATGGTACTTTAGACTTTAATGTTGCAGACCCAGTACTTAGTTTCACAGGAGATGTAACTGGTTCAGCAACAATGACCAACCTAGGTAATACTTCAACTGCATTAACAATTGCAGCTGGTTCTGTAGAAAACAGTATGTTAGCAGGTTCTATTTCAAATAGTAATCTTGCAAACTCAAGTATAACAGTTGCTACATCTGGTAGTTCAACTGCAACTTCATTAGGTGGAACAATAACATTTGCTGGAACATCAAACGAAGTAGATGTATCAGAAAGTTCTGGAACAATTACATATGGATTACCAGCCGATGTTACAGTATCAAATGACTTAACAGTTAGTGGTAACTTAGTAGTTTCTGGTACAACAACACAAACAGGTGCAATTGTATCAGATTCAAACTTTACAGGTTTAACAAATGCAAACACTGGAAATTCAACAGACTTTGGTTTCTATGGTAAGTATGTAGAATCAACAACAACAAAATATGCTGGTTTATTCTTTGATGCATCAACAGATAATACATTTAGATTATTTGCAGATACACAAACAGTACCTTCAACAACAGTTAATACATCTGCAACAGGATATGGAGTTGGAACTCTAGTTGCAAATATTACAGGTAATGTGAGTGGTACTTCTGGAAGTACAACAGGAAACGCTGCAACTGCAACTGCACTTGCATCGTCAAGAAACTTTACAGTAAGTGGAGATGCAACTACAGATTCATCACAATCATTTGATGGAACAGGTAATGTTGCATTACCAATTACACTTGCAAATACTGGTGTATCAGCTGCAACTTATGGTGATGCAAATAGTGTTGCTCAAGTAGCAGTAGATTCAAAAGGTAGAATAACAAGTGCATCTAGTGTAGACATTAGTATGCCTTCATCTCAAGTATCAGACTTTGCAGAAGCAGTATCCGACACAGTAGGTGCAATGTTCAGTTCAAATACTGAAACAGGTATTACTGTAACATATCAAGATGCAGACAATACAATTGACCTAGCAGTAGGTACAGTTGCATTAGGTTCTGGAACATCTGGAAACTATGTTGACAATGTTACTGGTGGAACTGGTGTTACTGTAACAGGTAGTGCTGGTGAAGGATGGGAGCCTGCAATTAGTATTGGACAGGCAGTATCAACAACCTCAGATGTAACCTTTGCAGATATAGCTGCAACAGATATAACTGCTGGTGGTAATGTTGTAATTACTGGTAACCTAACAGTTAATGGTTCATCTGTAACAAACAGTTCAACAAACACAACAATTGAAGATGCATTAATAGAACTTGGTTCTGGTAATACTGGTTCAAACAGTAATGACTTAGGTCTTATACTTGAAAGAGGTTCAACAGGTAACAATGCATTTATGGGTTGGGACGAGAGTGCAGATAAGTTTGTTATGGGAACAACTACTGCAACAGGTTCTTCAACAGGTGGTTTAACAGTAACTACTGGAACATTAGTTGCAAACATAGAAGGTAATGTTACAGGCAATGTCTCTGGAAGTGCAGCTACAGTTACAGGTGCAGCTCAATCTGCAATTACAAGTGTTGGAACATTGAGTTCACTTGCAGTTAGTGGTAACCAAACAGTAGGTGGAACACTAGGAGTTACAGGAGCTGCAACAACAAGTTATACAACAATAGGTGCTAGTGCAAAGGCATTCAGAAATACATTTATACATTCTTCTGCACCTAGTGGTTCAGATGGAGCAGTAGGTGATATCTGGATAACATACTCATAGTAACCATATATAATGAATGAGGAAATTGATTAATGAGTTCAAAAGTAAAAACCCCAGCTGGGTGGAATGAAACCAATGGATGGAGAGTTAAGACTCCAGCTGGCTGGAAGAAAGTAGTTGATGTAAAAAGAAAGACTCCATCTGGATGGGAATTCCAGACTGGAACTATACAGGTGCAACAACCTTTTACACAAACATATCAACAACCTTTTCAACAACCTTTTCAACAGGGATATCAACAACCCTATGAACAAACTATTAGTAGACCTACAACTTATGAGGTAACTATACCTAGACCTACTACTTTTCAAACTCCAAGACCTGCTAACTATGAGGTGACTATACCTAGACCCACTTCTTATGAAGTAACTATTCCAAGACCTACACAGGTACAGAATAGTAGACCAGCAAATTATCAGACTCCAAGACCTGCTAACTATGAGGTGACTATACCTAGACCAACTTCTTATGAAGTGACTATACCTAGACCCACTTCTTACGAGGTAACTATTCCGAGACCAACACAGGTACAGAATAGTAGACCTACAAGTTATGAGGTGACTATACCTAGACCTACAAGTTATGAGGTGACTATACCTAGACCTACAAGTTATGAGGTAACTATACCTAGACCTACAACTTATGAACAGACTATACCAAGACCTACAACTTATCAGATTCAAAATCATAGACCTCAACAGTATAATTATCAGATTCAAAATCATAGACCTCAACAGTATAATTATCAGATTCAAAATCATAGACCTGGCCAGTATAATTATCAGATTCAGAATGCTAGACCAACAACTTATCAGACTCAAGGACACTCTCATAGACCAGTATCTAACCAACAAACATACCAAGTGAATTTACATACTGCGGCAAACCCTAAGTTTGGGGCAGGAGCCACTAATGCTCAGTTTCCTAATGCACAAATGAATTGGGGTGGTACTGCATTACCTCAGTTTCAACCAGCTGGGCCTTGGGCACCAAATAATATTACTAGTCAACAACCTTATAATTATCAGATACAAAATCATAGACCTGCTAATTACCAAACTCAAGGTCATGCTACTAGACCTACTAATTATCAGACACAAGGTCATTCAACTAGACCACAGAATTATCAGACACAAGGTCATTCAACTAGACCACAGAATTATCAGACACAAGGTCACAGACCTGCTAGTTATGAGGTGACTATACCTAGACCTGCTAGTTATGAACAGACTATTAATAGACCAGCAAACTACGAACAAACGATTAATAGACCAGCAAACTACGAGCAAACGATTCCCAGACCTGCTAACTATCAAACTAGTAGACCTGCCAACTATGAACAAACAATTAATAGACCTGCTAACTATGAACAGACTATTAATAGACCTGCTAGTTATGAACAAACAATACCTAGACCTACTCAGTTACAAAATAGTAGACCTACTAACTATCAAACTAGTAGACCAAGTACATTTGAACAAACTATTAATAGACCTTCAACATTTGAACAAACTATTCCTAGACCAACTCAGTTGCAAAACAATAGACCTGCTAACTTTGAACAGACTATCAGTAGACCTGCCAACTATGAAGTGACATTGACTAGACCAGCAAATAGGCCTAGTACTAGACCATCGACTCGACCTTCAACAAGACCATCGACTCGACCAGTATCTACTTGGGATGGTGACTTGAATAAACCTTGGCCTTAAACCTTACTATATACTAGTACAGATTATATTATGGAGTTATTATGTTATTAATTTATGACCACGACAATGTTTTGCACATTACCAATGAAAAAGGACTTCGTTGGAATTATGACAAAGCAGACAAACCACAATTTTCATTTGACTATGATTTTTTATTCTATATAGAACAAGATGAGTTATTTGAAATAGAATTAGGTGAAGAAACTTCTATAATAACAGATGAACAACAATCTGAAATTTTAGAATATATAAACCTTTTAGAACCACCACTAAGTTTAACTCTTGCAAATCAGTATATAAAAGATTTAAGAAATGAAACAATTGATAAAATCAATTATGTTCATGAAGAATTTACAAGAGGAATATGTGGATTTGACAGTACAGTAGATGTTGTTATTGCTGGTAGAGAAGGTTCTCAAGACCCTAGACGACAAGTTGCAAGAAGAATTATGGAATGGTGTGATTTTGCACATGGTTTATGTGAAAGA
>VMHT01021750.1_pt1 | contig 43684 bp, 69 predicted proteins | sample 4693611 | NCBI WGS metagenome assembly VMHT01 (sample SAMN12280063, study PRJNA550983) | marine metagenome | isolation source: seawater sampled from same location over 5 years 0.02-0.2 micron viral filtrate | place: USA: collected off the coast of southern California halfway between the port... ...
GCCCCGCCGCCTGTACTCTGGATGGTATCTGCCTTCAATACACTCATAGCGTCACCAATGTTCCACCGCTTTCAACGGTCAGGGTTACGCCACTGGCTACAGTAAACGGGCCAGTCACGTTTGCGTTCTCAGTTGCAAGGATGGTTGTATTTGCTGTCAATGACTGTGCGTTGGTACGGAACAGGCCACCACCCTTGAAGTTACCCTTATTCTCTGCTGCCGGTGTGATTGTGCCAGCTTGAGGGGCAAGGTAGTTTACAAAGATGTTTCCAGTGCCGCTGGAGGGGGCGGCGGTAAAGGTCAATGTTGTACCATCGGGGATAGTGTAAGCCGCTGTATCCTGTACCACGCCATCCACAGAAACCAACACATCCTGCACAGATGAAACCGTTGTGGTCAGCGTGAATGTCGTATCAGACCCGTCCCCATTAAATCTCTGAACGGCTTTGGTAGACTGATAATTTGCCGGAACCTTTTGGCCAATATACCCCATTACTAACCCCTATGTGCTGATGGCATCAACAACTGACACCCATACGTCCGCGCTACTAGCTGTATCACTCTGTACCTTCAATACATCATTATTCTGCATTACAACCTTTGCGCCGCCATCCAAAACCTGTAGAGCAGAGCCGACAGGTATAGGAGCGTCTTTAACTAGGTAGTAATCATTTGACCCATCATTGATAAACACATCCATAAGGATTTGCGTAGTCGTTACATTGGCAATATTTATACCAACCAAAGCATCATCAGAGTTGGCTGTTCGCACCGTTGTTGCGCCTGTGCCAACATTCCTAACTATGCTTCTCTCAAAATCCTGTGCCATTATCTTCTCCTATAGGGCCACGGCCATCGCGATAGCAAAGCCAGCCGTTACCCCGCCACTTGTTTGCGAATCCACATATGCTTTGATTGACTGCTGTGTTGCTATGTGAGTTGCACTGTTTGACGACATATTGTCCTCATCCTTGATGGACGTACCAGATATTGTGCCGTTTAACACCGCGCTTGTGATTGTCTTGTTGGTCAATGTATCAGTTGTAGCTCGGCCCACAAGAGTTTCAGCACCCGTTGGCAAAGTGACTGTGCCAGAGTTGCTGATAGAAGAAATGATTGGCGTTGTCAGGGTTTTGTTTGTAAGGGTTTGTGATCCCGTAAGAGTAGCTACTGTACTATCAATAGCTATGTCATCAGCATTTGCATCAATGCCGGTTCCACCCACAACATTTAGGGTAACATCACCAGTAGTACCGCCACCCGTCAAACCTGTACCGGCAACAACTGATGTAATGTCACCTGTAGGGATGGTAGCAACCTGTGTATCTACATAAGCTTTGATTGATTGTTGAGTGGCCAGCTTCACAGCACTGTCAGAGGCCATGTTGTCTTCATCTTTAATGCCAGTAACCGTTGCCCCATCACCAGCAATGTTCAGGCTTGTGTTGCCGACCAATGTGGTGCCAGTGATTGCAGCAGCAGTAGAGCCGCCTATGACCGCTCCATTGATTGTTCCACCTGTGATCTGCACCGCATCAAACGTGCCAAGCTCTAGCGCATTGACTAACTCAGCGCGGGAAATCTTTTTGGTTTCATCCGCAGATGTATCAACAATTACAAAAACGTCATCTGTAGCAGTGTTTGCACCAGTTAAGGCGGCTAAATCAGATATTTTTAAATTTGCCATGTTTACCTACGTTTTTATTATGTAATTCAATATTAATGTTGGCTGTACGTTGTTGTGTGCGCCGCCCCCACCTGTGTTGTCTATAGTGAGAGGTGACGCTGATGCACGCGCACCGCCCCGTGTGTCCCCAAAGCCTAGCGGGGTCTGCGTAGTTGATCCGCTGGTCGGGTTAAAGTCTTCACGCTGTTGAACGACACCAGTGTGGTTGTGTGCTGGCATCTCAGATATAGCCAAGGTATGACTCTCTGATCCACCAGCCGCGCCAAGAGTGTCGCCGTTAATAGGTGATGTGAGGCGGTTTGCAGATGAGCCGCCCATGTCATCTTGACCCGCAACAATCCTGCCCCTCAAATCAGGCACATTAAAGCTAGATCCGCTGCCACCGTAGGTAAACCCGATTACGGCGTGTAGATCGGCATAAGTGCTTGTTGAAAGAGATTGCCCATAACATAACAGGAAATCAGTAGGTGCTGATGTGCCGCCGAAGGGAAGTATAACCCCCGTTGGAGTGGCCGCAGCCTGTTTAACCCTCAAGGGTGTCATCAATTCAGTATTGTTTGTGCCAGCCTTTGCGGTTGCCTCAGAGGCTACATTCAAATCAATAATTGTCGTGCCGCTGCTGTTTTTGATTGCTATGCCACCGCCGCTTGCGGCCTGTAAACTATCTGATATTAATTTGACGCGAGAATTAGTAACGTCCATTTCCGCAACGATAATCCAGTTTGCATCATTTTTGTCGCGTATTTTCAAGTAGTTGTTGGCTGTATCCATCCACCACATATTTGCATAAGTAGTTGATGGAGCGGATGCGTTAGAATTATTTGTAGCAATGGCGGCAAGCACATTGTTCAAATCAGACCTAAAAGCAGGAGCAGTCTGGTTATCAATCACATAATCATGAATTGCCATTTAATTAAATCTCACTCTACCAGTTAACTCTACCAATGCTGGGGTCACATTGTTTGAGGAGCTTTCTAATTGAACCTTAAACCTAAACGCCCTGCCTGAAAAATCACCGGCCTTAAACCGCTTATATGCTGACCACGTTGGCGATCCTGACGGGTCATCATCTGTTGTGCTTACGAATGCTATCACATTTGTATCCGCGAAGGAACTGCCCCCGCTTAAATCGTCAAACAAACCGCCAAAAGAGTCAAAAAGGCCCGTAAATGTATCAAAAGTTGCCGCAGAATTATCTATTCGCAGCATTTTGGTGAGTATTTCAACTCTCGCCACCCTCACTGACGATGTGTCTATATAGTTGCTGAAAGTATAAGTGGCGGTGCTTGGAGCAGATGACGGGTCTGTAATAATAAGTCTGCTTGATCCATCAACGGAGCAGCCACTTTTAGTGCCACTAAATGATGTGTGTTCGTTTTGATTGCTGGTGTTTGTATATCCCAAGAGATCAGCGGCAGATATGACCAGTGAGGTTGCGGCTTCTGATTGGTTTCCTGATTTGTCATGCGCTTTGATTAGATATGTGCCTGTTCTCGGTGGCACCGTAACAGTATTTGCAGGGCGAGGTACTTTATCTACGGCAGTGGTGGCATTTGCATATGTCGCACCGCTTTCCTCATCAGATTGCCTTATTCTGTAAAATGACAAATCTAGATCAGCAACAGGCGTCCACTCAAGATGGATGCCAGCCTGTGAAATATTGTAACTGAAGTTAGTTACATTAGCGGGTGGGGCGGCCAATCCAGTAACAGAGAAATTAGAACTGGTAGTGAAGTCACCCTTGATTTGGAATGTATTGATAGCTCTCGCCCTAACATCATAATCAGCATCTAGGACGTCAATAATTTCAAACTTTCCTAGCTCACCCGTGCCAGCACTTATGAAATCTGAATCACTTGATTTCTTATATTGAACTTCTACCGCATTAACCCGTTCTGGGAACGACGATGTGGTTGTTACGGTGATAACATTTGTTAGATGTTCGTGAATAATACGAGCTTCACTAGCTAGAGCCACGCCTATTGATGGCACATCAAACGGATCAAACAGGGTGCTGTTATTGTCTTCAAAGGCAGTTTCTTCAGCGTTCCAGTTAAAAACGCTTGAGGATATTTCTCTCAAGGTCATGTGAACAACAAAACCAGAGTCTTGATTTATATCGAACCGCCAGTTTGCAACCTCAAATGTTTTGTTTGTAAAACCTAAACGAGTGTTTGTGAGCTTAATGATATCACCAATTTGCGCTTGCATGGCTTTTATGGTGAAGGCACCCTCAACCGTTATCTGCTCTCTATTTCTAAACAGGGCTATCTTTGCTATGCGCTGCGCGGCGGTAGAGGTGTTTGTCATTCCAAGATCAAAATCAATGGCTGATTCCTGTCCACCATCAACATCAATAAATTCCTGACTTCTTATCTCTGGGTAATCTGATGCTTGGAAATTACTTTCTGCCCCTTTGAATGTACCTCTAACAATATTGAAGTTATCCCTTCTGCTGTGCCTTGTTGATATAGTAAGGCCAGCTAACAGATCACTTTCATCAAAAGACAAGGCCGGTGTGACATAGGCCGCAGCTTTGACTCTCCATCTGCCTTGAGCGTACCAAATTGTGCCGCCCATAGACCTTAACAAAACATCTATAGCGTCTTTAGGTTTGCTTGCTGTAGTAAATGATCCGTTGCTTTCGTAGCGTTTTTGAGTACCTCCAGCCGCTAGGGCAACATCTTCATCACAAATATTTGCAGCGGCAATGAACTTGGTGTCATCTATCTCATCTGTTTCAGCCGCCAAGCCATAACTAGACACAAGGTAATCCCGTAAGCAAAGAGCGGCATTTGCTGACCACGCTGTAGAAGATGTATTTGGATTGTAAACTTTTTTGCCTTTGACCAAGGCCGTAATGCTTGGCTCTCCATTTGGATAAGCATCAGCGTCAAACTCAAGTCTAACATAAAGGTAACATATACCCTGCAACCTGTGATCTGATGTCCACTTGCCGTCAGATTCAGCTATCAAAAATGAATCAGCAGTTTGTGTGGCTGACCCCAAATGAATTTTGACTCTTGCTTTGCTGACATACTTAGTAGGAGCAGTTACATCACCATCTGCATTTAATGTTAGTTCTTCATCGTTGAAGTAAACTTTTTCTATTGATTGGCACTCATGCCCCGCCAAAGCTACGATAATATGCAGGAACTTATTGCCGTCTGTTGCTTCTTTGTAGACCACAACACCGCCGACCTTTGCTTGGCCATAGATAATAGCGTGATCACCAACAGAGCTTAAACCACTGACTGTATAACCCGCTTGACTCGCACCCACAGTGCCGCCGCCGCCCAATGATCCAATCTTAGGCATAGATGGGGCCAATGACTGAGAAACATAGCTCATGGCTACATTTACAGCAAAATGAGTCAATATTAGTGTGCTGGTAATAACCGTTCCAGCAAGATATGCCGCGCCAACAGAACTTGCGGTTGCCACTACTGCCATAGTTATGGGATCAGCCATCGCTGCCACAGGCATAAATATCGCTAATGATACAATGGCTGTCGTGGATAGGAGCAATTTTTTCATACTAACCACGCCTTTTGATCTGGCTTAACATTCAAAAACAAAAGCCCATCTGGGCCTATGTAAACAGCCTGTGTTGATATAACTATACCCAAAGCCGCCCCCAAGACCTCACCAGCACCATCAATGTCCTTGTTGGCTACTATGGAGCCTCTAGGGGGCAATACCCCCTCAAAGGGCGTTAAAAGGCGATTAAGGGTGCTTTCGTAGCTTTTGCCAGCCTTGATGTACCGTTTGTATGCAGATAGCCCTGTTTTGGCGCAATCATATTTATAAACCTCTTTGTGCAAAGCATCGCTGCCTGTCTGCACTTTGTAAGCATCACAAATAAAGGTTAGGCAATCATTTTTACGCCACTCAAAAGGCTCATCCCTCTTGGATTCAATAAACTTCGTAAGGTCCATATCCCAAGTTGAGGTTTTCATTCTCTGCCCCAATTGAATTTCTTATCCTGCAAACTATCGACAAATTCCAATCCCTTATCATTTGGGAATGTCGCTTTCTGGCTTTGATTTGAATAACGGAAAATTCTGCCACGCTCTAAATCAATTAGCTTGCTTTCAACAGCAACAGATATTGTTGATGTTTCTGAGCCTTCATCAATGATCATTTGGTCGATGTACCCCTTAAACAACTCAGCAGGGACATCATCAGTGTTCAAAATCACCTTGCCGCCATCTTGCAGCAATATAAAATCACCGCTTTGCCGCAACAGGAACACCCTTTGCAGATCAGTTACGCCGAATAGTAGGGTTAGAAGTCTGCCTTGATACTGCTCTGTTAAGGCCAAGGACAAAAGATCAGATGGCACACCGCTCAATGTAAGGGCTAACCCTTTAGCGGATATTTGAGCAGTTTCCTCAATATCACTGATATCTAAAAAAGTGCCTACACCACTATATGTTGTGCCAGAGATGCTAATATCACCAATACCTGTCCAGAGAGACAAGGTGGTGCTATCTAATACAGCCTTAATTGCGAAAAATGGCCTGTACGCAGGGGATGTAATCTGAGTGATAAGGTCAGCATTAAGATCGCGGCTCATATGGCCTCCTAATTATGTTTTTTTAGGACGACCACGCTTCCTTGGCGCAACTCCACCTTCCCATGCTTCATTAACATCTGGGGTGCTTGGGTTATCCCCCATAAGTGTGCCATCAGCGTTTCTAGCCCTCTCCACGGCCTTTGTCTCTGTGGGGGCTACAACCTTAGTGTCTTCTGCTAAACCGCCCCTTATGAGGCTCTCAGCGATTTCGCGCTGCCACGGCTCATCCGTAGGGAATGTGTCGCCAGCTTTATATGTTTTTAAGGGTTGAACGCCACGCTCATCAGAAATTGCTTTTACATTTTGCAAAATTTTAACAGACATACGTTCACCTCTTAATGGTTAGGGAGCAGAGTTTCCTCTGCCCCCAATATTGTTTAGGCGTTGTGTGGCGTAAAGGCATTGTCGCCAGTGTGACGCGCATGGCCTTTGATGACCATAGCACCGATAGGCGTTCCGTTAGAGTGTGTACCTGTTTTAGCAAGAACAACACGGATATAACGCTTACCACCGACATAACCTACACGGAAGATAGCACCAGTAGTGTCTGGGTTGCCTCCCGCTGTACCGTCAAGTTTCAGGAAAATACCGCCAGCGGCGATAGTTCCATCAACGATGCCAGCCTGTTCGACATCAGTGAATGTTGAGTTATCATCAGATTCCTCTAATGAAACCTCAAAATAGACTGAGCCTGAGAGCGTGTCGCCCTCTGCGCCAACATCCACAAGGACGGTTGCTGATTCATAGCCTTGTAGATCAACTCCACCACCATTGACTGCCGCAGTGCGGACAGCCGAAATGATAGATACGGCTGGGCTAATTGAGTTTGAAAGGTCGTACATTTACCCCTCCTTAAGCTGAAGTTACTTGGATACGCAGAGCTTCTGGCAGCACCACCTGACCACCAACACGACGGCGAGCTACATAACGGACATTGCCGCTAGTTGCCTGTGTGAATGGATCGCGTAGGACGCTAAGAGCAACACGGTCAACAACCATGTATCCGCGTGAGAAATCACCAAATGCTACTGACTTAGAGCCAGCACCTACGTCAGCCATGTCTGGCATTTCAACGTAAGGGTAGCCCAAGATAGTATTCGGTACACCCGCAGTTAGCATCATGCCAGCTTGGAACACATACTGACCAGCCGTATCCTTGAGGCTACGAATAGCCGCCAGAGTGGTACGGTTGAAGATAAATGTTCCGTTAGTGCCGTATGGCGACTTAACTGCATGAACCAAGTCAATGAGGCCGTCACCTGTAAGGGCGGCGCTTGCTCCTGAATTGGTTGTGCCAACGCTTGAGTTTGTGATGATGCCTTCAGGCTTGCCAACAGCATCACCAACAATCATTGCATTACCTTCTGCTTTCGCAAACTGATCTGCAAATTCCTGCTGCATTTCTGCCTCAAGATTAAAGACTGAATCCTCAAGCTCTTGCTCCGAGATGTCTACCAAAGCATACATTTCGTGAGTAGGGATTTCTTCAAGCTGTGTTGTGTAACCAGTTGTCTCAGCACGAGTGCCTGATTCAGCTACCCACTGCGCCGCAAAAGTTGCTGTGCGAGATGGAATCTGAACTGACTTCTGTGATGTTGCACGAACACGAGCAATTGAACGCATTGATGAAATCTCAGTGAGAGTTTTGATCAATTCACGAACATACTCTGGTGGGGCCAAGAAACCAGCAGCGGTATCATCGCTAACTGTGAGAGCCTTAACTTCTTGCGGCTCCATGTTCTCTTTGCCTTTACGCAGCCACTTATCAAACATTTCTGTTTTAGTGTCCACTTGCTCAGAAGTAAGACCGGCTTCAGGACGCTTGAGCAACGCCTCAAAGTCATTCAACTTTTCTTCAACTTGCTTCTGCTGCTGCTGGGCAAGTGTCAGCTTCTGGTTAATATCTTCATACCGATCCAGATCAGCTTCAATATTCTTGAGCTTTTCTTCAACCAGCGGGTCAGACGAACCCTTCTTCTCAATTTCAGTCAATCGAGCATCGTTTGTAGCTTTGAACTCCTCAAAAGCTGTGGCGATACCTTCGACTGCATTTTTGACATCATCAGACATCACAGTCTCCTTTTAGGATTTTGGTGAGTTTTGTCATTGAATCAATGACATCCTTTTGCTCATCGCCAACCTCACGCTGGTCTAAAGCCTTAAACACGGCATTTGCCGCGACTTTTGCCTCGCTTCTGGAAAGCTCTCCTGCATCCCGCAGAACCTCCTCCCATTCACGAACCGTGCGCTGCTCACCCTTAACCGCCTGAACCCTTGCGCGTTGGTTCATTGGGAAGGTGACAGCACTAATCTCCATAAGGTCGACTTCTTTGAGCATACGCTTTTTGCCACGCTCATCGTACATCGCACCCTTTGGAGAAACTCTATAACCAATAGATAGGCCATCAATGGCCCCCATCTTCATAAGCTCATAAACCTCACGGCCTTTCTGGGTTCCCATTGCTAGGCGACCCTTGACTCGCAAGCCCTTACGATCTTCAATAATTTCATCAAATACGCCTATTGGCTCATCCGCTTTGTGCTGATAAAGCAACTTTACGCCCTTTGCGCCTTTGCTTGCTATGGATTTAGCGAAAGCCCCCTCAACCATGACATCGCCGCCAAGGTCTTTGTTTCCGAAGATTGAGCCGTATCCTGAAAATACACCTTTTTCTTCATCATTCTCGTCATGATAAGCCTTTAGCTCTGCGCGAATATCTAGGGTTTCTGTTTTAAGCTCCTCAAATTCATTTTCAATGAACTCGGTCACTTCATCCATATCAGTCTCCTTTTTGCCGCCATCGCGGAAACTGCTAAGACAGACAGCAACCCTCTGGTCACGCTGGGCATACTCAGCTTGCATGGTATCGCTGTCCATGCACCGTTCCATAAAATCAGATTCGCTTTCACCACCACTAGGCTTTGGGATCGGCATAAGCATCTCCTAAAATTACTACATCATACACTCTGCTGAAAAATATGACAACATATAGTGGTTGAGCAATTTTTTTGTCTATTGAGTGTTTTTATTGTTGACAATAGTAAACAGCATCCCTATATTAACAGGGTAAGCAGTTAACAACACAAACCACGGAGACCACGATGAAATTCGCAGCTTTTAAAAGAACAGTTGAAAACGCAACTCAAACTGAGCGTCAAGAGATTTTGTCTCGCCACCTTCGCACTACACCGGATATGATTGCTAGACATGATGCGGAACACACACACCTTCTGAATGCTGATAAGGTTCGCAAGGGATTGGTAAGGTGGAACAAGATGGTAAACGACCTAGCCTTCAAGTATGGCGTTACTGCTTAAACAAAAGCATCGTCCGGAACATTCAGCCCTAAACGCTCCACTAGATTGTCACGGTCTAGTGGAGTTTCTGCTTGTATCGCCTGTTTAACAATTCGGACGTATTCACGGGTGGTCTGATCATCAAGTGGCATATTGAATATCCGAATATCTTCTGTGCCAAACACATCAAAATACTCTTCAATTAGATCATCAATTATAGTTGCATTCCTGAAGCTCATTCTGTCATTGCCTCCGCATCTGCCATCTCCGCAAACAACTCATCCATTTTTGCTAATGAGTTGGGGGCTGTGTATTGCAAGAACTTGCGCCATGTCTTTGCCCTATCACCACCCATCAACGCTGTATAGTTAGCCATCATCTCGGTTGTGTGAGCCTCAGTTATACCACGTTTGATAGCTCTGCGCTTGTTTAAGTATGATTTGCCGTGACCCTGCCCAACCACTGCATTTGACATGGCCTCAAGAAAATCCGTAAACATAAGCCCTTCACGGTCATGAGAATAATTTATTAGCCAATTGCCATAACCAATCTCTGTATCTGACCCAATTCTGTTTGCCTTCAAATCGTTCAAGAAAAACACAAACCGCTCTTTTTGAGTCTCATTATCATTTACTATATTAAGCAGACCCTTCGGACCTCCGCTTCTGATCTGACCTTTTTTATTTTTACCGTCACCAAACATTTTTACAATATCATCTAAGGTAAACGGTGTTCCTGCCAGCGTATCGTTAATGATGCTTTCATCAATATTTGTTTCTCTTAGCCATTGAGAAAAACCATCCCTATCAGATTCAACCATACTTCTTAACCTACGATCAGGAGGCAGATAGTTTAATCTGTTATACGACTCCATGTTAATTGCAATGCCATTGGCTTTCATAAAATCCATAAAGTCACTATCAGCTTTTTCATTTATTGCTTTGCGTTTTGCCCTACTATACATTTTCCTATCTTTTAGAGCATCATCTACCACATCTTCAGAAATAGCGCGGCCTCCCCTCAGGTGACGACCCATTGCAAAATCTATATGATGCCCATACTCATGCCGCCAAATGGTTGACTCGCCTATAGGCAGATCAACCAAATCTTTATCAGCGTGCATTGCTATTCTGTTTGCTGAATAATACGCTCTTTTGGCATTCATTATAACGCCAGCAAGAGCAGCGGTGTTTCTTATCACTGATCTAATCGTGCCTGACTTTTGCCAATCACCGATGTTGTGGAACTTTTCTTCAAACTCGCTGGTATTTCCCCAAGGACTTTGAATAGGCTTTGCGGCTACTGGTGGTTGATCATCAACAAAGACATCATCTTCTGGAGTGACATACAGAGTTACACATCTACAGTTGATGGTGTTATGAGGCCCACCTCTGGGGTCTCCTGTATACCCCATAGCCACACCGCCTATTACAAAATCCTCATCTAACTCAACCTCAGTACCATTAGCTGCCGCATGAGTTGGGCGTGATCTTAAATCAGCAGTAGCAACCCATCGTTTTTTTTGATTGGGTATTTTCAGACCGGCATTTACTTCATGGTTAGCATAACTAGCCGCTGAATGAGTTTCAGTTCTTGCTATGGTTGCACTTCTAAATTTGCTGAATGATCCACGCTGGCTTTCATATATGTTTTTTCCAATAACGGACACGCCAAGGCCATCAGCCTCACCAGACTTTATGACCCTGCGTATCTGATTCATCGTTGTGTTGCTTATTTGAGTGACCCTGACGGCACCGTACTGACTTATGTACTGCTGTATCAAAGCCTCAAACTGGCTATCAGCCTTTTGATTACGCAACACTCTGAGGCCAAACGCATCAATTACCGCTCTGTAGTGGCTTGTAAGTGCGGATGCTACCTTACTGGCCACCTCTTGATCCGTTTTTATAATTCGCCCTGCTTGCGTATACTCTAGTCTTGCTTGCTGCCCCGCTTCAGCAAATACAGTTTGCATTTGTAATCGTAGCTTACGTTCAAACCCAAGGCGCAGCCTTGTTTGCTCTATAAACTCTTTGCGTACAGATACCCTCTGTCGCGCTGCTTTTTCCGCAAGCATCAGTCACCCGTTCTAAGTGGATGGCCCTTTGGTAACAAGTCTGTGTCAAACTTGCCGCTTTTAAACCTACCTGTGCGTACAGCTCTTAAAAATGAATTTACCCTCGCATACGCCCACTGGTCACTGCTACTTACATTCGGCCTCACAGACTGAGGGTTCGTATTGTAAGCCCCCACACCCCTCCGAAACACCGCCTCAAGCATACGCTGGGTTACACGCTTGCCCTTCTTGTCTCCGTGCTTGTCGTTATGCTCTTTGACTTTGTTGGCGAGACCCTTTTTCACAGCTTCACTAACTTTGGCCTTTTGATCTAAATCACAATCAGCAATTGATGACGATAGCATATCTGCAAAAATTTCTTGTTTGCCATCACGCTCCTTGTCTAACTGAGCGGCTTTTCTTCTTGCCCATGTCTGGCCGCTATCGCCGCCCCACAATAGCCAAGCTATTTTTCCGGCACTTGGATAGCCTTCCTCTCCCTGCCTAAAGCCTGTGGCCCTTTTATCAACCTCATGACGACTAAAGAATGAGTGCATACGCCTTACTGTGCGGGGGGACAGTCTTTCTTTGGATACAAGTTGGACTGCTCTTGCGACACCAACCTCTGTTCCTCCTCTGTTAAATTCTTTTCGCATGGCAAGGCCGCGTTCAGCCTCTTTCGCCATTGCGTCAGTAGGCGTTGTGTCAACATCACTCTCTGCCTTTGCATCATCACCGATAGCCTCACTTGTTAAACGATCATAATCGTCATGCGATTCACAGGGCATAAAGACCAAACCGTTTGCCGTTTCATGTGAGTGAAAGCCAACACAACCTATTTGCTCTGCCCTGTCTTCTGCTTCCTCTTGGGTTGTAAAAACATCCTTGTCAGTCTCTCGCTTTACGGCATCGGATTTTTGCCAAGATTCTCCAAGTATTTCCGTATCACCGTAAGCACTCTTTCCATCATCTTCCGCATCTGTCCCCTCCGCTGGCGCGACCTCTGTTGATCCCAAGGGAAAAAGATTAGCCGCGATAAAGACATCATCACCCCCTGTGATTGGCTCCATACCAAGCCGCTCTCTTGCTTCATTGCGTGATATGATACCCTCTCTCACAGCAGACACCACGTTCTCATAGATACGGCGTCTTCTCTCAGTCATAGCTGGGATTGCTTCAAAGTCATAAGCTATACGGATATCATCACCGTACATTGGAGCCAGCCATTCATTGAAGTCTGACTCTACTCGTTGTGCTAATGGGATTATTGTTTCTTCATACAGAGCCAAACGAGCCTCTTGTACGTTGGCGTATGTCTGTGCGTCTGGAATGCCGATAAGCTGGCTTGGGATACCAAAGCAAAGCGCAATATCTTTTGCCGCTATGTGTTTCTGTTGCAAGAAATCCATATCCCTTGGGGACAGGCCCATTTCCTTCCAATCAAAATCCCCCTCAAGCAGCAAAGGTCTGCCCGCATTATCGCTGCCTTGGAACCGTGAACGCATATCATCATTAAGCTGCTGTCGCTGCCCATCACTTAGCTGCACAGGCATTCCACGGTCATCAGATGGCTTGAATACAATAGCACCAGTAGGCCGTGCGCCGTTCCTTAACAGGGCTATGTTGTGTTTATTGATCTCATTATGGTTATCAATATCTACGGCTGCGGCCATGATTGGAGAGAGGCCATAATAATCATCAAGAGGATTCCACATTTTGAGATGCTTGACCTCTGATTCACCTGTGGTTGGGTCTACATCATAAGTGTTGATGATCTTGCCTGATATTACATATTCATATCCTGCTGGCATTGCAGTCTTACTGGGCTTAACCCTCATGCGATCCGGCCTTAACAGATGCAACTCTCTTGGTGTGCCAGCTACATCATTGCGGATTGCGTAGCTATTGCCGCCAAGAAGCAAGTATGAATATAGCCCTTGGAAATACTCCACCCCTGCCTGTTGTGGATTGGGTCTTTTGAGCAAGCTCAATATTGGATGCTCATCAAGCTCCGTTTCGCCTTGATAAGCCTTGAAAGGTATAGCGGAAGCACCATTAGCTATTTCATTTACGCATCGGTAAACGATGGCGTTCTGTTGATAACCCTCACTGGCGTAGGTTTCGTAGTTGTCGCGCCTGTAGTGGTAAGTGTTTGTCGTGCTTAATACGACTTGCGGTGCTTCTTTTGTTTCTTGTGGGGTGTTAAGAAACGCCCTAACTCTATCCCTGATGCTAGCCATTAACTGATTCTCCAATACGCCTTCCCACTGGACTGGCTTAGTTCTGTTAATGCCCAGACTAAGGCATCAAGTCTATCTGGCGACTGCCTACTCCCAACGGAATATGAACACATCTGCTCCTCAAGCTCAGAAAAGACCCCTGCATGAGAAACCTTTTTTTGTTCATATAAGGCCGCTATCGGCTCTGCCCTTATTAACTTACCCCGCGCTGCGTGGACGGAAGTATAAGGGACTTCTGAATCAATATTTCTTATCAATCTTTCAACTAAATCACCACCATTGTTGGTCTCCGCTACTATTCTATCAGCATTGTGCCTATAGTAACAGTCAACAGCCATACGGCCCCAACCATCTGGTGTCATCCTACCAGATTCATCAGCAATGACATAGTATCTTCCATTTGATGCCCTGCCACACACCACAATTCCAGTCTCATCTGAGTTCTGGCCGCTAGTTACCGCCGGATCAATTGCTACAATCACACGCTCAAAATACGGCACATCTTGAGGCTGTACTCTAGAATCATCAATCATTGAGTAGCTCCAAAGCGCACCCTCTGTATCATCAAGAACCTCAGCGTAAAGCTCCTGCCTACCTAATCTGGTGTCACCGTACTTTTCTTTAAGCTGCTCCAATGCTGCTGGCGCAAGATTGGCTGCGTTCTCAAATGTGCTTCCTCTTGTAACGAGAACATTTTTGCGTTTTAGCAAACTCTTTATAAGCGGCGTAGGCTTTGGCGTTGTTGTTATCACGCATCTGGGGTTTTGACCCAAACGCAAGCCAAACATTAGCTGGTCAAATGTTTCTGGGTAAAACCAAGCCGCCAACTCATCGCACCAAGCCCTATGAAATTGCGGCCCCCTCAAACGATCTGGTTCGGTCGCAGAAAAGCCCATTATCTTAGAGCCGTTGTACAATCTTATTTCTTGATTGGCAGCATTATACCCCTGCCCCCTGCCTTCTAACAAAAGTTCCTTTGGTATGTTTTGAAGTATTCCTGATACGCCTCCGAAGGCCACTCGCCGCAAGTCTCCGAAGGTAGGCACAACAACTGCCACCTGAACCTCTGGGTTGTGTAAGGCGTATGTAATAACATCCATTGCACCCGTGCGGGTCTTGCCCCAACCGCGACCAGCGAGAATCAGCCATATATTCCAATCACCCGCTAGGGGTAGCTGCTCATATCTTGCTACATCAGCCCAATCACTGAATAGTGTGCTTGCCAAGTGCTGCTTTTTGGTTGGCAAGTCCTTCCAAGTGTCTGATGAGATTGTTGTATGATTCTGGTGCGCTAACATCCGCTGATACCTTTGAAATCTCCTGTGCCTCACCTAAAGCTAATTTACCAATCTTTTGAGCATTAGCTGTAACGTGAGATAATTCTCTCAATTCTGCTGGGCTTAGTCCTTGGGATTCTGGATTGTTTCTTTCATCCTCCATTGACCTAGCCAGCTTACGACCAACCCGTGAAAGTAACGCCTGTGCAATTTGCAGACTGTTTTTATCTAGGGCTTGGCTTTCCGCTACCAAATCTCGCAAACGAGTTTCCTCTACTTCTTTGCTCATTTTGGATTGGTATTGATTCTTGGCTTTCTGCCAATCTTCTTTATTGGGGTTTGAGTGTCTGTATATTGTCGCCCTGCTCACATCATGCCGTTTAGCTAATGCTTCAATAGATGGGTAATTTCTTACACCCTCATCATCTATATAGCCCTCAATAAATTCTGCTTTGATTTTCTTTTTCAGGGCTTCTGTAAACTTGGTAGCCATAGCTGTTCGTTATCACTTTTTCTCAAGTTTGTTTCATAAGAGCTTGATGCCCTCCCCATATCGGGGCATTTTACAGTATCACGATAAACCAACCCTGACAATGGAATGAACATGATACCATGCCCAAATTGTAGAGGCCGCAACACGCGAACCAATAATAAAGCAGTTACGCTCTGGCCCAGCCCACAAGTATCTAGATTAAAATTTTGCTTTGATTGCAAATGCGTTTTTGAAACGATTGAGTCCTGCGGCAAGATTGTTAAAGAACATCTGCCTTCTGAGAAGAGGCAATACAAATTTTTTAATGAGATGAATATGTCTAAAACACTGAGGCAAATGGAAGTAGGTGACTACATGATCCTACCAAATGACAAAGGCAGGAAAGCATTTACACAAACAATGAATAAAATTTATGGCACTGGATGCCATAGAACCAGAAGAATAACGAACACAAACAACTATCACTGCATGAGAATTAAATAAAAATCATGTTTTGATTATTAATGAAAGATAATGTGTTGACAGTAGTAAACAGATATGGGATTGTAATTATGTCGAGAGGGGGCAACCCCTAATAACCACGGAGATCAAAATGACCATTACACCCACCACATCACGCACATTCGGTGTTGAGTTTGAGGGATTCGGTATTCCAATTCATACTCTTGTTGATCGCTTACGGGCTGCTGGCATCAACGCTCAGTCAGCCAGTTACTCTGGTTCAAATTATCGCGTATGGCAAGTAAAGCCAGATGGATCAATAAGCGGTAGTCACGGCTTTGAAGTTGTATCTCCTGTACTGTCTTCCATGAACGGCATATTGGAAGTAAAAAAGGTACTCCAAATTGTTCGCGCAAACGGTGGTGATGCCAACAAGTCTTGTGGCTTTCACATTCATTGGGGCGTATCTGATTGGCGCATGAAGCACTTCCGTAATTTTTACAAGCGTTGGTCAAAATTTGAGCGTGGCATTGATATCACTCAGCCACAGTCACGTCGCGGAGACAATGCTTACTACTGCAAGTCTGTTTATGCTTTGCCAACATACACGAACAACACAACCGAAACAAAAGCCTTAGTCGGCCATATGTTTGATCGCATTGATCGCTGTCGCTCAGTCGGTCAGTTGCGTGAAATGATACAGGGTAGCCACAGTAGATACTGCAAGCTAAACCTTGCCAAGTTTCACCGCACCGGCACATTAGAGATTCGCCAGCACTCCGGTTCATTTGATGAAGCCAAGGTTTTGAATTGGATTGCACTTACTGGCGCAATGATTGCTGATGCAGATAACGGCAAGGCTGTCAAAAACTTCTCAGTTTCTCCGTCTCCAAGCAAGGTACTCGACACCCTTCTTGGAGGACTTGTGCGGGTTGGGGGCATTAGTGCCTCCACCCGTATCTTTTTCAAAAAGCGGGCAAAGGAACTCGCTGATAGGAATTCATAATGAACTATTGGATAACTTATGATGGCCGTTCATTTGTAGCATCAGATGCGGCCACCTTAGTTGATCGTTATAGGAACGACACCATAATTGAAACTAAGGATGCTAACGACTTTATGAAACAGATGTGCGTTTGGACCAGATTATATTGCGATGCACAACTTGACCCCACGACACCAGATACTTTTGTGCAGTCACTGTTGGACAACAAACTGATCACCAAATGGGAGATGAACTAATGGATATCATTTACATGGCATATGGATCAAACATGGACAAAGGTCAGATGGCTCAAAGATGTCCTGACGCAAAACCTTTAGGAGCGATGCTTTTGCCTGAATGGCGGCTGGTGTTTCGCGGCGTTGCTGACATTATACCCGCAACGGGCTTCCTATGCCCCGTGGCAATGTGGAAGATTACAAAGGCTTGTGAGGACAGCCTTGATATTTATGAAGGCTACCCTCGACTCTATGGCAAGCAATACTGGCAAGGCGGTGATGGAATTGTATATATGGCTTACACCATGAACCGTGATGGATTAGCCATGCCCCCAAAGATGTACCTAGATGGCATTGCTCGTGGGTATGACGATTTTGGTGTGGATTTAAAGTATCTACAAGAAGCCTTAGACTTTACTGATGAATACGACAGTAATGATGGACACATACCCAAAAGGTATAGGGCTTAACCGCCCTCCATCCTGCTAAAGTCAGGAACCCACCCATCTTCAAACTCATCATCAGGGTCGCCTTTTGTATCAGGCGATCCTGCATTGTCATACAGACGCTCTATTTCATCTGGCTCCATGCCTAAATGTTGTTGAATCCATTGATCGTCAACACCCTGCTCATCTTTCAGACTTCTAACAATATCAGCCATGCTCATGACAAAATGGCTACCTCTGGCCCTGTTATGGGTAATAGTTGCTGAAACCTGTTCAGCCATACCCATATCATCAGGTAACATCACAACAGGAACCATGCCACCTGTATATTCAGCTACCCGATCATCACCAGAAACCAACCACCTATGAAACCCATCTACGATTTCATTGTTTGATCTGATAACCACAGGCTGAGTCCATCCGCAAGTTAGGATTGACTGTACCAGTAACTCAAGCTCAACAGGAGCAACCTTGTTAGGATTGTATGAGTTGGCGTGAAGGGTATCTCTATTGACCCAATGAACACTATTTATGGGTTGGGCTTCTGAACCTTGCTTCATCATACTTCCTTTTTTGCTTGAGGGCTTCCTCAGTACCGCCTTGTATGGTTGGCTGCTTCCTGCCTTTGAAATCACCCCTCACAGCTATCTTTAAAAGAAAATCCCATGATACGCCTGTGCGTGGGTGAGCGATTTTATCCATCAATGGCTCATTAGTCTTGCCGTAGTGATTCTGTATGAACCCCCGTATTCTCTCAGCTACTTGAGTCTTGTATGGCTCTGGATGCTTATCAACCCAAAACTTTATAAACTCATGCCACGACATATTTTCTGGCTTGGCAGGGGTTTTGCCATAAGAATAAAGAACTGTAGTGGAGTATCTAGCGGCTGTTGCAGCACCCGCCACTCTAGTCTGCATCTTATCCCATATATCCGGCCAAAGCTCTCTGAACTGATGCAAACCACGCATAGGCTCCTCACCATACGGAGGCGCACAACGCTGAGCGTTAGGGCTTATACCGCCCTTATCCATACGATCATAAGCGTGATTATAGTCCCAACCAAACTTTCGCGGCGCAGTCCATATGTCTTTGGTGTTCCAATCATAAACTGGATAGACCTTGTAGATATTACCCTGTGATGATCCTTCATCATATTTGATGATGTGCTTATCTTCACGTTTTTTGCTGTTCAGGATAGCTCTGGTTCTGGTCAGGCTCTCATCGGCCCGTATACCCATGATTATGCCCACGTTTCCGTGTTTCTCTGGAGAGAATATGTATCCATTGATTTCTGGTATAGTTAATCGCTTATCAGGATCAGTTGGAAGACCGTCTAAATGGCTCAATCCCTCTGGCGGCATTGGCCTGACCCACTTATGCTCATCTTCTGGCCCCCAAGGAAACCACCAAGGCTCTTTTACTGAGCAAGCATTTCTATGTCTGACAGGCAAACACCACCAATACATATCAACCATAGGCATTTGAGCGACACGCCTGACGTATTCTTCTGTATCATATGGGATTGCTTCTTCATCAAAGTGATGGACAGGAACTTTTTTTATTCCTCGCTCCTGCGCCACTCCCAACGTCAACATCAGACACGCCGTTGAATCCTTGCCGCCACTAAACATAACGGCAACGGTATCGAATCGATCATACGCTCTGTGAATACGTTCAATAGCCAATTCATAGACGTTCTTATCTATGATTTTTTTCTTACCGAGACGGCCCATGCCTACTTCCCGTGATCAATGTACGTTCTGTTGATCATTGAATGATTTTCATCAGTTGGCCCTGTATCACTGTCTGGATGAAACGCTACAATATCCATTCCGCTATCTGATGTTCTAAAAGAATGAAGCTCTTGTTCTGTTAGCATAAAGATGCAGCCCTTTTTTAAAGGCTTAACCCATCCATCGCTGTGATTGCTTTTTTCTTGGAACGCTTCGCCCTCACCTTTGATGACACAGCCCATGCGGATTGACGGGTGGGTATGCTGTGTTTGATATATACCAGTGGGGAAATGCAAATAATTTAAAACCGGATCACCCATTCTGGCCATTGACACCAAAACACTATCTGAACAGCCATCAATGTACGAAAGCCGTCCGTTATCCTCAATCTGACCCATAACAGGCATAACCCTGTAGCCTAACTTGGTCACTGTCCACATCTTCAGATCGTCAGATTTCATAATGTTGAATGACCCAGAAAATGCGAAATAGTTGCCTTCCTGTAATCGCCACTCTTGTTTATTGGCCCTAACAGTACAGCCGCCCTCTAAAACATATCCGTATGTTGAAGCGTGAGGCAAACCGAGATCATCCGCATCATTTGTAAAAAACATAGCGTAGGTCGGATACATGGTCTCCAAAGCTCGGATTCCATCACTGTGTTTCGGGTCATAATTGATTTCCATTAGACTAACTCTTTCGTTATTTTCAACAATGCTTGAGTGGTGTTTTCCAAACCTTCTTGGTTTTGGATAGATCGAAGTGCAGATAAAACCATGTCCCGATCTATTGGTGACATTACAAAGCTCATTGTCACATAATCGCCCACTGAACCAACAACATCTGAATCCTGCACATTTGTTTCCTTGTCTGAAATCATGTCATTGAGAAACTCAATATCACTGTTTGGCAAATTAATATCAATGCTGGCCCATAAATGTCTAAACGCCTCCAACTCACCGCTATCAATAGATGCCATCTCAGCTTCAAGCAGGCCATCATCCCAAGCGGTAAGCTCATTTAGTTTGTTATCTAAAATACGGAATGCTTTTATTTGATCTTTTGTGAGGTTAGCAGAAACCTTGATTGGCACGGTATCTAAGGAAAGCCTCTTGGCTGCTAGAAACCTAGTATGACCCGCTATGATTACATTATCGCCATCAACTACAATTGGCTGCTGCCATCCAAAGCTAGAAATGCTGCTGGCAACAGACGCAACCGCTGACTCAGAAATGATGCGTGGGTTGGCGGTATAGGGTTTTACATCTGTAATTGGTACTTGCTTGATTTCCATAAATCATCCCCATTTTGGGACAGGCTACACCAAAATGATTTTGATTGCATCAAGAAAAAAAGAAGAAAGGGAGGCGACCAAACCTCCCTTTCAAACCACGAATACCAAATAACATGGAGTGCTACTGGAATCCTGCACATCATATCATCTGATGCTAGTCTGTCCAGTGGTTAATGACGGGCATATCAATAACTGGCTTATAAACGTGCTGTGTTAGATCATAGGTAAAGTAAGCCTCACCTATAGAGCCATACAAGCCTTGTTCCCTGACCTTCCTAGTGATTACCTTAGTTTGATTGGTCTCAAAGTCTCTATGCACTACAAGCCCCACATCAGTCATATTGTTCCAATGCGCTGAGCCGCTCACGTCATACAAACTTGGGGCTGGTATTATCCCCTCTTGGTTCCTCTGCATCTTGGCAGGGTGCGCCACCATCCAAATGCAAATATTGTGAGTGCGGCAGAACTGCTTACAGGCAGAAATCAAATCGCGGATATGCTCATCTTCTCTCTTATTTCCCTCACGGCTTGCATCAATCTCGTTGTAAGGATCAATAACAATCCCCCTAACGCCATGCCGCAAGCAAGCGGCCTTGGCCTTGCTTAATAGCCAATCAATACTTGGAATTTTGTCACGGCTCTCGATGAAGTAAAAATTGTCATCAAGAAACATCATGGCATCGCCAAGCTCTTGGGTGGTCATCCTCTGGCTTGGCCCATCATCAAATGGCTTGCCCACAACCTTCTCTGATAACCGCCGTATATGGTTAGCTGTAGAGTGTTCAGGGCTAAACACCGCAAACCGCCACCCCTCATTACGGGCTAGATTCACTGTAAGCTGATCAAGAAAGTTTGACTTGCCGTGGTTGGGAACCCCAGTGACCAAACAGAATGTTGACGGCATTACCTTGTATATCTCATCAAGGTTTGCAAATCCTGTGCTTAATGGCTTTTGCACATTGCCACGGTATATATCCTGCACCTCTCGCTGGTAATCTCTCACCGTGTAAATCCCATCAATGGGATGCGGCGTAGCATTGGCTATTACCTCACCCAACACTTCCTTGCCATGCTCAACCAAACATTCGTTAGCATCCTTGATCACTATGTCATGCAAGCTAGGCCACTCAACAGTCCAGCAACGGTCTTTGCCAAAGCGGTGTATCAACTCTAACTGCAACGCTTGCCCAGCTTCATCACCATCAACGGCAACAATCACCTTGTCAGCTTCATTCAACCATTCACAATTGGCCAGTGCGGCAAATCTTTTGTCTGCCGGATCAAACTTAGCCTCTTTTGGTGCGCCATCTGGCAAGCTGATAGCGTATGGATACCCTGCCTCGTGTAATGAAAGCACATCCATCTCACCCTCTACAAAAATCACTTCCTTAATGCCGCCCTTGTCCCAATGGGTTTTAACCGCATCAATGTTGTACAGGGTACGCTCCGCATCCTTTTCCTGCTTAAACCTCTTATCCTTGGTGCGGTGCTTAATGTTTACCAGTTCACCATTCTTGTAATAAGGAAATGATATACAGCCTTCTGTGCTTCCATTGCCAAAATACTGATCTGATCTGTGTATATCAAAGTGGGCCACAGTCTCTAGGCTTATGCCCCTCTTAGTAAACCAATCCTGCATAGCCCCTGTTGTGTGCTGCCCTTCTGGCCTCTTTGGCCGCTTAAACGCTTTAGGAGCCGCATATACGGGCCTTGAATGCCCACCGGCACCTCCAACCCACTCGCAGTGATGACACTTCCACACAGCCCCTCCATCTGGCTTTATAGTAACAGACAGGCACGGGTCACTCTTGTTGCGACGATTTGGTGAGCATTGTGGGCATAAGGTCTTGTGATCACCCTCTGCATAAGAGCGTAACCGTATTCCTTGATCTATTAGTTCTTGCATAATTTTATCCTGCTAGTTGGTTTCTGTTCGTGGTTATTGCCTGTGCTTCTTGCACAGTTTCCCAACGCCTTTGGTTCAACCAAGTGGTCGCGTGGGGAATGTACTTTTTGTCCTTGCCGTGAGTGGTACGCTTATATGCACAGGTTGCCAAGAATAACTCTCTTTCCCCTATGTCTCTATCTACTACCCGCTTCCAACTCTCATAAGCCTTTGATTTTGATCCATCATTGCGGGGGTAAGCGTTCCACCATTCCTCAAAGGCAGGGGCATATTTGTCACCCCTCTTTGTTTTATTATTAATGGGTATATCTCTAATAGTATTGGGGGGCAATTCTGTCACCCCCACCCCCTCAAATATGTCACCCCCATATCTTACAATAGTAAAGCTGTTGCTAGTCTGCTTACCGTCAGCGGTATAACGAGGGCAAACTCTTATCAGCCCGTCCTCCACAAGCATTTTTATCGCCCTTTTTATAGTGCGTTCATCACAGCCACATAACTTGGCCAGCTTGGTATTTGACGGGTAACTGGAATAATTTTCATCTGCATAGTTGGCAAGCATAATTAATACCAGCTTTGCAGTTGGCGTCCGGCAATCAGCCGTAGCAGCTATTTTGAGAGCATCCCAACTCATGTTCACTCCTTTGGTCATTCGTGGTTGCCGCAACCATAATCTGATTGGAGCCATGGTCGCAAACTTTTTTTCTAATTATTTTACTTTTGTGTGTTGACAATAGTAAACAAACACCCCATTCTATCCATGTAACGAAAAGAACCACGGAGATCAAAATGGCCAATCACGCAGAAATAACTACTAGGGAAGCATGGCTCTTTTCAGATTTTGGCGCAGAGTATGCCGCTAAAGTTTTCCCCGCTGAAATGATTCAAGCTCTGCCTCGTTATGTGCGCGGCGAGAAGGCTGGGAAAATTAAAAATCACCTCATTGGGTGGGACAAGGTTGAACGTGGCGGTTGGGTTGCTGGTGGCCAGCGAGTTGAAAACCGTGTTGGTAAGGTGATCCGTGCTCGTTTAGTGAAGAAGGATTGGGGCCAGCCTTCACAGGTGATAGCAGAGTTCACCAAGGATGATGGAAATTGGATACAGGTTTAATTAACTAACCACGGAGACCGTTATGAAAATTTGGAAACCAGAAAGCATAGTTTGGACTGACCTTGATACACCAATGCCAGTATCAGAGCCTTTGGTTATGGCATCTGCCGCAGGGTGGTATGTAGGAGAAATCTGTAAGGAGTCTTATGGAGAAGGTTGGTACATGGCCCCATACGCAAGAATAACAGGCTATTACGAAACTCCAGAAGAAGCTGATGTAGTGCTGCGGGAGATAAACAATGCCTAACAACCCATTTGATGATTATTCGCCACCCATAGAAAAAACTAATTGGTACAGCACTGGAACCACTGCGCCAGAAGATATGGATATGTGGAACAAGTTTTATAATGACCAGCGTGAACTAGAGCAACCAGCCTTGGTCAATGAGGCTTTGGCCGCTCTCGCTAACCCAGAAAGGGGTGTGGCTGGATATGTGCGCGGCAGAGCATCAGAAGCCAACCGCCGTCAAACACAGCTTGATTTGGTACAAGCGCAGAAATTCATAATTGATGACAGCTTGATACGCCATTGTGTCGAAGCTGGCATGGATAACCCCAAGAACCTTGTAAAGATGTGCCAGAACGCCAAGCCGTGTTTTGATCTTATGTGGGTGGAATGGGATGACTATGTAAAAATTGATCAGATGAGCAAGACTTACCCAAAGGTTCTAAATAAGCCAATCTCTGATGAGCCTAATATGGGGGTAAGGTGTGGATACCTTATAAAAAAATTGAATGGCAAATACCTTTGTATGCCCACCGCAAAGCTGCCAGATAACAAGATAGCATTTCTTGGCCACGGATTTTACTTTTCTCCAGATGAGCCAATCACGCTTGAATGGTCAAATCAGATGGCTGACAACAACATACGGGACAACGACAAACAAGCGTTCTTCCGACACCAGTTTGAAAGCTGGATCAAGTTGATGGGGCCACCTTGGGTGGATCACTATATGCCCGATTACTTTGATGAGGATGGAAACTACAGCATAAATGTAGATGATAACTATCCTGCACAAATTGATTACAAAGCCGGATTTGAGCTGGATTGGTTGGCAAGCCGCATACTTCCATGCCAAGCAAATTTTGGGATGATTACTAAGGATGAGGTTTGGAACCGTGGCTGGCAACGTGATGAGATGGCCCGTGCTTTAGAGATGAACATTTCTGGCATGGTAGGCGATTTAAGGTTCCTGATTACAGTGTTTGGATTCCTTAACTACCCTCACATTATTTACACGCAGGAAACGCCAAACAAGACAACCCATATACGGCATGGACGCAGAGTTCCTCAAAATGAGTACAACAAGGTGACAATTGAGTTGCCTAAACGGTGCGTAGTATCCAGACGGTCAATACTTACTGGTACTGGTACGCCTAAACGCCAACATATGAGGCGCGGCCACCCAAGAGTATATCGTGACCGCAAGACAGGCCGAGAGGTTAGGCGTGTATGGATTGAGCCACAGCTTGTGGGCAACCCTGAAAACGGCACCATTGAGCATGATTACATCTTACAGGGAAAAAAGGGCGGTTAAAGCCGCCCCGTTGCTTTGTGATCCACACAATACCAAGCCCTACCAAAATCATATGAGTAACAAGCAAGGTGACTACCACACACTTTGCACTCATGTGATTTAGGTGCATTGCTCTCAGGTTTTTCGTATCTGGTATTTGAAACCTTTTTGAGTGGTTTCCTGCGATACCTTGGCATCCTCATATTCCTGTTGCTTGCTTTGATGAAACTTAGCTGATTGAATGCGGGACTTTATAGAATTTATAATAGCATCCCACTCCTCAACGGACCTTATTTCCGGCTCATCCATGCTGTAGTTCCCATGTAGGCTCCGACAATACCCGCGCCACTAATGTAAAATAAGCTGCTCACTTCGCTTAACGCCGATATGCGTTCAACAGAAACCCAAGGAGTGAACATGGCTGCTGTGAACACACCCATACCTATGAGTGTCCATCGTGCCATTCGCAACTGCGCTAGGCTTTTACGCAAGTCTCTTTCTGTTTGCCTAATTTCCTTGGCGTGTTCCAATTCTTCATCAGTTACGATGCCATCACCATCCATGTCATATTTATCGTATTCGCTTTCTGATTGCAGCTTCTTGCTCATTTTTGACTCTCCCGAACCGCCTTCAATGTCTCTTGAATTGTCATCTGTTTTTTTGCATTTGGATCATATTTGCATTGATACTCTGATGGTATGAACTCTAGGTATTCAAAAATTTGAGATTCAATAGTATTATTCTGGCCTCTAAAAACACAGACCATTTGACGGTTGTCCATTTTTTCACATTTAACCTTGCGACAGGTTGTCATTATATCTGATGCGTTGGCTTGCTGAGACTTCAACAACATAATAAACGCTGTCAAAGCGGCTATGGCCAACCCAAGCATTACAATCCAAGCAACAATCTCCACAAACTTGCGCCTTCGCTCTCTTTGCAAATACAGTGTTTCTTGACGACGCTTGCGAATCTGCCCTTCCATTTTAACAAGCTCATCCCATTTTGACTTGCCCATAGTCAAAGAAATCCACTGTTGCAATTCGTATCTCTGCTGTTGTGCTTTTTGTTTATTTGCGAAGCTGGTGATGGCTTCCTGCTCTATAGTTTGACCAGAAAACAGCTTTTTAAATATTGGGGGATTTTTTGCTTCTTTCTCCATCTGATCCAGATCAGAAAGCGCACCCATCCATCGCGACAAATCTGACGCCATAGACTCAATATCGCGGCCCACTTGAAAGCCTCGCTTTATCGTAGTGAAAGCCGCAGACGCGGTGGCCATAGCCGTAATTGGGTCCATATGCCAATCTCCTAGATTGTCCGTATGGACTCGCAATAATGCCTTATGGCTAAATCATTATATCAAAAGAACTCTGTTATGACCACTGGAGGCTCATATGTCTCCAATATCTTCTTCTTGAGCCTATAAACAGGCGTAACCGTTGCTTTGCTTTTTACATCTTCAATAATCCTAACGCCGTTGCGGATATATGAAAAATCAGCGACATATTTGCCAATCTTTTTGCCGTTCACCATAAGGGGGAACTCAGGCTGCAAACGTAAATTTGATATGTATCCTGATTTTTGAAGATTCATCAAATCCACATATCGCGAGGCTTCCTTTTTAGAATGAAAGGTTATGCCATCAACAGTGGTTTTAACTGCTCTGTATTTGTTCTGCTTGAAAGTCATTTGGCATAACCGCCCCATCTGTTGCCTTGGCAATCTTTACCATAGATGGCAACCTTGGATAACGCTCACCGTTCATCCACTTGTAAACGCCACCTTTAGACACGCCAGCTATTTTAGCGAAATCCTCTGGCCGCAGATCGTGCAGCTTTAAATATTCCTTTAGCGTCATACAAAACCTCTATCACACTCATAAAAAACAGTCTATCCCCACTTTGGGGTTGATTGTGTGATCTATTGTGGTAATCTCTTGAGCCTTTATGATCGCGAGGACAATATGAAATCACCATTTAAGAAGCATGATGTGCAACGACTATCCCCGTCAACTATCAATCTATGGATAAGCCAACCAGCTTTATGTTTGTTGAAAATCGCCGGTCTAAACGATCAAGAAGCAGGGCCAGCAGCTTGGAGAGGCACAGCAGCAGATAGAGCTATTACTGATGCAGCGTTTGATCCCAGCATCAATGATACGGATTTGATCCAAAAGGCTACAGATGTTTTCAATGACTCTGTGGAAAAAACAACAAATATTATTGATGAAACCAAAATTGAAAAAGAACGTAAGGCGATACAGTCATATGTAAAGATCGGCGCAGCTTTTTACAGGGATATTGATGATAGACCTATAGAGGCGCAAGGCAAGGTAACGGTTAATGTAGGTGATATTGATGTTCCCTTTAGAGGGTATTTTGATCTTTTGTATAATGACAAGGTGCGAGACATAAAAACAGTTGGTCGCACCGTCAACGAGCTTACGCAAGCCGCCAGTAGGCAAGCCAGCATTTATGCTCTTGGTACAGGTAGAGAGCCTTGGATTGATTATGTCACTACTAAAGAGGTGCTATCATACAAGGTGCCACGACCAGACTATTATCTGCGGCAAGTAGAGATAGCAGCTAATGGATTGCGTACAGTACTAGCACATTCTGATGACATAATTGAATGCTGTCAGCTTGTGTACCCAGACCTAGATCACTGGATGTGGAATGGAACCATGAAACGAATAGCCAAAGATGTTTGGAATATGGAGGACTTAAATGAAAAGCAGTGAACAGATCGGTGAATTGCTCACCGCATTACACGCAGCCCGTAAGGGATTCAAAGAACTGGAGAAGAATGGCCAGAATTATTACTTCAAAAGCAAAGCTGGCAAGCCTCACCTGTTCTCAACACTAGATGATATCTTCACCGCCTGTAAGGATGCCTTATGGGAAAACGGCATTGAGGTATTTTACAGCACAGCATTTGATGGAACCTACAATATGGTCAGCACCACGCTAGTACACATTGCAAGTGGTCAATGGATGCAATCAGACACCGCTATTGGTGATAGCGGCACAAAGCCACAGGAGATTGGCTCTGGCATAACCTATATGCGCCGATACCACATACAAGCCATGTTAAACCTTGAGGCTGACTTTGAGGATGATGGCAACGTGGCCAGCGGCAATGAGGGTAACATCATATCACCCCCTAAAACGCCGAATAAGCCACAACCAGTGGCCTTTGATTATGCTGGGCCACCATACAGGGTATTTGAGGGAGAGGCTGAATCTAGGCGATTTACAGAGCTTGAGACTTGGGGCAAGCACATGAAGACCAAAGGTAACAAGGATAACAATCTTAACCGCCAAGAGGTCGTGCGGGTTAGGTCAGAGGTAAAAGATCATCAAACAATGAATGATAATGCCAAGGCTAAGATGCTTTCTTCAATAGATAGCTTGGGGATGAGCAATGAGTGATTTGTTTGACACCCCAGCCTATAAGCTAGTTAGGCGAGACGATCCATCAACAAGCCATGACGCTGCCGCCTCTATAGTAGCCAGCGCAATGGAATTAGTTGTGCTTAACGAAATAAGGAAGTTTGGTGCGACAGGGTGCATATCAGATCAAGTCTGCGATGCCCTGCCGCGACATCGTTATAGCACTGTGACCGCTAGATACAAACAGCTTAAAGAAAAAGGGCTTGTGATTGTAGATGGCACAAAAGTCAAAGGTGCCAGTGGCAGACAACAGATGGTCATGTGGGCATCTGAATATTATCCAGAAGGAGCGATCAATGGATAAAGAATATGATAACACCAACTCAGGCGTAATGTTTCCAGCAGGATCAATGGATATTATACGCCAAGGTAAAATAGACATTGAGGGCTTTGATCACAATTTGATCTTAGTCAAATGCGTCACCAAGAAGGGCAACACAGTCTATGAAATACACAAGCAAGTCGGTGTGGCCTTTGTGGCCGGTGAAGATAAGGACTTTGATGCTCAAGGTAATTTAGATGTAGGGAGTGGTGAATATACAATCTGGCTACGGAAAAAGACCAGCCAGAACGGCAACCCAATCACGGTGGCCAGTTTGTCGCCCAAGAAAGAAACGGCAACAGAATCAACAGAAAATATGCCGGTTGTTGATAGCACCCCTGATCTTGATGATATTCCGTTCTAATGCCAAAAAGATACACAAACAAAAAGCACTTGAGCTGGGTTCACCAGTTTGAGTGCTGCTTGCAAAGCAACGGAGATTGCTTTGGCCCTGTGCAAGCACATCACCTGTTGAGGCCGTGGCAGGGAGTTAGAGGCATGGGATTAAAGGCTACAGACAGGAACTTAATACCCCTATGCCAAAGCCATCATTCAATGCTGCACAACAGAGGTGATGAACAGGCGTTCTTTCAGGAGCAAGTTGGTGATAGCGATTTTGGGAAAACCACGGCTGAATCTATTTGGAGCATTAGTCCATATAATGATGATGGAGAATAGTAATGATAACAGATGATGATGTTGAAAAGGCTATTGATTACCTAAGAGACAACGCCAACGCCGCCGCGCAAGCTAGGGCTAACAGAATATATATGGATGAGTTCCGCAAGTCATTGAAGGCTTTAATCATGAAGGAACACTTGGATTTGTCAGTAAACGCTCAGGAACGAGAAGCATACGCAGATCAAAGATACGCAGATCACTTGAACGCCATGAAGCAAGCCATAGCCATTGATGAAAAAATGAGATTCACAAGAGTGGCTGCTGAAGCAAAGATTGAAGCATGGCGCAGTATGTCAGCTAATCACAGAGCTATAAAAATATAGGATGAGAGTTATGGACCATGAGCAAAGATGTTTGAAATTAGATGATGCCGCCTCCTACATTGGTGTTAGCACCGCAACATTCAAACGTATGGTAAAGAATGGCGAGGCCCCAAAACCTATACAAATAAGCAAAAGACGTATAGTCTGGGATAAGAAGAAGCTAGATAGCTTCATTGAAGCTCTAGCTGACTTCTAATTCCTCCCTGACTCGGACGGTAGCTTTTATAACATTTGCTACCGTCCCTTTTCACATATGAGAAAATTTAGATACAGACCAACCATAGTGAACGGCAACCCCGCTGTGCGATTTCTTTTTGAGGAGATGCACAGACAGCGATGCTGTCAAATGGATTTATCAGAACGAGTGGGACTGCATCGAGATACCCTTAGAAATTGGCGCACAAGATACTCTCCTCGCGTCAATGATCTTGAAGCCGCGCTGAACTATCTTGGATATACACTAAAGCCCATCAGAATAAAAAATGAAGAATAATCATTTAATGTTAAATGTTGTGTTGACATTAGTAAACAAGTGTATCATTATAATTAAGTAAGGAAAACAAAACCACGGAGACCAAAATGACTGAAACAATGGAAATAGCAAACACCATTAAGCATCAGATTGTAGCGCAATCACCAGCCGCTTTGATGAGTTATGCGGCAAGAGATTTTGTTGCCCTTAATGAAACAGATAATCGACACGGCGGCTTGCAGTTCCGCACAAGCGGATACAAGCACAAGGGGTTGGTTGTTATTAACCTGATGTTCAACGACACCTACACCATTGAAACAGTAAAGATACGCAAGGGTGAGGTTAAGGTGTGTGACTCATATGATGATGTTTATGCAGATCAGTTGATTGAGGTTTTAGACCACATGGTAGAGGGCAGACAATATGAGCGTTAAACGTATTGATATGGCTATCCATGTACAGGAGCTTTGCGCCGCACTCAACATTGGCGTTACGTTCCAGAGCTTAGGAGAGGCCACCCCGCGATACTATGCAATTCCTGATAGGCGCATCATCCACATACGACCAACCGCCAACACAGGATACTATGTGTCTGCCCTGCATGAGATTGGACACATCGTTGGCCAGCGACAAGGCAGGAACATCAGCACATTAACCAAAGAACTGTATGCTTGGATATGGGCAAGGGAGAACGCCTTAGTATGGACTGATACAGCTGAGCGTATCATGCGCCGCGCTATGGATAGCTACGGCTGGACTGAACGTCAAAAGGGTATCTGGGACAGGAGATTTGCGAATGACCAAAGTGAATATGTTTAGCTGGACACTCAGTTACCTTTCCAGTGTTGCGGGTGAGTTCTGCACCTTGGCAGATGGCGAAAGGATTTTTAGTTGGTCTAGCAAAGGTGGCGATTATTGGCTGAACTTAATCAAAGATGATGATGGGAATCCCCATGTTATGATTTACGCTTGGCATGATCCCAGCAATCTTTTGTATTCAATTATTGGATACTGTGAATATCACGACATAAATTATGAGGTTGATGAAAGGATACCTGATGATGCTTGAGCTTGAAAAGATTAGAGGCCTACAGGGTGGTGCTGATTGGATGAACTGGCGTTACAAAATGCGCGACAAAGAAGCGGATATGGAAGCCACCCGTGAATACCATAAACATAACCCGCCTGAAGTTGGGGATGTAGTTGTAGTTCTGCACACGGCTTCTCATCACACAATGATGAAGCCGCATATTACTAAAATTGTAGCCATCACTGACAGAGGACGCATTGTTGTTGACCATGAACATGAGGCATGGGCGGGAAAATCTTTTTGGAAATCAGGCCAGAATTGCAAGGCACCAACTGGTCAATGCTGGCTAATACCAGCGGAACTTTACCGTGATATTCCAATGACCCACGAGACAGAACAGAAGCAACTCTCTGAAAAATACAAAGCCGAATGTGATGATGAGCAGCTAACCGTATCTGAAATGTCTAAGATGTTAGGAGGCGCAAAGGAGTTTGTGAACCAAATCAACACATTAATCTTAGATTTCAAGTTGACCAAAGAACAGGCCAAGCGGCATCTCAGCCGCGAGTTAAGAAGTGAACGATTATTGGCTGGCAAACGCAATCAGTTTGGCAAGCGAATTGATCGTGAAATGATCCGCAAGCACAGCAGAAAATTTTAAAAACTTGGCTAATCTGAATAACTACTGTTGACAATGGTAAACAGAAGCAGTATCTTAATAAAGTAAGTTTAGTAAACCACGGAGACCAAAATGACTAATGAGTATGTAGATCAAGCAATCATTGATGATTGTCATAATGACATGAACATCACAATGACGCTTCGCTCAGAAATCCATAACGCCATAAAAACAGCAGCACAATTTCAAGACCAAGGAGCTATGGCTTACAATGATGAGTTCCTTACAGATATTATCGCCAAGTTAGATGATATTTTAGCAGAGGTAATTGCGCCGCTAGATAACAAGATTGAAGAGGGCATTATTCACCATGAACAAGATGGATGGCAATGAGTTCAGATCAATGCGGAACCGCATGGGGCTATCACAAAATGATATGGCAAAACTACTAGGCTATACATCACGCTCTATGATCTGCCGCATTGAAACGGGCAGCAGAACTGTAACACCACGAATGGCCTTGACCATGAAACTGCTAATGGAGAAGCATGATGATAAGTTGGCACAACGCGCCTGAGCATTCCTACAAAGGATACCTCTACAAGCCAGAGGTTGATGAGTATGACGATGGGATACGCAAGGCTTGGCACAACATTGTGAGCCGTATTGAGCCGAACAAGGTGGTATTCACTACGAACCACTCACCCTACAGATGGATGACGTTTGAAGAGTTCAAAGCATTCATTAACCAGATGGAAAGGGCGACAGCATGAAACCGTTTGTTTTGATAGCCGCCCTATCCATGACTGCCTGTACATCCCCCGTTGTTGTGGACCTACGCACCAGCGGCGACACAGCGCAGCTATACCAGCGTGATTTGCAGGAGTGTAAGCAGATCATTAAAGACAACAGAAGCTTATGGCACAAGCCATTGCTAGGCCACGATCCAATGCTGGAGAAGTGCCTTGAAGGTAGAGGACACAGTGTTCTCACCAATTCATGAACAGGAGGTCCATATGGAACCCACGATTAAAACTACTAATAAAGTTGTAAAGATTGAGCCTGAAGCAAAAGCCGCCCCAAAGAAGACTGGGCGTCCTCGCAAGATGCAGGACTTTACCGCCACAGAAATCTCACAGGTAGGAACCAAGCTACGTCCATTGCAGAAGTTAATAAAAGGCAAGTTTGGATTTGAGCCTACATTGTTGCAGACCCTAGATTTTGCCATCCATATGGCAATGCCAGATGATGACTAGGCGTTACAGCAAAGCCCCTCGCTACGGCGGGGGGTTTATGATTGCGAAGGTGATGACCGCTATTGCCGCCTTTGGAATCGCCTACTTTTTGTTTTTGGCTTTGTTCATGGCCATAGTGAACACAATCATGCAGTGTGATGCCTTATTGTGGACACAGTTGGAACATTGCGTGACAATACCTCAAATGATTGGATTTTAGGAGATGGCAATGTTTCTTGAACCTTTAGCCTGTTTGGCAATGGCAATTTACTTTGAGTCAAGAGGCGAACCAACAGTAGGGCAGATAGCCGTTGCCCATGTAATAATGAACAGGGTGGAAAGCCAAGACTTTCCTGATACGGTTTGCGGCGTGGTCACACAAGGGGAGACATATAAAAGCAAGCCCGATCTACCCATTCGCCACCAGTGCCAATTCAGTTTTTATTGTGATGGTAAGAGCGATAAACCTACAGATGAGGATGCTCTATTCTGGGCTGAGTCTATAGCTTGGGGCGTTTACCACGGGCAGATATACGATCCCACACAAGGGGCGGTGTATTACCATGCTGATTATGTAGAGCCAGAATGGGCAAGTGTGAAACAACCTGTACGCAAAATTGCAAAACATATTTTTTATAAGGAGCAATAGATGGCTTATGCGATACCGCCTAAATTACGAGACAAAGAAGTGGGTGTGATGGCCGCTGATCAAATCAGCCTTTCATCTTGTGCATCCATCATAGAACTTCACAAGGATTCACGAAACCTGTCTGTGCAGGGTAGAATACAAAAAGATAATTCAAATGTTGTGAACGTAGGTGTAAGGCAAACAGATGTTTACATAATCCATGAATTTCACAGTTGGGTTGATGAGCTTATTATTAATTGCGCCAAACTCGCCAATGACCAGTTTGACTTCAACCTCACAGGATTGTTGGAGCGTCCACAGCTATTGAAGTATTCCGCACCATCAAAAGGATATGATTGGCATTTAGATATAGGCATGGGCGATTCCTCAACACGCAAGATAAGCGTATCCATACTGCTAAATGATGATTATGAGGGCGGTGAGTTGGCTTTTTTTACAGATGGAGAGACTGACATAAAGCCAGATTTAGGAACCGCTATAGCCTTCCCCTCGTACCTTCCCCACAGAGTCTTGCCTGTCACTAAAGGTGTTAGGTGGTCGCTGGTCTGTTGGATTGCGGGTGAACCGTTCCGTTGATTTGGGAGGCAGAGGCGCAGCCCTATCTTTCTCCACCATCAGGCCAGCTAGGGTTGCCAGCCTATCTTTCTCCTTAACACCCCTCTCAGTGAGCCTCAAAGCCCCCTCCACACGCTCTACGAACCCTTCTTGTACCAACCCACCTAAAATCCAGTCATACGGCTCCCTGTCGCTTAAAACGGCTATTAGTCCACCAAGGCGAGTATTCTGCTTGTTGGATAGGAAACTGACCTTGTGAACCCTCTTACTCATTTTTTGCCGAAAAACTTTGTTGCTGATCTTACGGCGAAGCTTGCACTCACGATTACGCCCAAAGTATATTGATAATAATCCGGCATAGCTTCCAAAGCGGTGAAGCCTTGCGCCACAATGCCTCTGCCCCAATCCCCACAGAACGCAAGAATCAATGGTATTGAAAACAGAATGGTGAGCCACTCATCTTTCCATGACGATTGACTGCCTTTGGCCATCAACTTTTCCCAGTCAGCTGTCGATGTAGCCGCTGAAACCATGACGGCAGCTTCAGCTTCTGCCTTGGCTTTAGCAACAGCAGACTTGCCTCGCTGCTCCTCAGTCTTCTTATCCATCCACGATCCAACAAGCCCACTGATAGGGCCAATCAACGCCTGTATCATACAAGCCCCCTTATCTCTTTTAACGCCTCAAGGTCTTTGCTTCTGCTGCCCCCATCATATGCCCAAGCATAACCACGGGTGATCATTTCTTTGTTGATGTTCATTTGACCGCATATCAACCAGCCAAGCATACGACCATATTTTCCGTCTTTCTCAGTCTTAACCTTCAAACTAGGGCAATCACCAAGCCGTCGTTCCAAGAACTCTTTGGCATCAAGCCCAAGTTCTTTTTCCTCAAGGTCTGTGGTTCTGCTCTCTGGCGCATCTATACCAGCCAGCCTTACTCTCTCTTTCTTGGTAAGACTGAAACCAAGATCAATTACCACATCAACAGTATCGCCATCCACGACCCTTACGACTTCTTTCACAGCATATTCGTACATCAATACACCCTCGTATTTTCATCTACCATTTTTGGCAAACAGTAAGCGGTGATGTTGCTGCCTTGCTTGTGCAATCGTTGAGCGAAATACACGCAGTCATCGACAGAGCGAAAGTGCATATCATTACTGGTAAGACGCTTTTCCTCACCAATGCCAACAAATACAAACAACAAAAAAACATGAATCATCCATGATTGCTGTCCTAGAAATCCTCGCTATCGTCACCAGTGCGTATCATCTCAGCTACTCTGACAGACCTTGCCCCAACTTGTTTTGCGTAATTGGAATCAAGCAATTCTTCTGCGGCGGTCTCATAATCTCGCCTTTGCAAAGCGTCTAAGGTTTTGACGAAACCGTGTAATCTGGACATCCCCATATTGAATACCAAATCTGCTAATGCCCTTTGGCGAACCTCTGACATATCGCGCCACCACGGAAGGCTGCGATCAAGCTCCTCCTCAACAATCGTTATGTCATTTTGCAGGAGGTAATCAACCTCCACATCTGACAGACCTCTATCTACCAGATTTCTACCAACCCCTATGGTTTCAATCCCCAAATGATCTTTGTAAACTTGATTCCTGACACCTTCGTGGAATCGCAACTGTGATATGAACCTGTTAATATTCATTGTGTTACCCTCATTCTGATTTCCCTAAAACGCGATCCAGCTTGTCTTCTACACGATGCAGAGCCTCCATCACGTTTCTCATATCATCTCTCATATCTGTGCGAGTGGCGTAATCCTCACGGGTGCGATTCAAGAGTATCTCAACCCGCTTCAATTCCTTGGCTTGGCTGCTAAGAAACCAACCACCGCCCATTACAAGGACAGCAATCAATCCATCAATTATATGAACCATATCCATTACAGTGCCTCTATACACGCCAAGGTAATGCCATAGACAGAAACCTCATTAGCATCCCAGCCAACCAGATCATCTGACAGCCTGAAAACCCCCTGTGCGCTTGAAAGCACAACAGAAGCTCCTGAACTGCCAGCAGCTTTGATAGATGGCTCAATTTGAACTGTGAAATCACCGTTGCTATCAGATGACGCGTCAGCACATATCATATGTAACTTTGCTGCTGAACCACCTCCAATTTGCAGATAGTCCCCTGCCCTCACCATATTTGAGGTGCTGGCTTGAGTTGCAGAGTTCAATTGCACCTCATAATCACCTACGCTAACACCAGCATCTAAAGTCACCGTGCCGGTCACTACACCTCTAGGGTTCTTTGCATCTGGATCGCCAAGTAAAAAAGTCCCTCTCTTGCCATGAAGTTGCAGCAGGAACGCTTGCCAAGCAGACGCACTCTCCCTGTTCATAGGCGGCAAATTTAATTCAGTTGTCCATAACGCAAAGTCATACTCTGCAACCTGTTGATTGCCAGTGAAAGGCGACTGAGTCATGGTTGTACGACGTTGCAAAGCCCATCTGCTAGTCTTGTAAGCTGGGCTGGTGGGCATTGTTAGTGGGTAGGTTGGTGCGGCCATATTTAAGCTCCAAAGGCGTTAGCTAGTGTGCCGCCGCGCTTACGTTGATCAATAACAGCCGCAATCGTGTTCTGTTTAATTTGAGGCAGAAGGCTAGTAATCTCTGCGCGAACGGTTTGAGAAACACCTGTCTCAATGTTCAATGTTTGATTGACAACGGTTGTAGAACCCCCAAGCATATTCTTGGTGTCCATGTTGTTTTTTACAACGCCAGCAGAATGAGGAACGAACAACTCTGGACCTCGCTCACCCACCAAGACAGGACCGCCCACCCTGCCCCCACCAGCGGATGGCTGTGATGCGCCTCCTCTTGTGCCAGTGCTTACAGACCCGCCGCCAGCAAAACCACCAAAAGCAGCAGTTAACAGCCTTTTGATAATGTATGTCTTAATGGCTTCAGCTATCAATTCTTTGATAAAAGATTTGAATATATCTTGGAAGCTATCTAGGGAAAGCTTACCCTCCACCAAAGCATCAGCCAGAGAATCAGCTACAGCATCTCCTGCTTTCTCTGCCGCGTTTTGAAACGCCGCAAACATGGGGTCAAGTTCTTTCATGCTTTGAGCTATTTGAGCTTGTGCAGCGACATATTCCTCTGAACTTATTGCGCCGTCTGCATAGGCATTGCCAACATCAATAAGATTTTGAGCAAGTTTTTCTAGCTCAGTAGCCATACCATCTACAAAAGATGAGCCTCTAGAAACAGAATCATCAAATACCGCAGATTCTTCTGCCGCCGCATCTATGGCCTTTGAAAGTTCAAAAAATTCAGCCGTCAACGCTCTAATATTTTCTTTTTGATTTGCTGAGAGGTTGGTCATAGACGCAAATATATCTAATGCCTTTAATTCAGATTCGCTTACGCCATCTAACTCTGCTTTTAGCAACTCATTTTCTGCGGCCAAGTCTCGCGTTACATCTTTATATTCTTTCAATGACTCAATCTGTTTGAGTAGTGCGTTGACTGCCCTTGATGTTGCGGCTTCTTCCTGTTCTTTTCTAAACTCTCGCAAGGCATCCAAGCCTTCAGTGACTTCATCAGCCAATCGACCTGCAGTATCGGCTTGCGCTTCTTGCGCTGCATTTAATGCGTGAATATTTTCTAATAAATCAGTAATCAAGGCGGCGTATTGCATATACTCATCGCCCAAATCACTTTGAATGCCTAGCAGTTCTGATGTTATGCCTGTTGTATCTTGTTGATCAGCTTTGAGTTGTCGTAATTGCAAATCTAATGCCCCTACAACCTTTTCTCCATCACTCATCTCTGCGGTGAGTTTGTCTGTGCTTTGTGCCGCTTCTTCAGAGGCATTGCCAACTGATCTTATTTTCTCAATGATCGGATCAAGAAGCTCATCTTGTTCTGCTAAAGCCGCATTAAGCTCTTTATTTGCTCTCTCTGCTTTCCTAATAAATGGCGCATAATCAGGATTATCAGCTAATTTAGCTTGGGCTTCTGCAACTGCCTCTTGTGCTTTTTTAACCCTTGCTAGATTTTCAACAAGGTCATCATGTGCGCCAGACACAACACCGATAGCCCGTAAAAAACCTCTAAATTCTTTGGTTACTGAAATTGTTATTTCCAGCAACCCTTTCATTACAGGCAGAAGCTCATTTCCCAAATCAGCCGCTAACAACTTCAATTCAGCATCCAATGCCCTAGATTGGTTTGCGAAACTGCCAGCAGTTTTTGCCGCATCACCTTGCGCATCTTTTGTGCCAGCAATGATCAAATTCAAACGGGCTTGTACTTTTGTTTGAGCATCTACTTCTTTGACATTTTTGGTGATGCCCATGCGGAACAATTCATTTTTCAATTCCGCTTCTGTAATGACTATACCAAATCGCCTCACCGCCTCATGATTGCCAACCAAGGCTGATTGAAAGGCATTCATTACATTTGGCTCTAGCTCATTTTTAAATGACGCTACATCAACAGCCAATTTTGTGAGCTGAACTGAAAGATCGGCGGCTGTACCTCTAGCGAAACCTAACGGCACAAAGGTATCCTGTACGCTTGCCGCCATTGCTTCTAATTCAAACCGTGAACGCCCTACCTCAGTTCCAAAATCCTCTAATTGATGCCGCACAGAATCAACAAAGCCACCAAACACTGCTTCTGACATGGAAGACATTTCTTCCATATCAGATGCAAAATTAGTAAGTGACATTATCCCCCTAGCAAAAGAGGCAACCAAAACACCTCCGATTGCCGCTTGTGCAACCGTGCCAATGGTTTTTAGCCGCCGACCAGCATTGCTACTTGTGGTTTCAACCTTTTTGTCAAATTGAGCTAATTTTCGGTTTACGTCCTTGAGGTCAGCCTCAATGCGGACGAGCAAGGTATCAACTGTTGTTGCCATTAATCAGGATACCTTTCCATCATGTCCTCAAGCTCACCCGCTGTTAGTGGCGGCGGTTTACCACCTGAATGAAACTCTGCGAACCCTTCAAATGCCGCATAAAGCTCTGGAAAGCTCATGTCCCAGAATACGCTTGGCTGGATGCCCATTTTACCTATCGCTGTTTGCATCCATAGCTCCCACGGCAATTCGTCTAAAGTAGTGCTGCCGCCTCTTCGTCGTTTCCCTCATCACCGCCAGCCCCTAGTATTGTTGAAGCTATTTCACCAACAGCCTTCATGCCATCGCTCAAACCAGCGGCCCACAAATCCTCGCCGATATCTTTCTCGGTAACATCATTGCCCCCGCCTCGTATGGCAGGGGTAAGAATGGCGATCATTTGGGAAGTGGTAAGCTCACCTTCGGATAACGCTTGCACAATCTTGACGACACCTTTGCCAACCGATTGCTCAATACGCATAACGACATCAAGCGTTACCTTAGCTTTATACTTCTTCTTCCCCAGAGCTACCGTTAGCTCCCCGCGCTTTGGATTTGCCATCTGACTTTCCTTCGGTTTCTACCAAATATGTTTCGCCCCTTTGGGCTACATCAGTTACGTTTACGGCTTTGTATGTCTCGCCACCGCACTCAATAGTATCCCCCACCTTAATCTTACAGGCGCAAGATACTGAAAAAACAACGACAGAATCAGAGGGCTTCATCATAGCCCCCCAATCCTTGCCTTTGATTTTTACATCAACGCTTGACCAAGCCATTTATTAGACCGTGGCAAACGTAATAGCACCGCTGGATTCCAGCGTTACAGAATATGTTACTTCACCATTGTACTCACCAGCATATTCAAGGCTTGATACCATGAAAGCTCCCGTGTAAGTGCCGAAATCTGGGACAATAACTTGGAAGTTACTAAATGTTGACGCTCCAAACTTACCTCTAAGGGTTGTTTCAGATGCGGCGTCCGTAAACACCCCAGAACCAGAAATGCTTGTGGATTGCACCCCACCATTTGCAAGCAACGCTCTAAGGCTAGAGCTATCCTTGTTGGTGATGTCCACAGCCTCATCATTCATAGTGATTGATGTAGAACGCAGACCACCTACCGTGGTGAAAGCCTCTGGCGATGCTCCATCACCAATCTTCAAAAGTAAGGCTGAACCTTTTTGTGCCGCCATGTCTATTCTCCTTTAACTGTCTGACACAACAGCACGAAATCGCATGATCCCATGCCGTGTTATTCCATCTCCATCAACCAGTGTTGTAAGAAACTCCTGTTTCATATTCACTGCTTGACCACCTGAAACACTCAGGCTTGCATTATTAAGAGTATCATAAACTTGCTTCATGATCACCTTAATCTCTTTTAAGCCACGATATTGTGACCAAGTGTGGATCGTAAGGGTATGTTCATGCATATCCAAGGTTTTTGTTGATATGTTGTTAGACGCCTCTTCACCAATCACAACATATGGATATGCCGTTCCTTCAGGAACCTCATCAAAAACACCAGTAATCGCACTGCCACCAGCATCAGTAATACTGGCCCCGTTCAGGGCAGAAAACACTGATCTTTGCAATTCCCAGCTATGGATAGACATTACTTAGCCTTAATCATTCGTTGCGCCAACCTTCGTATACTTGGCCTATTTTCTTCAACGGCAGGGTGCATGAATGGCCTTGCTGCCATCTTGGTTGTACCAAATTCTAGATAGCTTGAATAGTCCGCACGACTCTCAACGCTTGCGCCAAGCCCATCAACATCAATAGTGAGGTGTATATTGTTAGCCAAATAGCCTGTATCGCTTGCAGGAGGCTCACCAGCAGCCGATGCTGTGTGGGTGCGGCGTGGGTTATACTTGGAGTATGTAACGCCGCTCTTTGCGCCTTGCAGGATAGAATTGACCGCTGTGTTGCGAACAAGGTTTGCCGCCCTCCCCACCAGTTGCTTGGCGTCAGATGTGTATTCTTTGACAACTTGACGGGTGCGAGGCTTGCGAGTTACCTTTACTTTAATGCCAGCCATTATGTAGCCACGCCTTCTTCGCACATAATCTCAAGGTATTTATCTCTTTCACCCTTATTCTCTATGCGTTTGATATTGAATGTGCGGGTATATGATGTGCCATCTACTGTGTAGGAATACAAAATCCTTTGTGCTGGCGTTAGATTGCGGCGAAACCTAATGGTAATCAAATGGGTTGTCCTTGCTTCGTTTTGATCACCAAAGAACCGCTCTCCACCGCCCTTGGCTTCAATGCGTCCCCATACCTGTGCCAAAGTACCCCAAGACGATGAGCCACCCCCACCGCCATCAGCAGAGTTGCTTCTAGTCTGTAGCGTCAAGTAATGCTGCATCTTGCCAATGGACATTAGTACCCCCCGCCGAAAGCACTCTTTCCGTATCTCATTATGACATATGGCTGCAAAAGACTTTTGATCATCGGTGAAGGCTCAAGTCTTCTTCCCTCATCATCACCTCTATGCTCATAAAGAAACGTGATGTACTCCAACATTGCCACGCGAATGGCCTCTGGTACATCTGTTGTGTTAGTTCCGTATCCCGCTGTGTAGTTTACTACAACACCGTTGGCGTTCCGTAAATCAGTTGGCCATGATCCGCTATCTCGCAAAACAATACGAGCTGGCTCTCGCACTGTATCAACAAAATAGTTAGTAGCAGCCCATGTGCTTTGAGTATTAGCATCATTGAAATAAAGAACACTACTCACACTGGATACAGGAGAACGTGGAAGCTCAATATAATTTAAATAAGATACCTGATACGGTGCGGTGTATACGCCCTCTCTTAAGGGCATCTCAACCTCACCCACGCGATCCAAGCTCAAAGCTAAGACTGTGTTTATTAGTGTACGGTTTGTATAGTTCTCAGTCCAAATTCTAGCCGCTTTTATAAGATTGCTAATCAATGTTGTGTCTACGTTAGCATCTAAGCGGAGATACGCTATTGTCTCAGCACTTGTGAGCGGCTCTGATTGTGGCTGTGTTGTTACGCTAAGACCGCTCATAATTAATCTCCTTTAATCCGCATCAGCTATGGTCAGCGTACCGGCCTCGACCTGTCGCATGATTTCGTCGTAGTGGCGGTTACCATCCTCAATAGGAACCCACATTTCAACGCCGTCAATAGTCGTCTTAATGCAGGCGTTATCACTGCCTCCAAAAACTGTTACATATTGTGCTAATGTAATATTCATCTACAACTCCGCATCATAAATAAGTGCAGCTTGACCATCAGCAGCTTGTCGTAAAAGCGAAGACTGACCAGCAGAGCCATTTGAAGTCATAGTTACTTGAACGCCGTGACTATCAAAACTTGCTCCATCGCCCCCACTCATAGACGAAAAAGTAAATCCACTATCAAGCGTTTGAAAGCTGCCGCTACTTGAGAAAGAAGGGCGTGACCGCATAGTTACAGGGAACTCAACAACTCCCCTATAAAGGGTGTTGCCAATACGGCTGACAGTAGCAAGGTTTCCGTATCCTGTAGAACTCCCTGTTGTCCGGAAATAATACCTCTGACACCTAGCCAACTCATCGCCAAAGGACCGATGCTCAAACGGCGTGGCCTGTTCGCCGACCTCAAGCTGGATGCCGGTCACAAAGAATGTGGCGTTAGCCGTATCGTGGAAAAGAATATTTGCATCAGGAGACTGTGCGCTGCCGCTGTGCGCTGCCCATGCGTCAAAAGAAGAACCCGCAGTATAGTCGCTACCCAACTCAAGCATTGGAAACACTTTTAAGCCGATTCCCGTGTCATTATTAATAGTCAGATTACTATTTCCGGGAAAAGTAAGTATCACTCTTTTCCACGTATTTGCTTCTAGTGTATATTGAGAGGCAATATTGTATGCTGTTCCATCATCTGTTCTAAGGCTTGCCATGTACGTTCCGGCAACACTAGACCTAGCGTAGAACGAAAGAGTAACACTACTGTTAGGACTTGTATAATCCCAGCCTGAGTTACGTATGTCCTGCGCTTCTACGTGATATGATATTCCAAAAAAAGCACCAGTAGCTGATGAAGCTGTTGTACACTCTTGCTTATAGCTGTGGCTAAAACCCTCTCCAGACGGAACAGTTGAATCTTGTGTCTGCGTAACAGCCGCTGTACCAAATGTGTTGAA
>VMHT01108454.1_pt1 | contig 43674 bp, 38 predicted proteins | sample 4693611 | NCBI WGS metagenome assembly VMHT01 (sample SAMN12280063, study PRJNA550983) | marine metagenome | isolation source: seawater sampled from same location over 5 years 0.02-0.2 micron viral filtrate | place: USA: collected off the coast of southern California halfway between the port... ...
GCTAGTGATGGTGGTGACCCTGATTTAGATGGAATTGCTGGTGCTGTTGATGGTTGGTTATATATAGTTAGTACTGCTGGTTCAGCTGTGCCAAATGGTGCGGCTACAACACCAAATTCTTGGAACTTAGGTGATTGGTGTATTTATAATGGGATCAATTGGACAAGGGTACCCGCTACAAATGCTGGTGTAACTAGTTTAACAACTACTGATGGTACTTATATTAATTTAACACCTAATACAGCTAGCACAGGATCAATAACAGTTACAGCCGATTTAAGTGCTCAAGCCACTGGTACTTCTGATGTAACTACTAAATTTTTAACTGAAGGTAATAAGTGGCAAGTACCTAGTTATTCGCCTGATCCTGGTTTACCAGCAATACTTACAGATGGTGCTAATCCTGGAGCTATAAGTTTGTATTCAGATGTTGATGCTGCAGACGTGAGATCAGCTATTGGTGCTGGAACTGGAGATGGCGATGTTACAGCATCTAGTACAACAACATTTACTAATAAATCTGGATCAAACTCACAGTGGACTAATGATGAAGGATATACTACAAATACAGGTACAACCACAGCTGACAATACCCAGACTTTTACAAACAAATCAGGATCAAATAGCCAGTGGACTAATGATGAAGGCTATAGCACAACTACTGGTACGGTTACACCTAGTAGCACAGATACTTTTACTAATAAATCCGGTAATATATCTATGTGGACTAATGATTCTGGATATACAACAAACACTGGAACTACTACAGCTACCAACACTCAGACATTTACTAATAAGTCTGGTAATATAAGTCAATGGACTAATGATAGCGGTTATATAACTTCAGAAAGCGACACTTTATTAAGTGTAACACAAAGAGGTGCTTCCACAAGTGTAGCAACTAATTTTACAGGTAGTTTAACTGTTAATGGTACAGGTGCTGGTGCATATTTCTATGTTAGTGGTAACGCACAAAGTACGGCGCCACCTACAAGTTATGATACTGGTTTAGCAATGGCTTGGAATAACTCAGGTGGTTCTAGAGAAAATGAAATATATTTTGCAACTGGGTCTGGCGCTACACAGGCTGAAAATGATAGTACTTATTTTTCTTTTATAAATAGATTTAATACTTCGGGAACTCCTGTAGATACTAGAGTAGCTAAATTTTATGGAAACGGAGATGTTGACTTTTTAGGTAAAGTTTTTACTCATGCAGATGTATTAGCTGGTTCTACTAAAATAATTGATTTTGCAACTTCTTCAGTAGCTGGTGATGCAACAGGTTTTATAGGAAATTATTTTACAACACATGGATCTTTTGCAAACCCAACAACTACAGCAGCAACTTTTTATGATCAAGCAGGGGTTGGACCTACTTTATCAGGTTATAGAGTTGCTATAAGAAATTATGACGGAACTAACATGATAGCATCAGCTACATTTACAGACACTTCTTTAACTGTAGTTGGTGATGTAATTGCTTATGGTTCACCATCAGACAAAAGATTAAAAGAAAATATAAAACCTATTGAATCAGCTTTATCTAAAGCTATGAAACTTCAAGGTGTTACTTTTGATTGGAAAAAATCAGATAGTATATTAGATATAAAAAAAGACGTAGGATTTATAGCACAAGATGTACAAAAAGTTATACCAGAACTTGTAAGGGAAAACAAAGATGGTATGCTTTCTATGAGACATCAAGGTATTGCGCCTATACTTCTTGAAGCGATAAAAGAATTAAAAGCTGAAATAGAAGAATTAAAGTTAAATAAGTGTAATTGTAATAAGTAATGGCATTACCAGCACCAGGAAATCCTATATCAGCTAGTATGATTAATACAGAAGCAGACAGATCTTCTAGTTTCACAGCGCCTTTGTCGGGTAATAGTTCAACGCCTCAAGTAGGTTCATTGGTTAAAATATACTCACCGCCAGATTCTAGCGTTGACCAAAATGCACCACATAAATTTTCAGAATTTTATTCAAAATCGTGGAACGGAAGAAATAGTATTCAATTTAAACAATATTATTATAATTCTTCAAATAGTTTTCCTAGCGCTACTCAAGCTTGTGTTAGCTCTGCTTGGTATGGTGGTAACGGAACAACAGTTTATTACACGGGTATTTTAGGAGTTGGAACTATATTTTATACAACACCTTTTGGATTTACTAGATATTCTTTTACAAGTGGCCAAAATTATTCTTTTAAAACCGCTCCAAACTCTACAGAAACATTAGCTATAACTGCTGATTCTTTAGGTGTAGTTCAAAGTTATAGTGTTTGCCCTTCCTTGACACCATTTTGGACAGCTAATGCCAGTAATCCTCGTAATGCTCCTGATTCGTTTAGTTCATCGCAAGGGGCATGTGCTCAAAGATTTAGTTATTCATATAATTATTTTGCTTATCACACTGGGGTAAACGCTCAACCAGTGGCTGGAGATTTTGTTTATTTAGATCAGACATTGACAGTTCCATTAATGGCAACTAACAATTTAGTTTGGTATCAAGGATCTGATACTGCATCTTACGTTAATTATGGAGAGGTAATAAATAGATATGCTTTTAATATGAATACAGGTAGTGGATCTAGTAATTTAAATGGTCCAGGAACTGTAAAAGCAAATATTACTGACTGTTCTAGGCAAACAATTTTCCTAAAAAGAAGTGGCTCAGTTCCACCTATTTTCATTGAGTTCTATTATCAAGCCTCTATTGGAGATGCTGTTAATTTAACAACAAATGATATATTGTATACGGACTCTGCTTTAACAACTACTTATCCAACAGCACAAACTTGGTTGTTTGACGCAGGCACAAGTGCTAAAAATCCTTGTTATAATACTATATCTTGTCCATCAAGCATAAGTTTAAACAGTAGTGGAGTAATTACAAATAAAACATGTAATATTAATCCATGTAGTTAAATTAAATTAAATATGAAATATAAAGGTTTAAAAATAATGTTTTGTATACCTGGAGCGTCTTTTAGCAGTCATTTTTTAAACTGCTGGGATTTATTAACTAGGTTTATGAATGAAGAAGAGATACAATATGGCTTAAACACTGGTTATGTTCCTATTATAAACTTAGCTAGAGATCATGTTTTAGGTATAAATCCTCATGCAAAAATAAAAATACCCTTTGACGGAAAAATTATTTATGATTATATAATGTGGATTGATTCGGACACTATATTTGCCCCGGAACAATTCAAAAACTTATTAGATTCTAAAGTTCAAGTTGTGTCTGGATATTGCACTATGTTAAATAATGAAGGAAAACATACGTATGCTGTTGTAAAAAACGGAAAACATATAAATCAAAAAGTAATTCAAGATTTTTTAGATGAAATAGATTGTGGGTGTAATACTATAATGAAAGTAGATAAACCAACATTAGCTTTTTGCTTAATAGAAAAAAAAGTAATGGACAAACTAACTTATCCTTATTTTGATATAGAATACAAGAACGGAACATGGAAAGGTGAAGATTATTATTTTTTTGATAAAATAACAAAAGCAGGATTTAACATGCATATTCATACGGCCTCAAGAGTGGGGCATTTAAAACAACAAATATTTTAAAACAATAAAAAATGGCTATTACAAGACATCAACTAGTACATATATTGTAGTTGGTGCAAATGGAATTGTATCCAGCGTGGGCCCTTGTAATCCTTAAAGTGTAAATTTTAAAAAAAACAAGTGATAATAGCAATATAACCCGCTCTTAATAGAGCAATAACCAATGTCAAATTTAAAACCAATACCAATGACACTATTTTATTCGACTAGCTCGTGGAGTAGTCAACCACAATTATCAGAAGAAACCATTAACCTTTTTAAACATGTAGCCAAAAAGAAAAACTGGCGAATTGTTCAATTACCAAACGGTTTTTATCAAACTGAATACCTTGATCCAAATAAAAAAAATTCTTGGATCGACGTAACAAGACGTGAAACTCTTGAAGGCGCAGAACAAGCAATAGATTCTTCTATTGAACATTACAAGAAAAAGCTTTCGTTTCTTCACGGACCACAAGTTGTTAAAACTTTTAAATAAAATCAATTCAATCAAATTTAATTAAATTATGTCAGACGCAATAGTCAAGAACCTAAGCTTTGGTAACGAAGCTAAGGATCAAATATTTAAAGGTATAGAAAAACTCACAAAAGCTGTTAGCTCCACACTTGGAGCTAGCGGTAAATGTGTAATCTTAGAGGATTCAAGCGGTAGTCCTATTATTACTAAAGATGGTGTAACTGTAGCAGATTCAATTATATTGCTAGACCCTGTAGAAAACATGGGTTGTACACTACTTAAAGAAGCCGCTAGAAAAACAGTAAAAGAAGCAGGTGATGGAACCACAACCGCAACTGTTCTTTCACATTCCATTTTATTAAATGCTTATAGTGTTTTAGATTCTAAAAATGGTAGACAAATAAAAGAAGGTATAAACACAGGTGTATCTAAAATTATAAAAGAATTAGAAAAAAATTCTTTATCTGTAAAAGGAGATCACATAAACAATGTTGCAACTATAGCAACAAACAATGATAAAGAGCTTGGTTCTTTAATAGCTGATGCTTTTAAAAACGTAGGTGATACAGGTTTAGTTGTTATGGAACCATCATCAATAGGTGAAACAAAAGTAGATATAGTTGAAGGTGTAGAATACAACAAAGGTTTAGTTCACCCTAACTTTATAAACAATAAAGAAAAAGGTATAGCAGAACTTGAAAATCCATTAATTTTAATTATGGATTCTAAAGTTGAATCAATAAGACAGATTCAACCTGTTTTAGAGTATGTTATAAAAGAAAAACATCCTTTACTTATTATAGGTGAAATAGAAGATAACGTATTATCTGCTTTACTTATGAATAAAATGAAGGGTAATATAAAAATAAATGTTTTAGATCCACCTGCTTTTGGTTTAAGAAGAAAAGAAATATTAGAAGATCTTTCTCTTTTAACCGGTGCAGTTGTTGTTAATGAAAATCTAGGTGATAATTTAGATTCTATAAAAACAGAATATTTAGGATCATGTCTTAAGGTTTCGACAGAAGTTGATAAATCAATAATAAGAGTTGAATCAGGTAATGAAGAGGTTGAAGCAATTATAAAAGACATTAAAGATAAATTAAAAAAGAAAAATAAAGAGCACGTAAGAATAGGTTTAGAACATAGACTAGGTAGATTAAGTGCTAAAGTAGCTGTTGTAAAAGTAGGTGCTAATTCTGATTTAGAATTAAAAGAAAAAACAGATAGAGTAGAAGATGCTATATGTGCTACAAAAGCTGCTATAAAAGAAGGTATTGTTTCTGGAGGTGGTATAGCTCTTTTAAATTCTTCAAAAGTATTAAATAAAAATAATATAGGTGAAAACATATTATACAATGCTATTAAAGCTCCTTTTAATACTATATTAATAAACGCGGGTATTAAAGCTAATGAACCTAAAAAAGAAGGTTATGGCTTAAACGTTATAACGGGTGAAACAGTAGACATGATTAAATCAGGTATTATTGATCCGCTGCTTGTAACTAAAAGCGCTTTAACAAATGCGGCCTCTGTAGCTACAACAATACTATCAACTGATTGTGTAATTAATAATATTAGAAATTATGAAAGCAATAGGTAGATATTTAATTATAGATAAGTTTAAAGAAAAAACTACTAAAACTGAAGGTGGATTATTATTGTCAGTTAAAGACAAAGAAGATATAAGATACACTGGTGCACATATAATTTCAGTAGGTGATCAAGTTCAAGGATTAAAAAAAGATGATCAAATATATTTTGATAGGCATGCTGGTCATAAAGTAGAATTTAAAGAAAAAATATTTCACGTTATTAAAGATCAAGACGTGGTTGTTGTTTTGTGAAAAAGCTAGAAGCAAAAGATTTAAAAGATCTTAATTTGTTAAAACACTACCGTATAATACGCAAGTGGGCTTGTAAAAACAACGACCTTAATACCGCTGATTTAGAATTATTAATATATTTAGACTGTATAGATTTATTTACTATTAAAGATTTCAAAATGGGTACTTACTCATACAGTTGGAATAATAGAAGATGGAGCAAGCTTATACAAAATAACTGGATTTCTGTATGGAGAAAAAGAAACAGAACTACACAAAAATATAATATTTATAAAGTTTCTTTTAGAGGTAAACAATTAATAAATAGAATATATAGAATAATGCTTGGTAGTGATGATATACCTACCAGTAACAAAAGAAATGTTATAATGAAAGGAAAATCATATATGGATAAAGTTATGATTACCTCTATTAAAAACGTAAACAAGGATATATGATAAATTTAACACACTCAGCTCTAGGAGCTTCAGGAATAATGGCGGGAATTTCTAGCCAAGCTAGAAGCGGTTTTCAATCTAATGTTATGACAAAATTAGATAGTATAGAAAGTAAATTAAGTGGTAGTGGCGGCGGTGGCGGCGCTATGCCCGTTGAACAACCCCCTATGATGCCGGTGGGTAATTTAGCTGGTAGTGTTCCTTCACAAGATCCTGTTTTACCAGACCCAGCTATACCAGAAATGCAGTACGCGGGTGGTGGTGGTAGAGCACCAATAGATGGAAATTTTAATACACCAACTCAACAAACTGCAGACGATATATATGGAAGTGAAATGGAAAAAACCATGTCATTACAAACTAGATCATTAATTTAAAAAAATAATAATTATGCACAATAGAAAATATGATCCAGCAATGGAAAAACTAAAGCCAGGTAAACACGTTGGTATAGTAGGTGAATCCCACATATGGGATGGGCCACTAGACCAAGCTGGTAGACCACATGGCATGGGCTCAAGCTCTGGAATAACAGGTATGCAAATACTAAAAGCTCCAACTCCTTACAAAGGTATTAACGCGGTTTTATGCGCACAAAGAGATTAAAACAATATAAAAATGGGATTATTTAGAACAGCGGATACAGTTATAGGCAAAGCTATGCCTTTAACAGGTTTAGTTGGAACTCCAAATGCCTTACCGGCTTGGATTTCTGACAACCAAACAGGAACATTAGGAACAAACTTAAATAGCTCTGTGCTATACGTGGGTGTAAGTGGTGATATATCAGTTATACTACCAGGTACTAGTTTAGGTGATGCTAAAGAATTTAGATGGGGATCCGCTGTCCCAGGGACTAGCGAGGGTAGTGGTTATACTGTAGCCGCTACAGTTCTTACCACTGAATGCTCTAATAACTTAGCAACAGGTTTAACACTTGAGATAACGCAAGTAGGTGGTGGAGGTGAGGTACAAGGCGTAGATATAGTTGCTGGAGGATCTGGATATAATGTGAATGACATTGTTACTATTGTTGATGGAGCAAATAAAACAGCTAAAATAAAAGTACATAAAGTAGGTAATGGAACACCAATTTCAGCTCAAGCTTTAGAGTTTAAAGGAGTTCCCGCTGGAACTATATTACCAGTTACCGTAGATTATGTAACATCATTAACAACTGTAACAGCAGCGGATATAATTGTAGGTAAGTAAATAATTAATTATGGGGTATATACAGCCAAACAGTCCGTTTGGACCAGGAAAAAAAGTAGGATCTACTAAAGATGATGATAAACCAGGGGGTAGCAACGCTGGTAAATACGATTCATCAGAAGGACCTTTTTGTGGGCCATCAGGTGGATCACCAAAAGGTACGTATCCTGTAAATACAGAAAAAAGAGCTAAAGCAGCTTTATCTTATGCAGATAATGCACCAAATCCATCAGGAATAAAATCTTGTGTTTACAAGCATTTTCCTAAATTTAAAAAATAATATTATGGCAGTAAACGAACAAGGACATAAAGGTAAGTACTCAGGTAATTCAAGACATTCTTACAATCATGCCCATACAAAAGTAACATCGGAAAATTACGAAGCAACTAAACACGATGATGAAAAACATATGGAATATCTTAAAGAAGATGTTAAGTATGACGATCATCACGGACATAGTGATATAAATATGACAGCTGATGAAAAGCATATATCTAAACTAGCTGGTGATCTTAAGTATGATGAAAAACATCATTAAAATAAACAGAGTAAACTGATAAATCACATAAAATAATAACAATAACCAAACCAAAACAAAAACAAAAATTATGGCAAAATTTATTAACATCCATGTAGTAAATGGATACACACTAGCGGCAACAAACGTTTCAACACCAGCTATGAATGGTGACAACTTGTTTCCAGCTGATCAAATTACATCAGTAGTTTGTAGTTTAGAGGCTAACAATTCTATACCTATTGCAACTATTAGTTTATCTAGTGGAAAAACAATTACAGCTGGTATAGCGGCTGATCAAGGATCTGCATCATCAGCTCCTTCTGACGATGTACCTACAGCGTCTGATATTTTATCTTACCTAAAAGGTTGGGTGAATAAATCAATAACAGCTAATCCAGGAGGCGTTAAGTCAACTTGTTCTTTAGGTATTGATTCAGATGACCAAAGCGGAGCAAAGTATGATCCAGCTTTACAATTATACTGGAGAAGTTACGTAGTATCATAAGTATGGAATCTAAAGGGTTCGGCGATACTATAGCTAAATTCACAGAGAAAACAGGAATTAAGACCGTTGTAGATAAAATGTCTGACGGTCTTAATATTCCTTGTGGATGTGCTAATCGCCAAGAATGGTTCAATAAAAAATTCCCTTATAAACAATAGTATGGCATTTAAAATAAATCCTCCTTTTGACAAAGAATTAATGAGCCTTTCTATTTTTGAAAGAGACATGGAAGGAGATCCGGTTTATGCTAGAACAATAAGAAATGGTGCTATTATAATGAATGAAGATAATGATGAAGCTCAAAAAGTAAATACATTGTCTCATGAAATTATTCATAAGCGCCAATTTTTAGATGAAGCTAGAAAACCTGGAACAGGTTTAGACTATGATGAAAAATACGCGTATTATAAAGGTAAAAAATATTCTTTAAAAAGAATGGAAAAATCACACCCTTCTGAACCTTGGGAAAAACCAGCATATAAAAACGAAATAAAAACAGTATAAAAAATGGATAAAAATCATAAACAAGTAGGTAAAAAACCTGCTCAATACAAAAAATACCCTGCTAAATATAAAGAGTATGGTGGATCAGGTAAGGGAGTTGAAGATTCTGAAACAGAATATAATCCTGTACCAGATATAGAAGCTGGAAAAGGAGAAGGTTCAGGTAAAGTAAAAGGTGCTGCAGATTTCAAAGGAGGTCTTCACGCTAAAAATACCAAACACTCAGAAAGCGGTGAGCATTTAGGTCCTAAAAAAATGGGTTATGCCCAAACTTGGGGAGCTGCTAGAAAAAGTGGTGCAGCAAGAGGAGCAGCTGCAGTTGCTAAAGTACTAGGTGCAGCAGATCCAAACCCAAAAGATCCTAATCATACACATAGTGGAGTAGAAATTGGATCAGGAGCTACAAATGAATTAGAAGGAGTAACGCTTAAACCGAAAAAAAATGTAGCTTATAAAACATATCAGGCTAAAGATTATTCAAAACGTTTGCCTGATACTGAAAGAAAAGTGCCATCCGCAAGCGGTCCTAAGACCGCGGTAGTTAAAAACTATGAAACAAGTACTTTTATGACACCATTTTCAGATAGCAATACATTAAAAGGAAGTTATATGAACGTTCCTAGAAATAGTGGTTTTAGCTCTGGCAATCCTCAAAACAAATCAGATAGAGCAAACATGATAAACGAGTTCACTGACTTTATGGGCAAACCTACTAGTTCACCTAGAGCTGTTACAAAAAAATTAAACGAGATGAAAGCAGGTGATAAAGGAGGTCTTTTGTCAGATATTGAGTTTTACGGTTCTGGTAAAAAGAAACATGCTAAAAAACACCATAATAAAAAATAATGTCTAAAAAAAAATTCAAAGATACTAAAGTTGGGCGATTTTTAACTAAAGTTGCCCCTAGTATCCTTGGAACCGTAGGTAGTGTAATACCAGACGCTGGCGTATTAGGTCTTGTAAAAAACTTAATAAGTAAAGAACCTGATATTATAATATCTCCTCAAGATAAAGAAACTGCTCTTAAGTTATTAGAGCAAGATATGTTAGAGATGCAAGAGGTTACAAAACGCTGGGACAGCGATATGAAAAGCGATTCATGGCTTAGTAAAAACACACGCCCAATGTCATTAATATTTCTAACTGTTATGTCTATAGCTTTTATATGGGTTGACAGTCACGAACATTTATCTTTTACAGTAGAGCAAGAGTGGATTAGTTTGCTAAAAACTTTAACTACAACTGTTTATGTAGCCTATTTTGGTTCTCGTGGGGCGGAAAAATGGAAAACTATAAGTAATAATAATTAAGTAAATAAACACTAACAATTAAATTAAATTAAGATGAGTAAAGAAATTAAAAAATTAGACGAACAAGAATTAAAAAAAGTAAAAGAACAACAAGACAAACTAAATGGTTTATTAGTTAACATTGGTGTTTTAGAATCTCAAAAACATAGCTTACTACATCAGTTAGCTGAAGAAAATAAAGTTATTGAGGAAACTAAAAAAGAATTAGAAGAAAAAATACGGTGCTATAAATATTAATTTAGCAGACGGATCTTTTGAGGATATAGAAAAAGAAAGTGAGTAATGTAGTAAGAAAAATCAGTATTGGTTCTGACTATAAAAATGATGCAATGCATTATGCTATAGGTCAGCCAGTATATGGTGGTCATGAAATTTCTCATATTTTATATGAAGAGTCTGACAATTCTTATAACATTTATATTAAAAAAAACAAAGAGATATTGCCATGGAAGAAGTTTAATTCTAACATGGCTATATCTATTGAGTATGACTTAGAGTACTAATGAACAGCTTATATGATTTTATAGTAAAGCCTTTGGGTGAAACATATAACAACGAAGTTAAAATTAATGATAAATCTCTTATTTTAAATACTAAAGTTGAAGAACATAAGTTTGTTAACAACTACGCTAAAGTTATAGCTACACCAAAAGCTTTTGCTTGCCCTATAAGAGTGGATGATATAATAGTTATACATCACAATGTTTTTAGAAGATGGTATGACATGAAGGGAAAACAACAGTATGGTAAAGCTTTTTTTAAAGATGATTTATTTTTTGTATCTATAGATCAAGTTTATTTATATAAAAATAATTCAAGCTGGAAATCAATTAACAACAGGTGTTTTATAAAACCTCTAGAAAACAATAATGATTTAGAGAATAAAAAAGAACAAAACCTTATTGGTATATTAAAAATAGGTAATAGTGTCTTAAAAGAGCTAGGAATAAACGAGGGAGATCTTGTAGGCTATAAACCTTACGGTGAGTATGATTTTCTTATAGACAAAGAGAGATTATACTGTATGAAATCAAATGATATTGTAATTAAATATGGACGTCAAGGAAACGAAAAAGAATATAATCCAAGCTGGGCGTATAGCAGTTGAAGAATTAATTAAAGTTGCTAAAGAGCCAATTATAGATTTTGGACCCGATATATCTGCAGATCGTTTAAAAAACGCTGCTGCTACAAAAAAACTTTGTATTATGGATGCTTTTGAAATAACCACTAGAATACAAGAAGAAGAAGATATATTAAACGAAAAACCTAAAGAAGTTAAAGAAGAAAAAAGTTTTAAAGGTTTTGCAGAAGGAAGATCTAAATAATGTACGAGCAAAATTTATATAAAATTTTACCCGATTATATTAAGCCTAAAATTCTTAAAAGGATGAACAGGTATAATAAATGGGAGTACGGACATAACAAAGAACATGATTTAATTGTTATAAGTAAAGATGGAACTGTTGGGCAAGTTATAGAAATACAAAACCTAGCAATTGGTTTACCATTACAAAAAAATATAACTAAATTTGAATCTAACAAATGGGAGTTTACTACATTACCTAATTCGTTTAAAAATATTAAAACAATATTTGATTGGGAGCAATATGATGTCGATTTTAAAGAACAGTGGTATGATTACATTGATCAGCAATTTGAATACAGAGATGAGGGTTTTTGGTTTTACAACAAAGATGTTGCAACTTATATTACTGGTACTCATTACATGTACTTGCAGTGGTCCAAGATTGATGTTGGGAAACCAGATTATAGAGAAGCCAATAGATTATTCTTTATATTCTGGGAAGCTTGTAAAGCAGATAAACGTTGCTATGGAATGGCCTACCTCAAAAACAGACGGTCTGGTTTTTCGTTCATGGCATCAGGAGAAGTTGTCAACTTGGCAACCATCTCTAGTGATTCAAGATATGGAATATTATCTAAAACAGGACCAGATGCTAAAACAATGTTTACCGACAAAGTTGTACCCATATCCGTCAACTACCCTTTTTTCTTTAAACCAATACAAGACGGTATGGACCGTCCAAAAACAGAACTTGCCTACAGAGTACCTGCAAGTAAATTTACTAGAAGAAAAATAATAGCTAATGAAAAAGAAGCAGAGCTTCAAGGATTAGATACAACTATTGATTGGAAAAATACTGGAGATAATAGTTATGATGGTGAAAAATTAAAACTATTAGTACACGATGAAAGTGGTAAGTGGGAAAGGCCTAACAATATTCTTAATAACTGGAGAGTTACTAAAACTTGTTTACGATTAGGTTCTAGAATTATAGGTAAGTGTATGATGGGGTCAACGAGTAATGCTCTTGACAAAGGAGGAGATAACTTTAAAAAACTTTATTATGATTCAGACGTCACACAAAGAAATGCCAACGGACAAACTCGCTCTGGATTATATTCTCTGTTCATACCTATGGAGTGGAACTACGAAGGATATATTGATTCTTATGGGTTACCTGTCTTCGATACCCCATCTAAACCTGTCAAAGGTGCACAAGATGTCAAAATTGATACAGGCGTCATCGAATACTGGCAAAACGAAGTTGATGGTTTAAAACAAGATCAAGATGCTTTAAATGAATTTTATAGACAGTTTCCAAGAACAGAGGAACATGCTTTTAGAGATGAAGCTAAATCATCTTTATTTAATCTAACTAAAATTTACGAGCAAATAGACTGGAACGCAGATATAAAACATAGCACATTAGTTACTCAAGGTTCTTTTCAGTGGAAAGGAGGTATTAAAGATACAGAAGTTGTTTTTGCACCTAGCAAGCAAGGAAGGTTTTATATAACATGGGTTCCACCTATAAAATTACAAAACAATTTAATAGTTAAAAACGGTATTAAATATCCCGGTAATGAAAATGTAGGTGCGTTTGGATGTGACAGTTATGACATATCTGGTACAGTAGACAGAAGAGGATCAAACGGCGCGTTGCACGGTTTAACTTCTTTTAGTATGTTAGATGTACCACCTAATCATTTTTTCTTAGAATATATAGCACGACCTCAAACTGCAGAAATATTTTTTGAAGATGTTTTAATGGCTTGTGTGTTTTACGGTATGCCAATACTTGCAGAAAATAATAAACCTAGATTATTATATCATTTTAAAAGAAGAGGTTATAGAGGCTTTTCTATGAATAGACCTGATAAAATTTATAATAAATTATCTGTAACAGAAAGAGAAATAGGTGGTATACCTAACTCAAGTGAAGACATTAAGCAAGCACATGCTGCGGCTATAGAATCTTACATAGAAACTTATGTTGGTTATAAAGCGGATGGTTATGGAGATGTTTATTTTCAAAGAACATTAGATGATTGGTCTAAGTTTAATATAAACAATAGAACAACACATGATGCTTCTATAAGTTCAGGGCTAGCAATAATGGCTTGTAATAAACACAGATATAAACCTGTACCTAAAAGAATTATAACTCAATATGATTTAGGTATAAAAAAATATAATAATTCTGGTGATATTTCAAAAATAATACAATAAATGAATATAAATTATAATAGCAACAGTGCGTTTCCTGATCAGGTTGTACCTATGGAGGAAAAGATGACGATTAAATATGGAAAGCAAGTTGCTGATGCCATACAGTCTGAATGGTTTGCTCAAGGAAGAACTAATGGTAACCGTTATTTAACTACATTTAATAATTTTCACACTAGAAGATTATACGCAAGAGGTGAACAACCTGTGCAAAAATATAAAGATGAATTATCTATTAATGGTGATTTATCTTATTTAAATTTAGACTGGCAGCCAGTACCAATATTATCTAAATTTGTAGATATATTAGCTAATGGTATATCAGCTAAAGATTATGATATTAAAGCTTATGCTCAAGACCCTGAGTCTATAAAGAAAAGAACAAAATATGCAGAAGGTTTAGCTAAAGACATGTTTGCTATGGAAATACAGCAACAGGTTAAAGCTTCTACAGGTGTTGATATTTCTAATACAAATATACCACCAGAAAATTTACCTAAAACTATTGAAGAAATGGAATTGCATTTGCAGTTGTCATACAAACAATCAATAGAAATAGCAGAAGAAGAAGCTATTAGTCAAGTCTTAGCTCAAAATAAATTTGAATTATTAAAACGTAGAATAAATTTAGACTTAGTTACGCTAGGTATTGCCGCAACTAAAACTAGTTTTAATACTTCAAATGGTATTACTTTAGACTACGTAGATCCAGCTCACATGGTTTATTCTTACACAGAAGATCCTAATTTTGAAGATATATATTACGTAGGTGAAGTAAAAGCCTTAACAATATCAGAGATTAAAAAACAGTTTCCACAAATATCAAATAAAGAACTTTCTGAATTACAAAAATATAATAGTAATAATAACTATATTTATGGATGGGGTGCGTATGATGAAAACACTGTACAGGTATTATATTTTGAATATAAAACTTATATGGATCAAGTTTTTAAATTAAAACAAACTGATTCTGGTTTAGAAAAAATATTAGAAAAACCTGATACATTTAATCCCCCAGCTAATGATAATTTTGATAGAGTTTCAAGAAGTATAGAGGTATTATTTCACGGCGTAAAAGTTTTAGGCACTAACACTATGTTAAAATGGGAGTTAGCTGAAAACATGACAAGACCTTTTGCTGATACAACTAAGGTAGAAATGAATTATGCTATATCTGCACCAAGGATGTATAAAGGTAGAATAGAATCTTTAGTTACTAAGACTATGGGTTTTGCAGATATGATTCAACTAACTCATTTAAAACTACAACAAGTATTATCTAGGATGGTACCAGATGGTGTATTTTTAGATATGGATGGTTTAGCCGAAGTTGATCTTGGTAACGGTACTAATTATAATCCTGCAGAAGCTTTAAACATGTACTTCCAAACAGGTTCTGTTGTAGGTAGATCACTAACACAAGACGGTGAATTAAACAGAGGTAAAGTACCTGTTCAAGAATTAGCATCTTCTGCTGGTCAAGCAAAAATAAGTGCTTTAATATCTACATACAATTATTATTTACAAATGATAAGAGATGTAACCGGTCTTAATGAAGCTAGAGACGGTAGTTTACCTGACAAAGATACATTAGTAGGATTACAAAAAATTGCGGCTCAACAATCGAACATAGCAACTAAACATGTTAATAATGCTAGTCTTTATTTAACATTAAGAATATGTGAAAATATTTCTAAAAAAATTGCTGATGCTTTAGAGTTTCCTTTAACAGCTAACTCTTTGATGGAAAGTATTTCGGTTTATAATACACAAACATTAAATGAAATTAAAAACTTATCTCTTCATGATTTTGGTATATTCTTAGAATTAGAACCAGATGAAGAAGAAAAAGCAAAATTAGAACAAAATATACAGGTAGCTTTGCAATCTGGTGGTATAGAACTAGAAGACGCTATAGATTTAAGACAAATTAAAAATTTAAAACTTGCAAATCAAATGCTAAAACAAAGGCGTAGGTTAAAGCAAGAAAGAGATCAGAAGGTACAGCAAGCAAACATGCAAGCTCAAGCCGCTGCAAATGCTCAGTTAGCTGAAAAAACAGCTATGGCTGAAGTACAAAAACAACAAGTATTAACTGAACAAAAAGTTAATATAGAACAAGCTAAGTCACAGTTTGAAATACAAAGAATGCAAACAGAGGCTGAAATAAAACGTATGCTTATGGCTGAAGAATTTAACTATAACGTTGAATTAGCTAGAGCAAATAGACAGACAGAGTCTTTAAAAGAAAAAGAAATAGAAGATAGAAAAGATAAAAGAATCAAAATGGAGGGTACTCAACAAAGTGAGATGATACAACAACGTCAAACTGATGGGCCACCTAAAAACTTTGAATCAAGCAACGATAGCATAGGAGATTTTGGATTAGAAGCTTTTTCTCCTAAATAATTACTAATTTTATAATATTATATTATGTCAAACGAAACAAAAACAAATGAACCTGTTAAACAGGAAGGTGACTTTAAAATAAAGTCAAAGAAAAAAACTCCTAAAAATTTAGGTCACTTAAGTAAAAATGATGTAGCTAAAGTTGATTTAACAAAACCTAGTTCTCAAGGCGAGGTTGTACCAGATGTTATTAAGGTTGAAGTGCCTAAAGAAGAAATAAACAAAGAAGATAATGCCATTAAAGAGCCAAGCACAGAGAGTGTGGATGAAAATAAACCATCCGGAGATGTACAAGAGGTGGGAGAAACACACACCGAAAAACAAGAAACTTCCGAAGAAAGTCCTATCCAAGAAATAAAAGAAGAGGACATTGTAAAAGAAGAAATACAAAAAGAAACAATAGAAAAACCACAAGCAGTTTTACCAGAAAACATTGAAAAACTAGTAAAGTTTATGGAAGATACTGGTGGAACAGTAGAAGATTATGTAAGATTAAATCATGATTACAATAAAACTGATGATGTAACTTTACTTAATGAATACTACAAACAAACAAAACCTCATTTAAACTCAGAGGAAATTGCTTTCTTAATGGAAGATAATTTTAACTTTGACGAAGAGGTTGATGAAGCTAGAGATGTAAGAAAGAAAAAACTAGCTTTTAAAGAAGAAGTTGCAAAAGCACGTAAAGAATTAGACGTTCTTAAGGATAAATATTATCAGGAAATCAAGTTGAGACCTGGTATATCTCAAGAACAAAAAAAGGCTACGGATTTTTTCAACCGATATAACGAGCAACAAGAGGTGATGCAGAATAACCACCAGGATTTTAAAAAGAAAACTGACGAATTGTTTAACGTCGAATTTCAAGGGTTTGATTTCGATTTAGGACAAAAAAAGTTTAGATATAAAATTTCTAATCCTAAACAAGTTGGTGAAACACAAGCTGACATTAGTAAATTTATAAATAAATATACTGATGACAAAGGTGTTATCACTGATACACAAGGTTATCATAAATCGCTTTACGCTGCAATGAATGTAGATAAAATTGCTAATCATTTTTACGAACAAGGAAAAGCAGACGGCATTAAAAACGTTGTTAACAGTTCTAAAAATCTATCAACAGAAAACCCGAGGCAAGTTGCCGATGGAAACGTTTTCATAAACGGATTAAAAGTAAAATCAATTAGTGGACTAGATACATCAAAACTTAAAATAAAAACAAAAAAGTTTAACTAATTAAAAATTAAAATTATTATGGGTGTTTTACAACCACAATTCGGTTCGATTATTCCATCGCCGATACAACAAACACTAGCATCTAACTATCTACAATTTGATGGTGCTGCTGGTGGAAATTTTGCTCAGCAATATTTGCCTGAGTTATACGAACAAGAAGTCGAAAGATATGGTAACAGAACTTTATCTGGATTTCTTAAAATGGTAGGAGCTGAACTTCCTATGACATCTGATCAGGTTATCTGGTCTGAACAAAACAGATTACATATATCTTATGATAACTGTACTTCTGCTTCTGCTGCTGGTACTCTTGTAATTCCTGCTACCGCTGGAGTTACCAACGTAATATCTGCAAACCAAACAATCGTTGTTATGGACGACTTTGGTAATGAAGTTAAAGGTTTAGTTACAGTTTCTAACCCTAGTGGAGCTGGAGCTCTTGCTAGAACTATCACAATTGTTACTTATGGAGTTGCTAGTATGGCGGCTGCAGGTCTTGTAGATGGTGCTGGTAAAAAGATATTTGTTTATGGTTCTGAATATCAAAAAGGATCTACAACTCCTAACTATGCTGTTGGTAACAATGGTTTCGTAAGTGTTGACCCTTCTTTTACTCAGTTTCAAAACAAACCTGTTATCATTAGAAGCAAATACGTAATCAACGGTTCTGACACAGCTCAGATCGGTTGGGTAGAAGTTGCTAGTGAAGACGGTACAAACGGTTACTTATGGTATTTAAAAGCTGAGTCTGAAACAAGACTAAGATTTGAAGACTACCTAGAAATGATGTGTGTTGAAGGTGAACTAGTTGGTGGTAACGCCGCTAATTTCCCTGCAGCATTACAACCAGGTGGTACTGAAGGTCTATTTGCAGCTATTCAAGCTAGAGGTAACGTAGAAGTTGGATTTAGTGCAGCTGCTGGTATAAGTGATTTTGATGATATTCTTAAAAACTTAGACACGCAAGGAGCTATTGAAGAAAACATGCTTTTCTTAAACAGAGAAGTTTCTTTAGACTTTGATGACATGCTTGCTTCTATTTCTGCAGGTGGTTCAGGTGGAACTGCTTTTGGATTATTTGAAAACTCTGAAGAAATGGCATTGAACCTTGGGTTCAGCGGTTTCAGAAGAGGTTCTTACGATTTCTATAAAACTGACTGGAAATACCTAAACGATGCTTCTACAAGAGGTGCGATGGTTGGTCCTGCTTCTATAGAAGGAGTTTTAATCCCAGCTGGTACATCTACTGTTTATGATCAAATTCTTGGTACAAATATTAGAAGACCATTTTTACACGTTAGATATAGAGCATCACAAGCTGATGACAGACGTATGAAATCATGGTTAACTGGTTCTGTTGGTGGAGCATTTACTTCAGATCTTGACGCTATGGAAGTTAACTTCCTATCTGAAAGATGTTTAGTAACTCAAGCTGCTAACAACTTTGTATTATTCAAAGGAGTTTAATTACTTTCAATAAAGATAAGGCCTCATGTAAAAGTGGGGCCTTGCCTTTATTTTTTTTAAAACTATTAAATTATATTATATTATGGCAAAAGCTAAAAAAGTACAGTCAACTGTAGAAGCACCCGTTATGGAAGCTCCGGTTGTTGTAAAAAAAGAAATTAAAAAACCCAAAAATACTTGGGAAATAAAAGATAGAGTATACTGGGTAACAGGTACTCATCATCCTTTAACGTTAACTATACCTAGTAAGCATACAAGAAAACATGCTTTACTTTGGTTTGACAAAAGTTCAGGTGAACAAAGAGAGTTGCGTTATGCAACTAATCAAAACTCACCATTTGTTGATGAACAAAAAGGAGAGGTTACATTAGGACATATAACTTTTAGAGATGGAAGTTTATTGGTTCCTAAAGAAAAACAAAACTTACAAAAATTATTATCTTTATATCACCCTATGAAAGGCGGTAGATATGCAGAAAAAGATGATGTAGCAATAGCGGTTGATGAATTACAAGATATTAATTTAGAAATTGATGCATTAAACGCGGCAAGAGAAATAGATATAGATCATGCTGAAGCAATATTAAGAGTGGAAAAAGGATCTGCAGTAAGCGAGATGAGTTCTAAAGAAATAAAAAGAGACTTAATGTTGATGGCTAAAAAACAACCTAAAACATTTATTGCATTAGCTAATGATGAAAATGTAGTATTAAGAAACTTTGCTATTAGAGCTGTAGAAGCTAATATTATTAAAATTGCTAATGATCAAAGAAGTTTTCATTGGGGATCTAATGATAGAAAATTAATGAGTGTTCCATTTGATGAAAACCCTTATTCTGCTTTTGCAAGTTTTTTGAAAACCGACGAAGGTGTAGAAATTTATAGATCTATAGAAAAAAGTCTATAAACAAGTGATAATATATTAAGGCGGCTAACGTCGCCTTAGTATACTTTAAATAAAACAATAATGGCAATAAACGTAAACACTGTATATCAAACGGTATTATTAATACTGAACAAAGAACAAAGGGGTTATATAACTCCTGATGAGTTTAATAAAATTGGTTCACAAGTTCAGTTGCAAATGTTTGAACAATATTTTGAAGATTTAAATCAACAGTTACGAGTGCCTCAAGCAGATGTAGATTACTCAGATAGAATAATGAATATAGATGAAAAAATAGCTATATTTAAAACGTTTGGTAACGCTGCTTATGATAATGCTACTACACCAGCAAATCCTTATTGGAATCTTCCAGTTATTGATACGTATGGTGATAGTATTTTATACGACGGAACAGAACCTAGCACAGCTACACAAGTAGCTTTTTATAGATTAGGTACTATTACTTATAATATTCCAATCGGAATACCAGTAGAACTTCAAAGACTTCAAAGAAGTGATTACTACGAGATACAAAGATCTCGACTAACTCAAGCATCTAAACATTTTCCAGTTTATTTATATGAAAACAATAAACTTTATGTTAGCCCTAGCACAATAAGTGCTGCGGGAGATCTAACTGTAGACTTTGTTCGTAAGCCTAGAAATATAAAATGGGCTTTTTCAATAGGTCCTTTAGGTCAATATGAATATGATGCTGTTAATTCTCAAAGCTTTGAATTATCAGAAACAGAACAAACTTCTGTTATTACTAGAATTTTATTATACTCAGGTGTAATAATAAAAGATCCGCAAATAATACAGCTAGCGGCATCTCAAGTACAATCAGAAGAAACAAATCAAAAAAGTTAATATATGGCAACTCCAAATGGCGGTTTAATAACCGAAACTAACAGACAATATTACGCGGGTGCACAAGGTTTTACTGTGTCAGCTGCAGCTGGAGAAACTGTTTTTACTTTTACTTTTAACACAGATCTTGTTTTAGGTAATTTTGATCCCACAACCGTGGATTATGGTTTAAATAATTTTAAACTATACACAAGCCCAGATGGTTTAACATATACAGAATATATAACAACTTACACTTTAGTAGGTAATACAATAACTTTAGGCGCTGCGTTAGCACAGAACAGTGTTATAGTTTGTCAATTAAAATCTCTTGAAGGTGGTAACTATGGTGATAGAGATGCTTATGGTACTGCTGTAGAAAATAACTATGGTGGATATGCTTACACAACTCTTAACGATGTTGTTAATAATTTTTTAGTTGCGTATGTGGGTGCGGGTAAACTTATACCAAGTGTAAAAAGAACTGATCTTGTTTTTCATGCTAAACGTGGTTTGCAAGAATTTAGTTATGATACATTAAAAAGTATTAAGTCTCAAGAATTAAACATACCCCCTTCACTAAGCGTAGCTTTACCTCAAGACTATGTAAATTATGTGCGCATGTCATGGATTGATTCATTAGGTGTTCAGCATTTAATTTATCCTAACAATAATTTAACTGACAATCCGTATACAATGCCTACTCAAGATGATTTAGGTATACCTATACAAGATAATTTTGATGCTAATATTGAAGGTACATCAATTACAGAAGAACGTTGGGCAGAGGCAAACACTAATTTAATTACACAAGCTTTTGATAATGGTCAATTTAATCAAGGATTAGATTGGTGGGGTTACGACTGGGGTTACGGTGGTTATTGGTATGCTGGTTATGGTCAAGCTTATGGCTTAGATCCTCAGCGAGCAAATGTAAATGGTTCATTTAATATGAATGAAAGAGAAGGTAAAGTTTCTTTTTCAAACGATTTAGTAGGTAAGTTAATAATTTTAGAATATATTTCTGATGGTCTTGCTTATGACATGGATAGTAGAATACCTAAAATGGCTGAAGAGGCTTTGTATGCTCATATTATACATGCTGTTTTAGCTTCTAGGATTAATCAACCAGAGTATATTGTACAAAGATTAAAAAGAGAAAGAAGCGCTAAACTTAGAAATGCTAAAATAAGATTATCTAATATTAAACTTGAAGAGTTTACTCAAGTTATGAGGGGTAAATCTAAATGGATAAAACATTAAAATAAAATGCCAGAAGTTAAAAATGCTTTTATAAAATCCAAGATGAATAAAGACCTGGATGACAGGCTTGTACCATCTGGAGAATATCGCGATGCAAAAAACGTTCAAATTAGTAGATCAGAAGGATCAGATGTGGGCGCTTTAGAAAATGTATTAGGTAATAAAGAAATATTATTTTCAACAACTCTTCCAGTTAGCTTTTCTGCTTTAGTTGGAGCACCTAACATTAAATGTATCGGGAAGTTTGTAGATGAAAACAATACTACAATATATAGTTTTTGGACTGATTACTTTGATACTCAGGCTGAAAACAGAATTATATATAGCCCTAGTGCTAAAAATTATATTCTTGCGTATGACATATCTGGTAGCGATAATTATAAGGTTTTAGTTGAAGGTGCTTTTTTAAATTTTTCTCAAACAAATCCTATCATAGGTGTTAACATTATAGAAGGTCTTTTATTTTGGACTGACGATAGAAACCAACCTAGAAAAATAAATGTTAACTTAGCTAACGAAGCTACAAATCCTCAAAATACATACGCTGTTCCTACATATTATACAACTGAAGACTCTATTTCAGTTTCTACTTATAATCCTTATCAAACAATAGAAGTTTTAAATGCTAGTGCGCTAGGCGCTGCTATAGTTGCTACAGCTGGTTTAAATGGGAATGTTACAGAATCAAAAGCACTTACTTTAAATACACCAACTCCAGTAACAGGACCAATAACGGTTGGCTTAGGTGTTAGGGGTACTGATGTGAAAAGCGGTACTATAGTTACTAAAGTAAACAGTCAAACATCTATAGAAACAAACAAAGCTAATACGTTGTTAAACGCTGTTACTTTAAGTTTTAATGGTTTAGAAACTACAATGTATGATGTTACATCAGCAAAAATTCCAATACCAGTTGCTACAGCCACTCAAGCTATTGTAGATAATCCTTATTACGATGCCAACTATGGAGGTGATCCACAGTTTTTAGAAGATAAATTTATAAGGTTTAGTTATAGATTTAAATTTGATGATGGTGAATATTCTATATTTGCACCATTTACTCAATCAATGTTTATACCTAAACAAGATGGTTATTTTATAAATGACGATGAAAAACTTACTTATGAAAGTACTATAGTAGATTTCATGGAAAACAAAGTAACTAAAATAGATTTATTAATTCCATTGCCAGCTACAAGATCAGAACTAGCAACAATAAGTAGTTCAAGTTTAAAAATAACTGAAATAGATATTTTATATAAAGAATCTGATGGCCAAGCTATCAGAGTTGTAGATACTATTAAAGTAGAAAATGCATCTCCTTGGAATTTAAACCCTACGGATGATGTATATATTTACACATATGAATCTACAAAACCTTACAAAACATTACCTGAGGACGAGTTAATTAGAGTATACGACAGAGTACCTGTAAGAGCAAAAACACAAGAGTTAATAAGTAACAGAGTTGTGTATGGAAACTTTCAAGACAAACATACACCACCTTCTGCATTAGATTATCAAGTTGGTATTACTGATAAATACGCTACTGATGCAGCTATAACATCTTATACAAGAAGTGAATACCCTAATCATTCATTGAAACAAAATAGAAATTATCAAGTAGGTATTGTTTTATCTGATAAGTTTGGTAGACAATCAAGTACTATTCTTTCTAACAGTACAGCTGCTTTAGCTAATGGTTTTGGTGCTGACACAGTGTATAGCCCTTATCAAACAGCCGCAGATACAACACCGCCAGAATGGCCCGGTGATTCTTTAAAAGTTTTATTTAATAGCACAATAGATAGCAATTCACCAGCTACATCTAATAGAAGTTTAGGTACACCTGGTTTATACAACAGTGATGTAACAAGTGCTAATTATAATCCACTAGGTTGGTATTCTTATAAAATTGTTGTAAAACAACAAGAACAAGAATATTATAATGTTTACTTGCCTGGTGTAATGAAAGGTAATCCTGACGGAACTGAAACAGGTGGAGATTTATCAAACATTGTTTTAATTAACGACAATATAAATAAAGTACCTAGAGATCTTACAGAGGTAGGACCTACTCAACAACAGTTTAGAAGTTCTGTACAACTTTTTGGTAGGGTTCAAAATGATGTTATAGCAACCAGTACCGCTGGTAATGAACAATTTTATCCTGATAGACTTTCTGATACAGTAAGTACAATATCTTCTGTTAGAGATTTATTTGATGTTAAAGATGTTACAACCACTATTGACAATCAAGTTGATATATTTGGTTTTTATAATGCAAAATCAAACCCGCTAATAGGTCAAGTTATTACAACAGCAGAGTTTGGAGTAATAAACACAGCAGCAGCACCTTTTGTACCTTTATTAAATTTAGCTGTTTTTGAAACTGAACCTGTTGTTTCTAGACTAGATATTTATTGGGAAACATCAACAAACGGTTTAATATCAGATTTAAATACAGCAGTAGCCACAGACACAGGAGGTGTTCAAGCAACAAAAAACTTTAATTTTGAACAAAACGAAGCTGATATAGTTGGTACAGTTGTAACAACAGATGGAGCGGGTAACCCTAGTTTTTTCTACGGAGAAGATGTTGTTGGGGCTAGAATAAACAATGCAATATTAAAAGAAAATAGTAATGGAGACATAATAGGTCTTACAATTACTGATGGAAATGGTGTAAATAGACCTACTAGTGGTTCTGGAGCAGAGTGGACAATTACAAAACAAGGTAATGGTACGGCTGCTACCCCATATGAGTATCAACTTTCTGTTGCTGCAGCTCAATACTATGGGCCAAATGCAACAACTACAGAAAATTATACATTTGATTTTATATGGGATGTAGGTGGTGTTGAAACAACCCCATCTAGTGAGTCAGGTCAATTAGCAAACACAGCACCAATAATTGATGGAACATGTCCTAGAAGTTTAACAGTAACAACTAGTAATCTACCTGCAATTACTACATTGACAGGTTTAAATGGATCTGCTAATACTAGTGATAATACTAAAGATTTAGTTTGGTCTATAGTTTCTCAAACTCAAGGAGGAAGTTCAACCACAAATTTTGTAATGACCACAACAAGTAATCAAGGTGTTCTTACAGCTGCAACAGGGGCTGGAACATATGTTGTTGTAGCTAGGGTAACTGATGCAGGTGGATTAACAGCTGATTGTACTTTAAATATAACAATAGGTCAACCAGAAGTTCCTAGTAGATTTATAATAAATTCTATGGCACCATTGTTCGATGGTGATGGAAAAAGAATTTACTATGCAGATAATTATACTAATTTAGATCAGGACATGAGCGCTATAGGTAGTCAATATATTTATGGAACATCATTAGTAAGTCCCGCAACAAGTAATACATCTGATAAGTGTGCTGTAGGTCAAAATGGAAATTATGTATTTTCAAGAGATAAAAAATCAGCTGGTTTAGGTTCAGGTGAAGGAGCATTTTATGTTCATTTTTTTGCTGATGCACCTGTTACAACACCCTCGACAACAACGCAAACATTTAACCCGGTTTCAGCGGTAGTAGAATATAGAGTAGATTCTACAGCTAACTGGAGTATTGCTGAAACGGTTGACAATAGCTTGATTGGAGGTAATAATATTTCTAACACAAAGTCACAATATAATGGCGCTGAATCAGGTGTTCCAACTGGAGAAGGAGGTTTAACTAGTATAGGTGGAAACAATAATGAAATAACTTTATCTGGTACAACAGGTGGAACATCCGGAGTAAGAAGAGTTTTTGCTTTTGATATACCTGGTGAATATAGAATAACAATGGGTGCTTTAAACGGTCAAGTTTGTAATTATGCTGATTGTACTATAAGTAAAAATTTTAGTGCCTCTCAAAAGTTTTTAATGGGGGATTACAATTATGGTGGCGGAGTAAGTACACCTCAGCAATATCAATACACTGTTAACGGTAGCACATACTATGCTAAAGAACATATAACTAAATATGTAACACAATTATATACCGACTTAGCCTTAACTACACCAGCCACAATTACTGCAGGAAATTATAATTTCTTTAGACCAAATGTTAACTGGGAATATACTAAAAACGGATCTTACACGGCAGACTTTAATGCTTCAGGGCAAAGAACATCTGTATCCGCTTTAGTTACTTATCCGTAGTAATAAAATAAATAAATAAGTGATAATAATATGGGAGCCATAATAGAAGTAAAATACTTTAATTCTTTTCTATTGAAAAAGACTTACGATCCTGCAACTAGCGCACCTGGTTGGAATGGTTCTTTTGGTGTACCTAATGGTGTTGCTGGTTCTTACCCTGTTTTTTCTAACCCTACAGATGCTGATAGTTGGGCTATAGAAGAAGCTAGAATAAGAGGTGGATATAATAACACTAATGTAGATTATGGCGTAAAAGCTTATTTAGTAGAAGATGAACCTAATTCTTCTGTTAGATTTAATGCTATGATTTATTCTGGTATTTTTAATTCTAGAACTGGTATAAATAATACTAATGAATTTTCTGTAGGTAAAGATATAACTAAAGCTGTAGATCCAATTAATGGATCTATACAAAGATTATATGCTGAAGATACAGCATTAATTATATTTCAACAAGATAAAGTTAGTAGAGCTCCAATAGATAAAGACGTTATATATAATGCTGAAGGTGGTGGAAGCTTAACAGCTTCAAATATGGTTATAGGTAATATTATACCTTATGCAGGTGAATATGGAATTAGTAATAATCCAGAAAGTTTTGCAGTTTATGGTTACAGAAAGTACTTTACTGATAAAAATAGAAATGCTGTTTTAAGGTTGTCTAGAGATGGTATAACTGAAATATCTCAGTATGGTATGATAGATTACTTTAGAGATCAGTTTGGCGCTTTAAATACACAAACGTTTGGTGCTGGTAAAGCTATAGGTGCTTACGATATATACAACAAGCAATATGTACTTTCATTACAACAAAGTCCTAAATCAGCAGGTGGTGTAACAAACCCTTCACCAAGTTTTGCAACTGTTATATTTGATGAAAGAGTTTTAGGTTGGCCAGGTTTTATGGACTACAAGCCAGATCAAACATTTAGCTTACAAAGCAATTACTATAGTTTTAAAGACGGTGGGTTTTGGAAACATTATGATCAAACTCAATCAAGAAATAATTTTTATGGATTTCAATATGATTCTTCTATAAAATTTGTGTTTAATCCTCAAGTGAGTGTTAGTAAAGTTTTTAAAACAGTTAATTACGAAGGTAGTAATGGTTGGAAAGTTAATCAATTTGATGGTGCTAGATCTTTTGAATTAGTAGATTCATCTCAAATTGTACTAAGTTATAATGATGGTGCTTACACTCAAAATGGTATACAATACTACGCTGGCTTTGTTAAAAAAGAAGGTAAATATTTTGCTAACTTAGTAAATAGTAGCCCGGCTACAACAGGTGAAGTTGTGTTTGGTGCATCAATGACTGGTGTTAAAGGTTATTATGCAACTGTCACTATTACATCAGATAGCACATCTAGAACTAATCCTATGGAATTGTTTGCTGTGTCATCAGATTTTGTAGAATCATCATATTAAATTAAATTAAATGAATACAAGAACATTAACTGAGTCTGATTATTTAATATTATCAGACTGGTGGAAAGCGTGGGGCTGGCCTGCGCTAGCTAAAGATATGTTACCAGACAACGGAACTGGAGGTATAATGGTAGAGAATAAAGGTGAAAATATAGTAGCTGGATTTTTATACTGGAGTAATTCTAAACTAGTATGGCTTGACTGGATCATATCAAACCCTGATGCAGATAAAAAAATACGCAAACAAGCTATAGAAATGTTAATACTTACAGCAGAACAAATGGTTAAAGATGCTGGTAGTAAATACATGATGTCAATAAGCAGAAGTAATAGTTTGTTAAAAATACACAAAAATATAGGATGGAGTATAGATAAAACACCATCACACGAAATGATAAAAGTTATAATTTAAAATTAAAGCATATGGCAATAGCAACAGCAACAGCACTGACAATTGGAGCGGTAGCAGCTGGAACAGCAGCAACAGCGTCCGTTGTAGGTGGAGCAATTCAGTCAGGCCAAGAACACAAGGCGATGAGAAATGCTAGAAACGCAAAAGAAATAGCGGCGGCTAAAGTTAAAGCACTTCAAGACGGTAGGCAAGATATAATAAACCCTTATGCGGGTGTAACAGATTTATCTGACATGGCTAAAGATTTATCTAGCATGATGAGTAATCCTTTTGAAAGCTTAGGTGTTGCAACTCAAGCAGCTGAAATACAAGCTGAAGAAGCAGATATATCATTAGCTAATACTTTGGATATGTTAAGAGCAACTGGAGCTAGTGCTGGTGGAGCAACTGCTTTAGCACAAGCTGCATTAGCTAGTAAAAAAGGAGTTAGTTCTAGTATAGAACAACAAGAGGCTCAAAACGAAAGGCTAAAAGCACAAGGTGCACAAAACTTAATGCAAGCGCGAGTAACAGAACAACAAAGACTACAAAATATTGCTATATCAGAAGGACAAAGAACTCAACAGGCAGATGCACAGGGTAAACTATTTGAATTTAATGCTCAAGAGGATAGAGATAATTCAGATATTAGTTACAATATAGCTAAAGAAACTGGAGGTGCTCAAAGAGAGGCAGCGGCAAGATCACGTAGGGATAATGCTACAGCTGGTATATTTACTGGTGTTGGTAACGTTGCAAGTGGAATAGCTTCAACCGCTCTTACCGCTGGATTATCGCCGGGAAAGTAGGAGGGGCGAGGGCCCCTGTAAAATCCGTAAACACATTAACCCCACAAGGTTCTACTGTCGGATTATCGGCACCGGTGTATACTGGATAAAAAAATAATAATAATAATATGGGATATACAATACCAGGTGCAGATTTTACAGCACCCTCACAATTACAAACAAACGTTGGTGCCGAAGTAGGTAAAAGTTTAGGAAATGTTTTTGCTCAATTTGGAGCACAGCTAAGACAAGCTAACGAGCAAGCTCAAAAAACTTCAGCGCTGCAAACGCAGATGAAAGACACTATACTAATAAACAATACTAAGTCTGTAAACAAAACACTAAGTGCTGGTAAAGAACAATTTGGTGATGATGAAGTATTGTACAACGAGTGGAAAAATGAAGTTGTTAGAAGAGGTGAAGAGGCTACACAAGCTCAAATAGATTTTCAATTTGGAGATTTAGATGCTGCTAGTAAAAAAGCAAAATTAGATATTGTTGGAGGCTTTGAAAGTTATTTAACTGAAAGCAAACAAAATTATGGTAGATTTTTAGCTGATGTAAATGATATTGATACAGATGGTATGAGAATTATAGGTGATACTACTAATGGTGAACAACAAAGTAATCAAATAATTTTAAACGCAAACAGTGGTGGAAGTGCAGAAGATCTTTTTGGAAAAGGAGCAACAATGACAAGATCATTGAGTGGTGATAATAAACAAATTATAAATACACGCGTAAGAATACCTGTTAATTCACCTATGTTAAAAACACTAGGTAGTAAAAGTAATGGAACCTCTATATCTGTTTTTGAAAAAGGAGTGGAAGAAGGTATAATAAAGAAAAATGTAGGTGAAGATGGAATGTATTATTATGAATTTGATAAAAAAATAGATACTAGTAGATATTCTAAAAAAGGTGGATTTGATTTTGTAATACCAAAAGATACCGCTATAGATGGTGGTGCTACTGCACAAGAACTAGGTTATGTTGATAAAAACATGATTATAAAACCTGACATGTTTGCACAAATGAACGTTGGAGTTGCTAAAGAAACCGTAGATGGTGCAGACGTTAATCCAAGTGTTGGTGAACCAGCTGTATATACATCAACTTCAACTAAAAATTCTCAAAAAGGATTTGTAAGAACTACCAACTCAAGCATTATTAACGTTGCTCAAATGAGAAACGATCCTGCACTAGGTGTTATAGTAAACTCTAAGGTTAAAGGCATGTTATTAAGTGGTAGAGGTACAGACGCTAAGCTAGACAGTTTTGGAGCCTATGGTGTAGATAGTTTAGATGCTTTTCCATCGTTAAAAAATAAATATAAAACTTTAAGAGGTTTTATAGAATCTGGAGATGAAAACGTTTTAAATACTTTTACAAAAAGTATGGTGACACAAACTGTATTTGATAAATTGTTTAGTAAAACAGATAATAAAGGTGATAGGGTTTATACACAAATGACTGCTGATCCAAAAATGGTAGAATTTTTAAACGCTAACAATATACGAAATGAAGCAAACGAACCTTATGAAGCAGGTCAAACTGTTTATGTTAAAAATGAAATAACAGAAAGACAAATTCAAAAAGATGCTGGACCAGACTTTAATGAACAAATGAAATCTAATTTAGGAAATGAAAAAGCAAATCTAGAAAGTTTGTTTGCTGTCGCGGTACAAATACCTGGACCAGCTAAATCTAAAGTAGCATATTTTCCAGCTGTAGGTAAAGAAAAAGCTGGTGTTTATAGAATAGATGATGACGGGGCCAAAGGTATAGGTGCTACCCCAATGTCAAGGGAATTTTTACTAGGATTATTTTAAAAATAAAATATGGAAATATATATACTAGATGGTCAAGAACTAACTCTAGAACAACTACAAGCTTTAGCTGATGAAGCTGGGGCTGGTCTAGAAGACTTTAAATATTTTAAAGGTGTAACAGTAAAGAAAAAGGATGTTGCGGATCTAGATGCAACTGCAGCATCCACAAATACCGCAGCATCTTGGGAATCACAATTGGCAAATACCAGATTGGGTTGGGAAAAATATCGTAAAACTCAACTTCTAAATAAAGAAGGTAAGTATGATCCTAATTTAATTGCAGACCCTAACCACAGGATGCCTGATGGAGGACAGAACTATACAAACAAGCGAAAAGAATTTATAATAAAAGAAAGGGAACTAAATGATAAGATTAAGGGCTATTATTTAGATCCAAAAAATATAGACTTTGCAGACTATAAAACAGTTTTAAATCAAAATGAAGACTCTGTAAAAGAAGCTATAAGAACAAAATTTCCATTTTATAACGTTGAAGATGGTACCGCAGGTAATTTACTTAAAATACAAACAGCAGAAGGTTTTAAAGAAATAGATTTAAATCCTATATTTAGTGGTGACAAAGAGAAAGCTATAGAAACTATAAAATATTTAGATCAAGCTTCTAAAGATTTAAAAGATGAAGAGATTATAGCTTTAAGCATGAACAAGCTAGCTGATAATATTAAAGAAACAGGTAATGTTGGTGCCGTTAACACTTGGCTAGAAGGTAATACTCCTTATCAAATTGAAAAAACAATAGTACCTGGTAAAACTTCTACTGGATTACAAGGTGTTTCTACACCAGACACAACTATGTATAACATAGTCAAAGATGGTAAAACAATTAGTTCTTTACCTATAGATAAGCTAGATGATTTTTTAAGAAATAATATAACCGAAGAAGAGTTTGGAAAAATGAACTCAGTCTCTGTCAAAGCCTTAGAGGTTGGAGCTGCGCTGAAAAAAGCTTATATAACAGAACAACAGGAAACAATTGAAACTAAACCTGCTACAAAAATAAAATACTATAAAGATAATTTTGCTAAAGATGCTTTAAAAGTAATGGACGGTTTAACTGGTATTACGGAAGAAGATAAAGAAATAGTAGAAACATACATAACAAATACTCAGAATCAAAAAGGTGAATTGCAATTAGCTACAGTGCCAGGCTTAACCAGAAGACAAGGCGTATCGCCTAATCAAATAATAAAAGAACTTACAGCTTTAGATGGTTTGCCGGATGAGTTAAAACAACGCTTAGTAGATGCTGGTTTTATTGACGCAATGAAATCAAGTGTTGACATTGGTATAAAAGATGTTGCTTTTAAAGAGGTGAATAAAGGTATTCCTACTATGCTAGAAGATATATTAACTGAATTTGATAAAGGTGAATTATTAGATTTAGCCAATTATTATAATACAAAAATAGCTGGAATAACAAGAAACAAAGAGACTGGGGACATTACAGAAATTGCTAAAATTGATGTAGAAAACTTAGATTTAGATGGTAGCATTAGAGATCAAATAAAAATAAGTGGTGATATTTCTGACACTAACAAGTTTATAATTAAAAGAGCTTATCAAAAAGATGAAAAAGAAGCTATAAAAGCTTATGAAGATTTTTACCCTGCTAAACTAGATTCAATAACAAAAGAGGTAATATCTTTAGGTAAACAATTACCTGAAGATGCTTATATTTATACAACCAGTACACCTAGTGGGCCTTTGTTAAGAATAAAAGTTGACAGAAAAGTTTCAACTTCTGAAAACGAAAAAATAAAAAACATAAGTGGAAAGCTAGCGGGTTTACAAAGTACATATCATAATTTAGAATTTGATAGAAAAAATGCTGCTAATAAAATAATAAACAATCGTAATGCTTTTTACGATCAGTTACAAGATGCAGAAAAAAATGACGACATAATAGCTGCAGCAAATAAAGAATTTGGATTAGGCAACTTATTAGTTAAAGATGTTAATGATGCTTTTTCTACTCTTGCTCTAACAGTACCAACTTTGTTTGATTCTGAGTGGGCTATAGGTAAACAAAAGCAATTAAACGATAAGAATAATTATTACAAAACAATGACTGAGCCTGAGTTTAGCGCTGAGTATATTCTTAGAACTTTAGGCCAACAGTCAGCAAACATTACATTAGCTTTAGCTACAGCAGGTGGTGGATCTGCTTTAGGCTTAACAAATGCAACAGTGGCTAATACAATAGGTATAGGGTTTGGTGCTGTGTCGGGTACACAAACATTTAGAGACTTAAGCATAGAGGTTGATACATACGAAGAAGCAGAGGAGCAAGCTAAAATATATAAAGCTGCTTTTGATAGAGGTGAAATTAGTAAGTATAATTATGATATGGCTATGAGAGATATAAATACTACTCTAGCTATGGAAAAATTAACAGACAGCCAAATAATGCTTGCTTCTACATCTAACGCATTAATAGAAGGTACGTTTACTAGATTCTTGGGTACAGCGGCTAATTCTATAGCTTTAGTTAAAAACTTTAATACTGTAAACAGAAAAGCAATAGCAGAAAATTTATACAAAGGTGGATTTACAAAAGCAATAAATATAATAGGTAGACCTTTAGTTGGTAGAACTGGTCTTGAGACTGTAGAAGAACTAGGTATTTTTGCTGGGCAAAACTTTATAACTGATACAGCTATATTAGGTAGAGGTGCAGATAGAGAAACATTTTTAAAAGGTGCTAACGAAACTTTCTGGGCAACTGTAGTTACGGCTGGTATGTCTCAGTCAACAGGTATAACTTATAGCGGTATGAACTCTATGGGTTTAATTAAAGAATATGAAAAAGCTTTAAATAAAAAAAGGTTTGCGTTAAATGATCTTTCTTTGTCTATACAAAATGCTACAGATCCAAACATAAAAAAAGCTTTATTGTTTGATTATCAACAAGAATTAATAGGCATGGGACTAGACATAGACTCAAACTCTGTAGATCTTTTAAATCTTACAAACGAAGACAGTCAAGGTAATTCTGATTTAAAAAGATTAATAGGTACTCAATTAATTAAACAAGATTATTTAAGAAGTTTAGGTATACAACCAGGTACAGATGCACAACAAATTTCAGCCATAGAAGCTTTAAAAAATAAATCAACTAAGCAAGAAAAAAAAGATATAGAAAATACTTTAAGTAGTCTTGATAATCAAATAAATAATATAAAAGAAAAAGGGTCTAAGGCTTCTAACTATGATGTGGCTAAAAATGCTTTAGGCGCTACTTATACTATTTATGATAATAAATTAAAAGACGATGTTGATTACAAAGCTGCATCTACAAAAGATAAGCTTGTTAAAATAATAAATGCTGTAAGACAAGAGACGGTTTTAGAAAATACAGACAATGCTAAGTCAGATCCTGCAATTGTTGAAGCTGTTGAAAGTAGATATGCAGATCTAAATGACAAGCAGAAAGATAAAATCTATGAAAACATAGGTGCTAATATGGCTTTACAAAAAGGTAGAGGCTTTAGTAACCAATTAAATATAGATAGACAAGCTGCCTCTATACTTAGTGATGTAAAAGGTATAACAGTTGTAGGTGTTAAAACAGATCAACAAATAGCAGATGCTATTGAAGAGGCTGGACTTTCTCCTTTTGAAGCTAAAGAATCTTACAATAAACTAAAAGAAGGTAAAACATTTGGTCTTGTTATAGGTAAAACTATAATAACACAAAATGAAGATGCAATGAATGCTGATCTTGACAACGGTATAATAAGAGCAGGTACAGTTGTATTGCATGAGATTAATCACATCATTGATGATGCTAGGATAAAACCTGAAAACAGAAAAAAATATGCTGTAAATTTATTTGAAGCAGCAAGCACTAGCTCTAATAAAGCTATACAAGATATTCATAACGAAACAATAGACATGTTAAGTAGAATATATGGTGAAACTGTTATCACAGATTTTAAAAACAAAAGCGCTAAGTTTCAAGATGAGTATACTAAATACTTACAAGAGCAATTGTTTGCATATGAAGACGTTGCACAAATAGAACAAGATGATAGTTTCATTACTAGACTTTTAAACAGTACTAATCCTAATAATTTAAACACACCTGAAAAAGCTTTAAGCTATTTAGCTGCTAGTAACTCTGCATTTAGAAAAGGTAAAGTATCTAGTTCAACTAAAAAAGCTATAGAAAGTTTTGAAGGAAATGTAAACGAATCTCAAAAGTCTGATAAAGATATAAATAATCTAGCTATTGAATATAAGAATTTAGGTAGTGACTTAAACGCTCAAGGTAAATTTTTATTAGACACTAATTTTTTACAGCAATATACTAATACAGCTTTAGCCGCTATGGGTTACGATGTTAGAGCAGGTGATATAACAACTGACGAAGCAACAAGTTTTGTACAAAAATCTTTCCCTAGAGTTATAAGAACATATAAACCTGAGACTGAAGGATCTTTTACTAACTGGGTATATTCAACTGTAGGTAGAGAGGGTAAAGGATTTTTTAAAGAAAAAATAGAAGCAAATAAAGATAAGGTTAGAATAACAGAAAAATCTCAATTTGTAAGTAAAGAAACAGCAGAAGATACTATTGATTTAGAAGCTAGAAAAAAATCAGAGGGTAAAGATAAATCTTTAGTAGATCCAAGAAAACTACCAGGAGTACCAGCAGATATTGACAACCTTGTAGAGGTTAATAAAAATGAAGTTGTAATAAATCCTGAATCAAGATCTTATACTACAGATTTTAGAAGTATATCGGATAAGTATGGTTCTAAAATAGCAGGTGAAATTTATGGCATAAACCCTAGCAAACTTAAAAAAGGTGCTGATCTTACATACGGTCAAAATAAAGTACTTGATGGTAGAAAAGTAATTTCAGAGGCTGAAAGAATACAAAGTGATTATGTTAATGTTCAAGATGCAAAAAAACTAATATCTTTATTTCCTGAATATAGCATAAGCACGCCAACAGCTGTAACAACAGAACAAGGCCAGGAGACTAAAGTTGATAAAGAGGTACAAGGTAGATCATTGGGTATTGCACCCAGTGTTTTAGATTTTTTCTATGAAACTTACATTGATCCTAAAGCTTTAAACAAAGAAACTAAAAAAGATGCTATAACAAACCCTAAGGGTAGAGCCAAAGGAACATCAAGTCAACCATACGTTAGAAGATTGAAGCCTGAATTTATAGGTAATATAACTAATGAAACCATAGCTAAAGTACAGAAAAAACTAGGAATTACAGGTAGAGGTGAATTTAATGTACCACCCAAAGGTAAAGCAAGAACTGAGTTTGGTAGACTACTTATAGGTCTTGCAAATTTAAAAGGAGCTATTGTAGCCAATACGGTTGTAGATCAAAAAATACAAGCACTAATTAAAAAAGGTGAAATAAAATCTGCTAGAACTCCAGAACAAATTACAGCTAGCACAAGAGCTGGTAGAAGCAAAGTTCAATTTAGTACAAAAGATTTTGCATTAAAATTAAAAAATTACGGAAATTTAAAAACAGGTAAAATAACAAATAATACTCTTAAAAATTTAACACTTAAAGAATTAAATAATCTTGGTTATATTACCGTAGCAGATGTTAAAAATAAATTAGGATTATCTCTTAAAAAAGATGATAAAATAAAGCTTATAGAAAAAAGCGGTTACAAAGTGTTATCACCAAGATTTGAAAATGAATTTGTTCCTGGTTTAACTGAATTTTTAAACGACTATCCACAGTATAGAAATATTATAAGACAATCAACAACTTCTTCTCTTTCAAGAAACTCTATAGGTGCAACACCATTGTTTGATAGACTTTTTCCAAGAACAAATAATAATGTAGAACAGAAAAGAGACGCTTACAAAACAGCTTCTACTGAAAACACTAGAAAATCTGGAAAAGTAGGTAAACTATCGCAAGCGTTTGTTAAAAAAGTTTTAGCAAATCCTGATAAGTTTATTAGAAATCAATATGCTAAATTAAAAGTTCTTGAAGCGTTTATGATAGATGTTCAATCTTTTTTAAATAAACCTGGTAATAAAAACAAAACTTTTATTTTTGAACAAATATTAGATGATGGGCAAAACAATATGGGAAGTTTAATGAGAGTTTCTCCTCCCATATTATATTTACCTTTTAAAAACGGTAAAATAGATTTTGAATCTAAAATTAGAGAAGAACATAATTTTCCAGCAAATCAAATAGGTAGTTTTTTATTAGGTGCAGCAAAAGATGGTATGGTTGAAGACGCTTTTAAAATAGTTAGCGCTGCTTATATGCAAGGTCCTTTAACTATTGACGATGATAATAAAGTTAATTTACTTTATAGTTCTACAATGCCCGATATATTTTGGGATAAAATAGCTCCTAGAATACTTAAAGGTGAATTAGTAATACCTGAAGGATTTGCTTCTGTAATAAGACTAACAGAATCAGATGTAAACTTAGATAACTATACATTGATTGATGAAGGTAAAACTTTTAGTGAATGGTTGTTCGGAACAAATGGTTTATCCTTAGCGGAGCAAAAACTATTTACTAGAGAATTTTTAGCAGAAGGTGTATCTTTAAAAGATATAAAAGCTAAAGCTAAGTTTTCTACAAAAGTAACTGAAACAGTTAATAAAACTTTTAAACCAAATGCTTCTACAGTTATAGCTAAAAATAATACTGCTGATAAAGCTATGGCTGATGCTAGAGATAGTGTTAAATATAGTGAAAAAAGAAAAGGTATTAGTGTGTTTGATTTTGACGATACACTTGCGCAGTCAAATAGTAATGTATTATATACCATGCCTGATGGAACAACAGGTTCTCTTAATGCAGGTGAATTTGCTTTAGAAGCATCTGGACTAACTAAGTTAGGTGCTGAGTTTGATTTCAGTGAATTTAACGAGGTTAAAGAAGGTAAGAAAGGTCCATTAGCAGATGTTGCTTTAAAAAGACAAGGTAAGTTTGGTAGCAAAGATATATTTGTGTTAACCGCTAGACCTCAGTCTTCTGCTATAAACATTAAAAAGTTTTTAGATGAGATCGGTTTAAACATACCTTTAGAAAATATAACTGGATTAGAAAACGGTACGGCAGAAGCTAAAGCCGAGTGGATGATAGGTAAATATGCTGATGGCTATAATGATTTTTATTTTGCTGATGATGCTTTTAAAAACGTAGAAGCAGTTAGAAATGTATTTGATGTATTAGATGTTAAGTCTGATGTACAACAAGCTAGAGTTAAGTTTAGTGAAAAAATAGATAAAGACTTTAATGACATGATCGAAAGAAACATGGGTGTTAAATCAGAATCTACTTACTCAGATATTTTAGCAAGACGATTAGGTAAAAATCAAAAACGATTTGCATTTTTTATACCTCCGTCTGCTGATGACTTTAGAGGATTAACTATGTATACATTTGCTGGTAAAGGTAAGCAAGGTGAATTAGATCAAGACTTTTTTGATAAAGCTTTAATTAAACCTTACATGGGTGCTATTAATGCTATGGAACTAGCTAAGAATAGAATTAAAAATGCTTATAAAGTTTTACAAAAAACTAGTCCTAATGTTAGGAAAAAATTAAATAAAAAAATTGGTGGTACTAAGTATACCCATGATCAAGCAATTAGAATTTACTTATGGAATAAAGATGGTGTAACTATACCTGGTCTTTCTAAGACAGATCAAAACCAATTAGTAAAACTAGTGGAAGCAAATACAGATTTAGTTGCTTATGCTGAAGGTGTTAAGTTAATTACTAAACAAGATACGTATGTTCCACCTAATGAATTTTGGGATGGTACCACAATAATAGGAGACTTAGGTAGATTATCTAGAGAAATAAACAGAAGCGATTACTTAAAAGAATTTAATGACAATGCAGATATTTTATTCAGCCCTAAAAATATGAATAAAATAGAAGCTGTGTATGGCTTTAGAGTAAGAGAAGCTTTAGAAAACTCTTTATACAGAATGAAGACTGGTAGCAATAAAGCTGCTGGATCAGGTAGAATAGTGACTGCTTGGAACAACTGGGTTAATAACTCTGTTGGTGCTATTATGTTCTTTAACAGAAGATCTGCATTGCTACAGATGTTGTCTGCTGGTAACTTTGTTAACTGGTCAGATAATAATCCTTTAAAAGCTGGTTTAGCATTTGCTAATCAACCTCAGTATTGGAAAGATGTAGTGTACATATTTAACTCACCTAAGTTAAAAGCTAGAAGACAAGGGCTTGAGGGTGATATACAAGAAAAAGAAATTGCTGAAGCGTCTAGAAAAGGTGGTATGGAAGGTGTTTTATCTTATCTATTAAAAATAGGTTTTACACCTACGCAAATAGCAGATAGTATAGCAATATCTACAGGTGGTGCATCGTTCTATAGAAACAGAATCAACACGTATAAAAAAGAAGGATATACAACTGAAGATGCAGAGAAAAAAGCATTTGATGATTTCTCAGCTATATCAGACGAGACACAACAGTCAGCAGATCCTATGTTAATATCATCACAGCAAGCAGGTGTATTAGGTAGATTAGTATTAGCATTTCAAAACACACCTATGCAGTACACTAGGTTAATGAAAAAAGCTGGGCAAGATCTTATAAACAGAAGAGGTGATGCTAAAACAAATATATCTAAGATATTATACTACGGGTTTATTCAAAACTTAATATTCTCTACATTACAAAATGCTATGTTTGCTTTTGTACCTGGGTTTGAAGATGATGAAGAAGAGCCTGATTTTAAAACAGACAAAGAAAGAGATGCTTGGTTAGTTAAGCAAGGTAATAAAGAAAATAAAAAAGTAACAAGAGTTGCTAACAACATGATTGATACTATTTTAAGAGGATCTGGTTTAGCTGGCGCAGTTGTGTCTACTATTAAAAACGTTATAATGGAATATAACGAAAGAGAAGACATGACAGTTCTACAAAAATCTAGAGCTAATGCAGATTTATTAATAGCTTTAACAAGTATATCTCCACCTATAAGTTCTAAGATTAGAAAAATAAATAATGCTTTAGATATAGAAGACTTTGAAAAAGATGTTATAGCAGAAAGAGGTTATAGCGTTATGATTGACGATAGATTTCAATTAAGTCCTCAGTATGATGTTATAGGTAATGTTGCTTCTGCTACTTTAAATTTACCTTTAGATAGAGTTTTTAATGAAGTTAATTCTATTACCGAAGCTTTAGACAATAGAAACAGTGCATACCAAAGATTAGCTTTAGGATTAGGTTGGAAAACATGGGATGTAAATGCTAAAATAGAAGAGCATGATCTTATAAAAACAAATGCTAAATCAAAAAGAAAAGTTGAAGGCATAGAAAAAAGTAAGGCAACTAGAAAGACCAATAAAGAATTAGAAAAAATACAGAAAAGATTAAGAGCACAGGTATTAAATGCTTTACCAGGCGTAATGAGAGACAGTATAAGACGTAAGGAAAAAGAAGATAAAAAAATGACCGCAACATACAAGTTGAATCAATTGAAAGCAAAGTATATAGACTAACAAAATAGTAAATTATGGAAAACATAAGTAAGAATATAACTTATGCTGAAGCTATACATTCTAGTACAGCTAAAAGAGAACGAATAGACAATACACCTAGCCCTAATCAAATAGAAGCTATGAAACTTTTAGCAGAAAAAATATTTGAACCTTTACGTAAATGGGTTGGAGGACCTATAAAAGTAAATTCATTTTTTAGATCAGCTGCACTTAATAATGAAATAGGTGGAGCATCATCTAGTCAACATTGTAAAGGCCAAGCTATGGATATTGACGATGTTTATGGTAGAAAATCAAATGCAGAAATGTATCATTGGATTAAAGAAAATTTAAATTTTGATCAAATGATATGGGAGTTTGGTACAGATACACAACCTAACTGGATCCATGTCAGTTATGTTTCAGAAGAAGATAATAGAAATAAATGTTTAAAAGCTTATAAAGAATACAACACAACTAAATACAAAGTAATATGATTAAAAAAGGACCAGCTCATTGTTGGAGCGACACTATGCACAACCCTACATGGGATGCAATGAGAAAAAGAGTAGAATCTATTGGGCAAAAAGGAGGCGGAAATGATTTGGCTTTAGCTCAAGCAGAACAAAAAAGAGGAGCAGGTAAAAAGAAATGTTCTACAAAACCAAAAGCCCCAGCTAAATCACAAGGACCAGCTAAAAGCAGAAAAGGAGATAGAGTATCTTGGAAATATGGAAAAGGTACTTACTCTGGAACCTGTATAAACGACAGTTGTAGTAGAGCTAGAACTGAAAATGGAAAAGTTAAAATACTACCTAAAAACAGAAAGTAAATTATGGCTTATAAAGTAAAAGGTCCAGCTATAAAAGAAGCCGCTTATGAAAAGCAAAACCGCGCTATGCGAGCTAAGCATAAAAAAGAAACAGGTAAAACCTTAAACAAAAGAGCAACAAGTGGAACTAGTCCTAAAAGAGTTTCGTTTGCTTGTAGATTTGGTGGCATGGCTGGGTCGTTAAAAAATTCAAAAGGAGAACCGACTAAACTAAAAATGGCTCTTAAAAAATGGGGATTTGGCAGTAAAGAAGCTGCAAGATCTTTTTGTAATAAACATAAGAAAAAATGAAATTATGGAAAATTGTCCTTTGTGCAATGGCCTTTGTGGTCTTTGCTAGTTGTGGAACGTATAACACTAAACCTAAAATACAAATTACGCATGTTTTAGCGGTCACAGAACAAGGTGATACGTTAAGATTACCTATTAATATGATTAAACCTAACGTTTATTATAACGTTATATCATATCCTAATAGATACTATGGCGGATGGTATAATAATTATTATCAACCTAGTTATAATAATTACAGACCTATCTATGTTCCTAGTAAAGGATCAAGTGGATCATCGAGCAATAATAATAATAATAATAATAATAAGATTGTTCCAAGAGATAATCCAGATAAAAGACCATCTGGAGAAGTATTACTAAAGGGTAAAAAATAAATTATGAAAAAAGAAGTAGGTGTAGACATTGACGGCGATGGAAAGCCAGATTTAAGCTTAGATTTAAAAACTATTATATTAATAGTAGGTGGTTTAATATCTATAACAATGACTTATACCACTTTGACTGAGCAGATTCAGTTAAACAAAGTTGGTATTGAAGAGGCTAAAAAGTTACCTCCACAAACGTCTCATGATCTTATAGATCAAAAGATTTTGTTTTTAGAAGAACACATTAAAGAACAAAATAATCGTTTAGATAAAATAGAGGATAAAATTTATAGAAGATAAATATTGTATAATAAAAAGGAATAAAAAAAACTGGGCGTACCATACCTAATATTCCTAATAAAGAAGGGGAAGTCGTAAGACCTCCCCTTTTTTTATTATCCGTCACAACTAAGACAGCCGTCATCCATTGCTTGTTCAGCAATATCTCCACGTAACACTGACTCAGTCCGAGTATAGTATAAGGTTTTAATACCTTTTTTCCAAGCTTCAAAATGTACTTTATTTATCCACTTAGGTGTGGCAACACTAGGAAAAGCTAAGTTTAAACTTACACTTTGGTCTATATACTGTTGTCTTATACCCGCTTGATTAATTAATTCTAATTGATTAATTTCTTTGAAAGTTTTGAAAATTTCTTTGACCGGTATGTCGTGAGGACCGTATGTAATTTTGTCTAATGCTTTTAATCCCTGTATTGATCCTCCGTCTTTTAGTATTTGATTCCATGTTTTTTCAGTATCTATTTTATGCTTACGTAATATTTTTTTTAATGTTGGGTTCTTTCTTATAAAAGTACCTTTAGCACTTTGTTCTGTAAATACATTAGCTGCCCATGGTTCTATTCCTGGCGATACGTTTCCACTAAGCTTACTGTTAGATACAGTGGGAGCGATAGCGCGAAGATGGGTATTGCGAAAACCAGTACCGACACACCAAAGAGGTTCTCCAAAAGCTTCAGCCAAAGACATTGAAGCTCGTTCAGACTCGATTTTAATTTGTGAGAAAATTTTTCTTGTTTCATATTGTGATAATAAACCTTCAAATGGTAGGCCCTTTTCTTGTAGATACGTGTGCCAACCTAAAACGCCTAATCCTAAAGCTCTACCTTTTTCAGCAGATCTTACAGAATTATGAAATCCAACTTTACCTTTGGATCTCTGTATAAACTCTTCTAATACGCCATCTAAAAACCATATAGCGTCATGTATTAGATTACTTCCTTTCCATTCATCGTACTTAGCTAGATTTAAACTAGATAAACAACAAACGAAACTATGTGACTCATCTGTATGTAATGTAATTTCACTACATATATTAGTCATATGTACTTTTAAACCATGCTTTTTGTAAGCTGGTGGGTTACACTTGTTTGTATTCCCCTTAAATAACACGTAAGGTTCTCCAGTAGCTTTACGCTTTTGAAGTAATTTTCCCCAACGTTTTCTAGCTGCTCCATCTCCTGACTCAACTCGTCGCATAAACTTGTCGCCGACCACAGCGCACTGGTGCAGGTTGAGCGATTGACGGTTAACGTCTCCTTTAGGTTCACGTATTTCGAGCCACTCATCAAAATCGGGGTGTTCAATGTTAAGATTAACCGATGCAGCTCCTCGTCGGACAGATCCTTGATTAGTGGCAAGTATTGTTGAATCGTATATCTTACAAAAAGGCACAACTCCATCACTAGTTCCATTTCCTTTAATTTTTGCACTAGCGGGTCTGATTTGATTAATTCCGATTCCTACTCCACCGCCGTGCTTTGCGAGTAGCATCATCTCTAGGTTTTTACTACCTATATCGTATATACTGTCAGCAACATCTATACCGAAACAACTGATCGGTAAACCTCTGTCTGTTCCTGTATTAGACAACACAGGAGATGCAAGACATAACCAACCTGACCAAATGTATTCAAAAAACTTTTCGGCCATATCAGGACGTTCTAAACGTCTTGCTACAGTATTACAAACTCTATGATAAGCATCTTTAGGTGATTCATTTTTTAAAAGATAACCACCACC
>VMHT01139498.1_pt1 | contig 43642 bp, 51 predicted proteins | sample 4693611 | NCBI WGS metagenome assembly VMHT01 (sample SAMN12280063, study PRJNA550983) | marine metagenome | isolation source: seawater sampled from same location over 5 years 0.02-0.2 micron viral filtrate | place: USA: collected off the coast of southern California halfway between the port... ...
CGTCCAGACGTATGGATTTTAGCGGTGCTAAACCTATTGCGGCTAGAGCAGGGCTAGGTGCGTTAACGCAAGAAGATGAACAAGAAGCTATTGTAGCAAAGCAAGAAGGAGTAACTGTAGATCCAGTAGATCCAGTAGATCCAGTAGAGCCAGAAAAACCAATAGATTACTTTGCTGGTATAGAGGATCTCAAACCAGTTAAAGCTGAGTTTGGCACGATGGCGCGAGATGCTGTTAAAGAACGTGCAGGCATTCTTGGTCTAGCTGGTGCTAGTGATAGTGACCCTACACCAGTAGAAGCACGAGACGCAGAACAAGAACGTGTTATGGGGCTTTTCGACAAAGAAGGGAAGCTAGGGGTTAAAGACGAACAACTACGCCGTATGCAGGAGTTGCAACAAAGACAAACAGATCCTGACAAGTTACGTAGACAACGACTTACAGCGGGTCTTCTAGGTGCTGCTGGACGTGGTAGCACAGCGTTGGCTGGTCTTGGCGCAGGAATGTTTAACGAGCGTGTCCAACAAGAAGCAGCCGAGCGTAAAAACTTGGCTGATCAGTTTGGTATTGAGAACGAAAAAATAAAACTTGATTTCGACATAACCAATGCGGGCATAGAAAGCGGGATGACGGCTTTTGAAATTAACAAAGCAGACCGTAGAGCTATAGCCAGTGATATGACTAAAGCCACAAACACAGATATAGAACTCGGCAAAGCGTATGCCCAACAGGTATTTGATTCTGATGCAGCAAATATAGCTACTAAATTAACGCAAGCTAGTGCGGCTGCTACACGAGCTTCAGAAGAAGCAAAAGGGCGAAGAGATGCTATCCCTAAATTGATAGCAGAATACAACAAACTTACTGAAGTTAAGTTTGATACATACCGAGAACTGCAAAAAAATTCAGATCTTATGCTTGCGTTTCGCAGTGGTGACAAAGAACGAATAGAGCGAGCACTTCTACAAACAGAAGTTGCGGGTGCACAAGTTGCAGAGTTGGCACAAGTACATGCGGCGGAAGAATTAATAGAAAATCAGCTAAGAGCTATGGGTGCAGAGCTTCCTACACGCAGCCGACTTACATCAGGAAACGCCGAATTAGATCGGCTTATGAAAATGTACGGCTCTATGTAGGTAGATAAATTATGGCTGAAGCCTATTCAGACCGCACAGAAGAGCTAGGTATTGCACTGAAGAATGCTCATGCTGCTGGTGATACTAGAGCAGCTAGGATTCTTGCTACAGAACTGCAAAACCAACTACGCCGCGACCAGCGATCCGCTAAAATACGCGCAGCTATACCTCCTAGAGAAACCGGCGTTTTTGAGGACATCACCACCGGATTCGGCGCGGGTCTTGTTGGCATAGGTGAAACAGCCAGTTTAGGTGTTGCTAGCCTATTAGAAGAGAAAGAAGAAACCGCTGCTAGAAACCGCATTAGAAGTATAGCGGACTCTTTACGTCCTGAAGGTGGCGATCCTGATTCACCTACCTACAAAGTAGCCTCTGGTCTTGGATCTCTTGCTGGTTTTGCTGGGGCTGGCTTAGGCGCTGCGGTTCTTGGCGCTCCCGGCGCGGCTGTTGCTACAGGCTTAGGAGGCTTAGGATACGCGGCTGCAAGAGGTGAAGCGAGCGAACGAGCACGCGCTGCTGATGCCACAGTAGAAGAACGAGAAAAAGCAGTAGATGCACCTCTTGTCTTACTAGCAGGTGTACTCGAAGCAATACCTCTTGCAAGAGTGGTTAAACTTGCTGACCTACCTACGCTCACTAAAATCTTAGAAAAAATACCGCCTGAGAAAGTTGAGACTATAAGTGAGCGTCTTACTAGCGCGGGTATAACAGGCGGCGCAGAACTTACGCAAGAAGCTGCATCCAACATACTGCAAAACCTTAACGAGCAAGAATACAACGCTGCTAGAGAAATTCTTGGTATTGACACGGCAGAAGAAGCCGCAGTTGGTGGTGCCGCAGGTGCCATACTTCAAGGGTTTGTTGATCTCTTTGCTCCACGACGGGCAGGTAAAACTGTTGGTGATGCCGCAAAAGAAGAAGCAGAGAAACCTGATGACGTTGCAGGGCTGCTTGAGTTTAAACCCGAAGAACCTACTCAGCTTGACTTAGCACTTGATACCGAAGAAGCCGAAGCTATTGACGGCGAAGCTATACGCGCACAAGTGTTCAAGGGGTTCAAGAAGCCATTTGACCAGCTAACTGAGAAGCAACAAAAAACTGTACAAGACAGGATAGTAGCTTTGTCGCCTGCCGAGTTTGATGCGCTTGAGCGTGTGATTGAAACCATAGAAGAACGCACTGCCGAAGTAAGCCCTGACCAAATGTCACTGCCGGGATTAGAACCAGAACGTGCACGGTTTGGCCCACAACTACAGGAGCTGCCTGCACCAGAAAAAGAAAAACGTGCGTTAGGTGATGTTGAAAGACAAGACGTGTTTGTACCTAGAAGGGGACGAAAAGCAGAAAGAGATCTTGAAAGGCAGCTTGAAAGACGTAGACGCGATACAGATACCGTTGCGGGTGAAACACTTGCCGTTACCCCAGAAGGACAGGCACTTACTCGACAAGAAGTCTTAGACCGTATTAACCAGCGTGGTAAAGAACAAAAAATTACGGACGATATGCCCGCCGCAGAAGTGCGACTTGCGCGAGAACGTGAAGCAATAGCCCAAGAGGAACAGGGCGAGATGTTTCCTACAGAGCTTGCCATAGAGAGAGAAGCTGCACTCGACGCTACTGAAACTCGTGACGTTGATACCGCACCCGCGCCTCGCGTGGTAACAGAAGAAGATTTAACTACCGCTGGGTTTGCTACAAACAACACGAGAATACGTAGTCAAGTTCTTGGTAAGGACTTAACAGACCCTACTATACGTGACGCGCTGACTAATGAAGCTAATCGCCTAAAGTCTCAAAAGGTTCGGCGTGGTGTTACCCAGTTATTAGAAGGAGTACCTAGTGAGCAACGTCGTATACCCGATAGAGTTTTGGCACCGCGAAAAAGAAGAGCTGTCGCAGAGCGAGATAGAGCAGGCGATGAAGCTGGTGTGTCAAGCGTGGATTCAGTGGGAGAGCGTGAAGATACCGGCGAGGTTGTTGCACTTGACGGACGAGCAGTGGGAGATGTTGGAAGAGACGCTGATGCAGTTGATGTTGGAAAAGGAAAACAGCGTGGTGCACTAGCTCGTAAGGTCAAAGCTAAGGTAGGTCGTAAACGTACCAAAGCTAGTATGTCTGAAATTGACTCGACCACAGGTGATGCAGAGATTAGATTCCCTGACGGTAGCGTAGAACGTGTTAGGAGAGAAGAGTCTGTAGACCCTGAAACCGGAGAAACAGATTTTAGCTTCATATCTCTTGATCGCCCTGATCCTGACTTCCCCGCTGATGTAGAGGCTCCTCTACCACTAGGTTCTACTCAAGCGGCTGCTATTAAGAAGTTAACAGAAGTTCGTGAAGCTCCACCTAGAGAGCCTGTAAGAAGAGCTACGGCGGCGGACATAGCAGAAAGACGTGCGGATGAGCGTGATGCTATTGCATTTCAAGAAAGGCTTACCACTCAAAGGCAAACAGAAAGGGCACAGCGAGTTGCCGAAGGTGAAAAGTCTAGGGCTGAAACACAAGAACGCATAAAGACAGCCGACCTTAGAAAAGTTAGGGCTGCACAACGCGAGGCCACTGACAGGCTAGAAGAAATAACTGCTGAAAGAAAAGCTGTAAGAAAAGCAAAAGAAGATGGCGTCGAAATACTCTACGCCCCCACACGTACGGAAATTGAATTAGATTCGGTCATGCCGAAACAGGTACAGAAAGCGTTGCGTAATAATGAGTTACGACGTGCGTTATTAAACCTAGCGGATTCTTCAAATGATAAGTTTATTAAGCGTGCGGCTAAAAAACTTGCAGACTTTACCGGCGACACCCGAGTACAAATTGTACCGCAAGAAAAACTAGGTACTCGCGGTGGAAGCACCATTGATGCTGTATTCGTCACCAAAGATAACACGATACTTCTTAGCGAAGACTACTTAGATACTCATGTACTGCTACATGAAATGACGCATGCCGCTACTATTAACACGTTACGGAATAAAGCGCATCCGACGACCAAACAACTAAACAAATTATACGAAGATACAAAAGATTCCCTCTCCTCCTACTACGGTTCTAAAAATGTTGCAGAATTTGTAGCTGAAGCGTTTTCTAATCCTAAGTTTCAACTTGAACTGGCAGGTATAAACCCTAAAGGCGAGAAACTTAGCGCATGGCAGCGATTCCTTAAAACCATCATGGATTTTCTTAAAATTGGCAAACTCGGCCCTAAGACCGCCCAGCGTGAAGCAAGCCGCATGATAGAAGAAATCCTTGCCCCTGCTGCTAGACACCGTTACGGGCCTACCCTGCGGTCTATGAGTGACAGAGAAGGCGTCACAGAAATAGCAGATCGCATAAAAGATTCTCGACGTGACTTAAAGAGCAAAGAAGGGCGTAAGGCGGCTGGGGCTAAACTAGCGCGAGATATTTCTGCTGTGTTAGATAAAGATTCCACACAGGGAAAACAAGGTAAAAAAGTAGTTTTAGGGCTTCTACCCAACCAATCCGTATTGGATATAGCTGAGCATCGGGGTATAACTGGCGCTAAGAAAGTTCTTACAGCTATAGAAAATCAACGTGGTGATCTAACCGTATCAGAACAAAACACTCGTAGAAGACTAACTCCTATATTCAGGTGGGCGAACAACGCATCTGAAAAAACAATGAAGGATTGGAATAACCTAATCTACGACAGTACATTAGATGAAGTAGACCCCGCTCTTACCCCTGCACAGGCTAGAAAGAAATACGGTAAACAGACTGTAGAAGGCACTAACCAGCTAAAAGTAGCTCGACACAAAGAACTACACGCTATCTACATGGGTGCTACGCTCGGCAAAGACGGTAGGCAAGCCTACGATAACTTGCGACAGTTCTATAAGGATCAGTACAACGAACTGCTAAACGCACTCAAAGGTAGAATCGACAACGCTGATATTAACGACGAGCAAAAAACGACGCTCAAAAACGAACTGCTCAGTAAGTTACTAGAACGTACGGGCGTAGAACCATACTTTCCCTTAACTCGTGAGGGTACACATTGGCTAGCAGTAAAGAATCCAGAAGCACTGTCCGAGTCTGCTGTATTTGCCTTTAAGACGCAGGGGGACAGGCTCAAAGCGGCAGAAGACTATGCTGCACAAGGATTTGATGTAGAAGTATTCAACCCTGATGAGTCTAATGTCTACACTGATCCTCCATCTGGATCTTTCATATCGCAAGTGCTTGGCGTACTCAACGCTAATGATGCAGCGCCAGACGTAAAAGAACAGGTAATGCGCTTGTTCCTTGAGTCATTACCAGAGTCTTCTTTTGCAAAGGGGCTAGTTAAGCGTAAAAAGACCTCGGGTTTTGACGTTGATGCGGTAGAAGCAGCCAGAACAAAAGCGTACGACTTAGCGCGACAAACGGAGCGTATAAAAAATACTAACCGCATAATGCGGCTGAAAGATGAGTTTTTGGAGAACGTACCTAAAGACCGTAGGGACAGTGCAGTGATTGCAGAAGTGGTGAACCGTGCCAACTTTGCGGTTAATCCACCCAGAGATACTGTTGCCAAAAACGCAAACCGACTTGCATTTATGTGGACTATCGGCTGGAACCCCTCGTCTGCAATAGTAAACCTGTCTCAGATACCTCTGTTTGCCTACCCAATGCTCGCTGGCAAATACGGCTACGGGGATACTCGTAAGGCTCTTGGTGCTGCAACAAAGTTGTTTATGGGGTCTCCTTCTAACAAGTCAGCAGAAACTTTGTTCGGAGACAACACTACACCTGCATCTGTAAAAGAAGCATTCCGTGAAGGTGGTGTGGGACAAGCTCTTGAAGCCATGCAAGACAAGGCTTTGAAATCAATCGACAACTACTACACGTTTACTAGAGACAGTGACGGCTCGTTAGTTTTCTCAGTGCGCGAAGACTTAGATTTACCTGCAACAAAAGATGAAGCTGACGGTAAAGTATCCAAAGAAGAACTAGATAATCTCAAGCCTTTGATAGAACTAGCAGCCCGTCGTGGGCAGCTCAACTCATCATTCCTAGCGGAGACACTCAACGTAGATCAATCAGGTCGAAAGCAAAGTGTTCCTGATGTAGTGACGAACATATCTGCATTGATGTTTCACGAAGCAGAAGTAATGAACCGCCAAGTAACGCTAATCACTGCGTACAATCTTGCACTGAACAAGTTAACAGGTGGTAAGAAGCCTACATTTGAACAACAGCAACAAGCCGCAGAAGAGGCAATATACGAAACACAACAGATTAACGGTGGTGCAACCCTAGAAACTGGCCCACGCTTTGCGCGAAGGCATGTTGGTCGCGTGGCTCTGATGTACAAGAACTACGGCATTCAGATGTACTACACGATGCTCAAAACCGGAAAAGAAGCACTTGATATAGCGCGAGCTTCTTTTGCTAAAGATCTTGAATCAAAGAATATAGCAGCAGGTATGAACCTAGAGACTGCAAAAGCAGCAGCCAGTGCCGCAGCCGATGCTTTGCGATCTGATGCAGCAAAACAGCTTGCAGGAGTTCACCTGTCCGCGTTGTTCTTTTCAGGAGTGCAGGGAATACCAATATACGGTGCGGTAACCATGCTGGCGGACATGTTCTTCCTAGGGGACGATGACGAAGAAGCTGACTTTTATGTGCGTCGTGGAATAGACAATGAACTGTTGTACCGAGGTCTAGTCTCTGAACTTACTGGATTCGACGTAGCTCAGCGTGTGAAGTTAACGGACTTAATATATGAAGCCGACAGGTTTAACAGTAATCCTTCACCAGAGGAAGAGTTTGCTCACCTTGTAGGTGGCCCTGCGTGGAGTGTGTACCGCAGAGCTAGAAAAGGTATTGATAAGATAGCAGAGGGTGACTTAGTAAGAGGTATGGAAGACATACTACCGGGAGCTGTCAGGAACGCAATGCAGGCTGTCAGGTTTGGTATGGAAGGGGGTATCCGCACTCGGCGTGGCGACTTTATGTACGACGACATAACAGCCGGTGATTTGGTTGCCAAGGTGCTTGGATTCCCACCAAACGAATACACCAAGGAGATGGATGAGACTTCTTTTGGTAAAAGGATGTCAGATAGGGATATAGCTAAACGTGCAAGGCTAGCGAAAAAACTGTTCATAGCTAGACAGTACAGAGATTTTGAAGCAGAAGAGGATATACGGCGCGAGATGGATGAGTTCAACGCTTCAGCAGCCGTAGACATAAATCCTAACCTGTTTATAGATGATGAGTACCTAGATAGATCGTTCACTAGACACAGCTCAACAAGCGCAAAAATGCATAACGGCGTATTACTACCCGAAAGTGTAAAAGCTATCGTAGAAGAAGACGGGTTTTTCTAATGGAAGCCCTCTACTGCGTGTGGAAGGGGAGAACGCAGTAGAGGGGACAAGTTCTATTGGAGGAGACCATCAACCTTGTCGGGCGAGATCCTATCATAAGATTCTCCAAACACGAACACCCACATGTGGATTTTCTATCACCCCCTTAGCTCTTATATCCCATCCTTTCCTGTTAACACAAATGGTCTTTAGTTGTTGTATCGCTTTGTCAGTATTGATACATGGTATAAACACAGAGCTACCGACAACCATATCCTCCCACTTGACCACTATGTGCACGCCATCAGGGTTGAGATCGTCTAGTTTTACTACAGACATCAGGAACCGTGAGTGCGTACCAGCCTGTGTATTTCGTTTCCTTTGCGGTAAAACCGCCGTGTGATATTGCTTATCTTAGATGGCGACACCTGCAACATGTCTGCTATCCCCGATCTAGGCACACCCTTCGCTTGTAAATCCAACACCCGCTCCGCAAGTTTTATGTCAATCAATTTACTAGTGGGTTTCTTCTTAACGTCCTGCGGTAGTGACCCGTTCCGACTTTTCTTATTCTTCCATAGCTCCTTCACTTTCTCCTGCGCTTGTATTGCTTGCAGAAACATCCTGCTCATCATCTCCTCCGATTTTCATTTTTACTATCAGTACATGCTGGGCATCAGTCCTAAACTGTGTGCCCTTGGTCAAACGCATTTTCCCGCGCTTGGCCCCCATCTTTTTAATTAGGTCGTTAACAAACGAGCTATAGTTCACCTGCTGTGCACCACACCACACCTTGAGCGGTTTTGGCGCGAGGTAAACCTGCTGTAGGTCTGTCTCGTATCGCGCCACAAGTTTCCCCTTCGGTAGCGCATCTGGTATGACCAATGAGTCCAGCCCGTTTGCCTGCTTACGCAAGTCATCGGTGCTTTTTATCATCAGTATGTTGTTGAAGTTTTCATTCAAGTATTCGTTTAGTGTTTGCCTGACTGATACTCCCATGTTGTTAACCGAGTCCATGTTGTGTTTTAAGAGGCTGATAGCCCATCTAAACAACGCTTTCGTGTCGTATTCTATGAGACCCAACTGCTTCGCAATTATCGCTCCGGTCAATGTGCAAGCAACCCCCGCAGACCAAAACCTGTTCTCAGACGTTAGCTCTGCCTCTGTGTCTACACGCTGCTGTACTTCTTTCAGTTTGACCTTTACTTCATCGAGGTTCTGCATGACGTGCTGTATGAATATGATTCCAGCGTGCCCGTAGTTAGCCTCTACCGCTTCATCAAACAAATCAGTGTCACGCTTCTCCGCAGTGCTGCCGAACACCTTTTGAGCAGGCCACTCCATCATGCGTTGGGCCTCTGCTTTCGGTGCTTGTTTTTCCAGTGCAATGCGCTCTATAACGCTAGCGTTACCTGTAGTAACCGTAAGGAACTTCCAAGGCTCCCCGCGCACCCGTTCAAGATTAGACCCGCCTGACATACGCCCACGCTGCTGCCCCGAAGATAGCTGGTAGGCTAAATTACTGAGCTTTTCACTCTTGTGGTTAGTCAGTTCGTCCACGTAGAACGGCAGATTGTGCAGCACCTCTGCACGATTAAACTTCATAGCGTCCGTGTCGTTTTCTTCGACCATTAGAGCTTTGTCAAACCCCCACACCGAAGCTGCTACGCGCATGGCTGCGGTCTTACCACACCCGCTAATCTCACTATGGAGATGTAACGCACAAGCGTTTTGTGGGAAGAAGTGCATGAGAGGTGAACCGAATGCGGTGCAAACCACATACTGGTGCATAGCTAGATCAGATCGGGTTGTGTAGAAGTTAGCCATCGACTTCCATCCGTCTAGTGTGCCTTTCGGCTCAAATCTGGCTATTAGTGACGCGGTGGGTGTTGATGGGGGGTTGTATTTTATTTTGTCGGCACGTATTTCCTTATCACCTACCACAAACGCCGAACATTTTTCATCTACCCAACCAAACTGGCGGTGTGCAACATCCGCTGTAGTGGATGCTTGCAACTCATTTACCCAAGTAGTCATATACTGTATTAGATCCTCTGGTCTTGTGACTGCAACGCCCTGCATGGACATTGTTTTTCTAAACTCTTCACGAGATGTTACCGCCGTGAGCGGCATCGTAAATTCTCTCACACCGTCCTTGGGTAAGTGTAGCCTGCACACCACTGACTCACCTGCTTCTATATCTACGAGTCGTTTGGTGATGTATAGATCATTGTGGTAGATAGCTCTTTCGTCTATCTCACCGTCCGACCCAACGCTACGGACATAGATCCCACCACTTGCCCCTCGAAAGTACGGGCGTGGATAACTTGGGATAACATGTTCTGACAAAGTAGTCTCTTTGCCAACTGTAGTATCAGAGAAAAGAGTATCTGGATCAGGTGTTGCAGGTGTTGCAGGAGCAAACCTAGCGCCAAGAGATATAGGTGATTTGATCTTGCCCCAGTTCGGGCAGTGAATGCAGACATCAGGACGCAGTTCATCAAACGTACCACAACGATACGGCCCTTGAATGAGGTCTAATTTCTGCTGGGTAAGCTCTGGAGTATATTCGGCGTGGTCTTGTGAAATGTTGTGTGCGTGCCGGTCTGCATTCTCGCAGTATTTGACTATCGAAAGCCCTGCCCTCCACAAGGGTTCTTCTGTGCCTTCTTGGTGAAGCACGATGCTACGTAGTTGCTCACACCCTTTACCCGCCTGCGTCTTGGCTAAGATATTTTTGAAGCTGAAGATCCTATCCTTCGGCGGCTCGTATATCGCTTCCGCTATTTTAGGAACTGGTATCAGATTAACGCCGAGCTTATCTGCGAGAAAATCGAAATCAACGGCGGGTGCATCCTGTAACAGCTTTACAGGAGTAGGGGTATCGAACTTGTAGTTATGTGTACCTAATATGCGTAGCACTCTTGCCGCATCCGCAGGCACTGCTGTATCTATCTGAAACTTATGTTCCGCACACAGCGCCTTAAATTTGTCTGCAACGGGCTTCCAATCAGTGACGCTGACGCTATCAGTAAAACTCCAATAGGTATGTATGCCGCCACCAGAGTCCAACAACATGGGCTTTGGTAGCTCTAACACGCTGCAAAACCGCTTTAACTCACGCAGGGCATGAGCTTTATTTGTGTGCGGTTTGTCCTCTCCAACATCAATATCAAGGAACAGAGCTTTGATATGCGAAGCATCTGCTGCCTTACGAGTACCTTCTTCTTTGAACGTACTTAATGCGAAATAAGCATCCCAACCTTGCTTGTCGTACTCCGTCGCCTGCGCTGCTAACTCGTCTATGTCCTCAAATGACAGTGTTCGTGTGTATCTATTGAGTTCGGGGTTATTGCACCAGAGAACGTATACTCCTTGTCTAGGCAGAATCTTCCGCAAGAAAATTCTTGTATCCATAATTGCACCCATGAGAGTTCTAACATGTTAGAACCCTTTCGATTAAAGACACTACGGCAGAGGTGTCGATACACCCTTTTCGGTCTAGCCTAGCCGTAGTGGAAATTCTGTTGCGATCAGTCGTCCCAATCTTCAATCACAGAACTAAGGTCATCATCGTCTGTGGGTGCAGGAGCAGACTTTTTGACAACCTTCTTCGGTTCTTGTGAAGCTGGAGCTTCTTCCTCAACAGAATTAAAAATGTCATCGGAGTCATCGTCTTCATCTAACTCGACAACGGGTGCAGTGGTATCACTAAACGGGTTATCAGGTTCTGCTACGAACCCACCGTCAACAACACCAAAGGGTGAACGTGATTGCATTGGTTTATATTCAATCACCTGTACGCCGTTAAGACGTAGACTAACGCCAGTACCACTCAGATTGTACGGCACAAAAGTAAACGCAAGGTTCACGATGCTGCCGGTAGTCAACTGAAAGTCTTCTGGTAACTTATTATTCTTAGCGTCAACTTGCAGTGGAGGCGTCGTCTTGTCTGTACCATACGCCCCTTTCAGTTTAGCCTTACCCAAGTACCTACCATCTTCCTGCTTCTTGAATGGTAGTGGGAACTTGTCAGGCCAACCGTCCTCCTTCTTCTTGGTGTAAGCCGCCTTCATTGCTTTGTACAGCGTCTTTGCTTCTGGCTCAGTCATCAAAAACGATACGGTGTATTCGGCACCGTCGTCCAACGCGCTGCATTTCACAGAGCCGCCCTTACCACCGTTAGCTCGGTTATCGAACTTATAGGTGGTATCCAGTTTTGGGTACATCGCTTCTACGTTAGCGATCTGGTAGTACATATATTCTTCAGCCATTTTGGTCTCCTGATTGGCTATTTATATCGAACCCTTCCGTCGTATCGAACAGTGTGTCTGATGTGGTCGTTTGACTAATCGCCTCTAGCGCATCATCGTGATCTACCATCAAACTCACTTTCTCTAACTCATCTTCTTCCAACGGTCTGCGTGGGTAGAAGAACAGCTTTGGGTAAGGACTCCCTACGTCAAAACTGATTCTGGTGACAACCGCAACAGACGGTGTGCCATGCCCACTTAAAAATTTGGCGTAGGCTTGCAACGGCATACAGCTATTGTTTACCTCCTTACCAAATATACTGCTGGCGGGAACCTGTAGTTGGTAGACCGTACTTAGGTCTTGCTCCTCCACGACTGCTAGCCGCTGATGAAATCTACAAGCTCTGCCACCTCCCGAACTAGAACCCCGAATGTTATGCACACAATCCATACATCGCGTACTTTGTCGTTGTTCTTCTGGCACCTCGGGTGCCGGTCTTTGCGTATCAGCCGACCAGCATGTTGGTGCTTGCCGTAACTGTGGGTCAAAGACTCCTTCAAAGTATGAACGTGAGACAGGCCCAGCGTTCACAATAACAACATCTACCTCATCGCTAGATTCGGCGTGATGCAGGAACCCCGAAAATTTGGCCCCTTGAATACTTATTCGACGCATCAAACATCATCGTCAAGGTCTAAACTTTCTGGTTTTTTCTTTTCGTCGTAGCGCATTAGTGCATCAGCCACACGCTCAAGAGCAAATCTCTGGGTATGCCCTACCTTCACATACATGTTGTCTGGTATTACACCGTCACGTATCCACTTTCTGACTGTGGATAGACTGACACTGAAGTGTCTAGCTACGTCTTCAATCGGCACAAGAGTGTTCATTTAGCTTTCCTCATGGTCAGGACATACTCCGAATCTACGTTTAGTCCCTTTGGTAACTTATCTGGATTGTCTTCAAGGAATTGCTTGATAGCACCCTGATGTAGGCGTTTCTCAAAAAACTCAGGGACTTGTTCTTCCAGCACGAACTTGTGCATGGACTCCCAATCGTTAGTCCAATAGCGTTGTTTTACTGTGCGATAGAAAGTACCGAAGTCAGTCTTACCACTCTTCTGTCCTGTAGACTTCAAGTGGTCAAGCAAGACTGTTTTTATCTTGTTTTGTTTCCGCTCTAGCACACCATCCGCTTCTTCAAACTCTCTCTTTAACGCATCGCGTTTAGCTTTGAGACTAAAAAATACGGAGGTCAGCTTATCTACAGGTAGATCAGTGCCGCTACAATCCGAATCCATATACATCCTCGTGTTGTGTACGATGGTGAGGACTGCATGGTAGTGGTAGGCTATGACTTATGCAAGTATTTCTTTGTATAAATCAATAATTTTTGTGTGTGTGTCTATCTTATTATCTAGTAATGAGTAAACACGCTTTTCGATGTGCGATCCCTGCAACTGCACAACTGTGCACTTGTGATCTTGCCCCGCTCTGTGCACACGCGCATTGGCCTGTGCATACGTTTCGACTGAGCTTGTTGGCCCCCACCATACCACAGTATTTGCAGCGGTCAGTGTAACTCCATGCGCTGCGGCTTGGGGTTGAATCACTAAGACTCTGGGGGCATCCGAGGTTTGGAATGCTTTGAATATATCAGTGCGTTGCGAAGCAGAAACAGCACCGCTAATTACTTCAGTAGGGATACCGTCTTTACGTAGCTTATCGGCAAGCAGCTTAATCGTGTGTTTGAACGGAACGAACACCAGCACTTTCTTACTCGACTCATCTATAACCTCACGTAACACTTTGTATCGGTGCTTGATGTCGAACTCCAATGTCTCGCCGCCATCTGTATAGACCGCACCAGAACTTATTTGCAGGAGCTTGTTCATGTTTACGGCTGCGGTATTGGTGGTAATCTCCTCACCAGCCGCCTGCATAATCATTTTGTCTTTCAGTTCTTTGTAGTATTTCTGCTGCTGCCGAGTCAACTCAACCTCTCGTTTGGTATATACGATCTCAGGCAGGTCGAGGCATTCTTCTTTTGTAAACCGAATCGCAGGCTGTAATGCTTTGAAGACCGTTTCAGTAGCGTCAGGCTTGGGTATCCACTTAAAGTTGGTCACCTTGTACATGACCATATCTCTGAACGACCCAAAGAACCGAGGCACGGATTTGGGATTAATGAGTTTTGCTAGGCCATAGGCATCGACGGGACTTTGAGCGGCTGGTGTACCTGTTAACATCCAAAGCCATTTGTCGGAGCCAAGCAATCTGTTCAGTGTCTTCCATCGCTTCGTCTGTGCGTTCTTGTAGTGAGTTGCCTCATCAACAATTATCAGATCGAACCCACCGTTTGCTACAGCTTCCGCCACAATCTCTACTCCGTCATAATTAATTATGACGAACTTGGCATCTCCACCAACTATTTCTTCACGTTTCTTAGCAGAACCGTAGGCAATATCTACGGTACGGTGCATCGCAAAGGTAAACAGATCTTCTTTCCATGCAGAATCCATGATCGACAACGGGCAGATGATAAGCACCCGATTGATCTTACCTTGGTTCATTAAAAAATCTGCTGCCCATATCGCACTGGCTGTCTTGCCAGTGCCCTGTTCGTTAAAACAAAAGGCTCTCTTGTTGAGCGTGAGAAAAGATGAAGTGGTCTTTTGGTGGGCAAACGGTTTGTGCTTACCCGTCCACTGATACTTACCTTCGATAGGCGACGGTGCCTTGATACCAAGATTCTTCAGCACATGCGTTTCATCAATACCCCAATTAACCACTACCTTGTTATCAGGTAGTGCTTTACTTTTTGGTATGACCTGCGTGACTTTCTCTTGATTGCGGAGCCTGAGTAATAAGGCTTTGTTGTCTATGACTCTCACTACCGTGATTCCGACTTAAACAAAACAAGATGATGTCTGGCTAAGGCGTTCAAGAGTTCAAAGAGAGAATCGGTGCCGAGTCCATTTATTGCGTATATCTCTTTTGCAGTCCACCCAGCTAAATCTCTCACGTATAAAATGCCTACACCGCCCAAGCAGTTTTGTGTGCGACTATTGAGATTTAGCTCTCGTATACGCATCTCTGTTTTAATTGAATCCATATCCCTTCCAATAAAAAGTGGGGCAGGGCCGTAAGGTTTGCCTACGCCGAGCATCCGGTTGAGGCCCACCATTACTGACGGGCCGTACCCCAAAACTGGTTGTGGTGGTTGGTGAAATTGACGCCTTCAACTCATCGCTCTATCAGACGATGTGTGGGGGAGCGTACTTCATTTCACCCTTTCTTTTGCAAGGCTTAAGGATAACGCCTTGGGAGAAAGTCGGATGCCACCACTCACCCGACTTCCATGCCCCCACTAGAAAAAGTCCCGTCTTCGGTCACACGGACGGGAACGTGCTAACTGGGAGAAAGGAAACCCCCCGACCTAAACCATTAAATACAAAATATACGCTACGAGATATATACCAGCAGCGACACCAACTCCAGCCAAAATACCTTTGACTTCCTCGCTCACTGCCTACGCCGTGGTCGGGCAGATGCTTTCTTCAAGGGCTTCTTACCATTACGACTACGGTTGGCGCTTTTACTTTCTACACGCACGCCGTCTTTGTTTGAACCACCACGGCTTAACGGCTTATTGTGACTTACGTCTTTGCCTTCACGTTTGTCTGCTCTACCATCTCCGTTGGCATCGCGGCTCGTTCTGTCCATAGCTCTACGCGCACGTTGTCTTTCCATACGTGCTTCATGCGCTTTGCTACCCACAGGCGGATTCTTTTGTTTCTTACGATCTTTTGGATTCTTGTACGGCATCAGTTCCTTCCATTGTGTGGGCATTCCGTGACAGGACAGTGCCGTTTGCACAGTCCACTAGGGCTTGGGTTCCATACATCAACATCAAACGATGACTGCATATCCCCATACCTAGCTAGCCATTTAACCCATAAATTACTTTCCTCTTGTCGTGTAAAAGTTTCCTTTATGAGGTCACTACTTACCACGAACAATAAGCCTGCCCGAACAGTCTCCACTTCAGGGTAATGCTTAAACATAGCTAAGGTCATCAATTCTAGCTGACCTTTGTCTGCGTATCTTGCGGACTTACCTGTTTTGTAATCAACAACCCACGCTAACTTGTCCTCACGATCCAGTATCACAAGATCTGCAATGCCTCTGAACCACACATCCTTAGCAAAGAAACTGCATGGCTCTAAGTCCTTAGTCAGACCCATCTTAATCTCACACAGCTTCTCACCTTTCTTGGCGTTCAGCGCGTCAAGTGTATTCTTCGCATAACTAAACCTAGGGTCTAGTTCACCACCATCACGTATGTAAGTCTCCGCAGCTTCGTGAAAAGCTGTTCCATACAATGTGGCATCCGTTTCTTTGAACGGGTACTGGTTGAGTACCTTCTCATGGTAGAACTGTTTAGCGCACTGCTGGTACGCCTTGATCTTACTGAATGACCACGGTGCGGCGTTCAATCTTCGTCATCCTCATCATGCACCTGTTCAAGACGTGCTTTGTAGTTGGCCCAGAATATGTCATCACTAAGATTAAATCTGTCATCTACCTGCACTATGTCAAACCGCAGCTTGGGAAACCTTCTGACGAATCTTTCTTTGGCATCGTAAGCAGCTTCGATGTGGGTGTACTTCCCGTCCATAAGCGGAGTGCCTGTAAACAAGATAACGTAGCTCATCAACAATCTCCGTATGCTTTAGCCACACCACTCTCGCAGTCCAACGGCAAACCATCTGCCCATGTAGGAACACGGCGCATACACGCTTCAATGTACGCTTGCCCTTCATCAATCTCGTCTTCTGGTACACATGCTACAACAGAATCATGCACTGTCAATACTGGACGATACTTTTTAGCTATATCTAACATCTGTTCTGCAATGATACAACGAGCTAATGCCTGACACACGTTCTCAATAATTTTGCCACCGTATATCTTGGTTCGGCCTCGCCGTGTTTTGTATGTGTAGTCAGTGCCTTCTTCGTTAGAACTTCCCTCCAGCTCCTCGTATCGCATAAGTAGACCAGAGGGTAACTTGATAGCCTGTGCATCACCGACAATCTCTATAGCCCCATCTCTACCAAACGGTAGCGACTCCCCGTTGTTCATATACTTTAGTGCATAGTTGGCGTCTGCCCACACGTTAGATATTTTCCAGTTTGTATCACGATAGATACTTATGATACGCCTTGCTTCATACAACTCTATGTCTGTGCCAAACGATTTCAACTGTGCTTGGAACTTGACTGCACCCATGCCGTACCCAGCACCGAGGATCGTAGTCTTGCCAACAAACCTCTGCTCTGGTGTTACCTCATGCTCACCCACGCCGTAGATACGCGAAGCCATTTTTATATAAACGTCTTCTTTATCACTAAACGCTTGAGTCAAATCATCCTGCTCTGCAAACCACGCCAGCACTCTTGCTTCTATCTGTGATGAGTCGCAGTCCACTAGCATGTACCCATCTGGTGCAATGATGCTGCGCTTGAGTTTCTTCGCATTCGGCCCACGGCTAGGTAGATTCTGTACGTTAATCTTGTCATCACCGCCCCATCTACCAGTGTGTGCTGCGTAGTATTTTGTTGGAACCGGGAAAGAACCACGTTTTGCTATTTCTATAAACCTCTCAGTGCGTGTTTCTTCCAAGGTACTTTTCAAGCCTAAACGTGCACTAACAAGTGCCTGCACATGGGAGTTCTCATGCTCTACTAAGCACTTGAATTCCTCATCTGTTTTTGCGAATGCGTAGGTATCTTCGCCAGTGGTAGGGCTGACCTTCATCGGGGGTTCTACACCTAGACTTCTCAGTGCATCGGCAAACTTCGGGTTGCTCATCAGAGTTTCTTTATCGACTCCAGCTTCTGATAACAACTTATCTTTAGACTGTTTGATGTCGTACAGATTATCCTCAAGTAAACACGAATCTAGTTCTAACAGCGGATGTATAAACATACGCAGTGTGCAGTCGATAACCCGTAATTCTTTCTTAGGAAACCCTGCGTTGAGAAAGATGTTAAACAGTTTGTAGGTAAGCTCCACATCATTGATGCAGTAGTCACCGTAGCTGTCTAGCTCGTCATCGGTGAAGTCTTCTCGACGTTTGCCCAACGCATCTAAGACTTCTGTCCCTTTCTCTCCAATGTTGTAGCGTTCAGCTAACGCTTTGAGGCTTCCACTAGCCTCCACCCCATGTAGAGAACGGGCAATGCAAAGAGTGTCAGCCCAAACCCTAGGACGAATATCAAAGAGCCAAGATAATATAGCACCGTCGAACATACAGTTATGGGCGAGTACCATACTGTCGGCCCAGTTAAATTCGTGAAAATACTCTTTAAGTTCTTCATGCGTTCCACTCGCCCACTCCGTAGCACCATTGTTTACTTTTACTCCTACACCCACGACCTCAAATCTGGGGTCGCGGATATATTCTTCTGTTGTTAACTTACTAAGAGAAAACTTCTTATCGTAGTATGTCTCAAAGTCCAAGGTGATAAGATCCACTACACTCGCTCCCTCTCAGATATGGCTGTAACAACCACACCTGTAGTGAGAGGCATACGAACAGTTGTACCGCCATCATCTATTGCTTTGTACTTAGCCGTTTCTTCGTTCTTTGCTTCCACCACCACTTGCCTTGAAATGGTTTCTTCAATGGTCACATAGAACACTTTAAGATCTGCACCCTCATCCATATCAACCCCCCAACCGCTTGATCTCGGCATCTATATAGAACCGAATCTTTTTAGCGTCACGTAGCTTGTCACTGTGAGATGACTGTCCGTAACGGTATGTCGCACGGAATATCTCACCGATCTGAGCGTTCATGTCTTTATAAGAGATAAGGTCTTGAAGCTCTTTCGCATCTTGTGGTAACTCGTAATATGATGCTGTACTACCATCACTCACCGCTGCCAATCCTTGTATTATCGGTGCCTGTTGTGCATTGTCCGCCAGCTTTATAGATGTAGGAGGGTGTGAAAGCTTAATCTTAGTAGCCCCAGCACCGTCCACCACACGTTTGAATGTACGAGCATTGGGAAAATCCGTACTCGTCACTGCTTTCTTGCAGAACTCCTGTTTAATACTCCACGCATTACCGTAGCTACACTTCGCCCACGCCGCAGCTTCCTTGGCTGTTGCTTCAGGGTTTTTCTTAAAATACTCACGCAGCTTCGCCGCCTTGGTTCCATTTGCCATTGTGGTCTCCTAAAAATCAAACGCCATTTGGCGTTCATCAGTTTCTTTTTGGTTGAGAATATCCGCGACTGTATGCACGTTGTCCTCGTTTACTACCGCAGCGATGCCATCGCATGAGCGGATTTCTTGTAGGTTCTTAGTCTGTAGCGTAGTGAGTTTTCCCTTCCCCGCCTTGCATTCAATACCAAAGAACTTACCTTGATAGCACCCAACAATGTCGGGCACACCGCTGCGCCCATACCCACCCGATACGGGGTAGAAGTAGTACGCACCGATATTTTTAAGGACAGACGTTACCTTGTCCTTCACTTTCTTTTCTGGCGTCTTTGCCATGTTTCCCTTCCTATCCGAACACCCAATAGGTCTCGGGGCCAGACCTAAGTCCGACCCCTGCCACCTGTGGCGTTTGTGGTTCCAACACCGAAAGCCTGAGTACCTTGTCTCTCAGTTCTTGCGGCAGTTCGTCTATTGAATAGTAGACACCACGATATGGACTGTCAACACATTCCATACCAACGCACAATACTTTCCAACAGTCTATCTTACTATCTACTTTTATGTGATAGATAGGGCCATCATGTGATAACTTATTCTGTTTAGCTAGTGTTGTTGTTATTGCCTCCACCATAGCTAAGTTATCGTAATAGTTGGCCCAGTATCTAGTCAGTTCTTTCTTACCAGTTGTCGTGGACATAGAACATATCCTCTGTCAGCTTCATCCCCACACCCCGTACATACGTCTGATCCTCCAGCACTGTCAGTCGATTGACGTACCCCGCAAGCTCCTCGTACCTGTCCTTGGTGTCACCTATGGGACTGAGGATCTTAGACTCAAAGTAGTTACTGTGGCGGTTGTCCCAATGCTCATCTCCGTTCACCACTGCTTTCGGCACCGGCACCGTAAACAATAGATGATCGTCACCGTACTGACTTTTCTTGATGCAGATGAACGTAGCGTTTGTGTTCATGCCTTTGTCTTCAAACAGATCCCATTCAATCTGTGCTGCTTCTCGAACACCCTGCTGAAATGCACCTTCTGGTAACTCGTCAACCATTGCTCTGCACGTAGTCCACGCATTGGGTGTGTTCGCTGCTTGATTGGCCCTGTTGTGTGCATTGTGTTGAAACCCCAAACTGACCATCTTTTCACGTAGCTGAGTGTCCAGATTTGTGGTGCTACTCCTTCGGGCCTGACGTAACGTATCCATACCTGCCTCTGCGATTCTACCCGTCACCCAAGGTTGTAAGTACCTGCAAGCGTTGCTGACCGCAGTCTTCAACCGTTTGCTCATCAGCATGGATTGCTGTTCACTGTAGCTGGCGTACTTGTTGTTACAGATACTGTGAGCGCAAACAACGTACTGCTTTGTTTCGCCTGTATCCGTGAACACACCGTAACTTATCCACCCTAGTGGGAACGGACTATCGTCAAAGACAAACACTTTACTAGAGCTACCATGCTTCATCTTACGGAAATGTACCCAAGACATCTTGCGTTGCAGTTCCAGCATGAAGTCTCTTATGTGTTCGTCTGGGATAGACTTGACGGTGACTTCTACCGTTTCGTTCTTGTGTGTGTATTCGTTTTTCATCGTTCCTGTTTCCTTATTTTAGTTTGTTCTAACATGTTAGAACTCATTACAGTTTGCTGCTGTCTAAGTGGACAGCGCTGCCTACACTTGGTTGTGTGCGCTTGTTATCCAAGATCAACCACAGTAAGGGACTGTTCCATCGCCCCCAGCTACCACCCAAGTATCCGTCCGTGAACACGATAACTGCTTGTGGGTTGATGCTGTTCTCTTGAATGTATCGAGTCACACAAGTGACATCCGTACCACCGCCGCCTTCTGGCTTGGTTGACTTGCGTAAGTCTGCGATCTCATGCTGCTCGTAGACTTCTTCACGGCACACCTGCGTATCCCAGTAAAGCACTCGTATCTTCTTAGGCTTCACTGTCTCACAGATGTGTGCGACCTCAGACAGAAACACGGTCAACTCTCTCTGCCCAATAGACCCTGACGTATCGCACGCAAGCACCAGTTCATCAACGGTTTCGGTGATGCCGCTCGGCATGTACACACCTGCCCCGATGTACCTTCGGTTTGGACGTTTCCATGTGGAGTAGTCACTGCCTTTGCATGTGTCGTTAACGAACTCACGCAATACATCTCGCCAGTTAACCTGCGGAGCCAGCAGTTCGTCTATTGACCTGTTACCACCTGACCCCATCTTGCCTGCGGCGAGCACACCCTGACGTAGTGCTTCGTCAATCTCGCGCTCGTTCTTGCGCTGTTCCTCTGCGGGTATCTCTTGTGCACCTTCCCAGTCGTGCTCGTCAAAGCCTTGTGGTAACTCGTTACTAGGTTGACCATTTGTTGGGGGGTCGTCTGGGCTTGATACGTTCCCAGTACCTTTACCTTCTTCTTGCAGTGTTTTGAAGATAGCAGCCGAGTCCATCCACCCGCTCTTGATCCTGTACTTCTCGTCGTACAATCCAATGATCTTGCCCTTATCATCGACGGGCATGGTGGCAAATTTGTCTGACTTGTTCTCATCCACCAACTTGCCGTTGATGTTGTAGTCACAAGCAGCATTAGCCAGTGGCCCGTCCTTGTCATACATCCACCGCCATGTGGTCAGGTGTTTGTATATCTTGTGATACAACTCATGCAGCAGAACAAAGCGTAGCTCTGCATCGGTCAACGATTGTGCAAACGCACGCCCGAACTTTATGTCGATGCCGTTTGTCTGAGCGGTTGGTATGTCTTCAACCACTTCGATCTTACCCAGCATCAGCGCACCAGCAGCCCACATGTATCGGTCATGCCGCATGATGTCCACAACACACTTCTGTAGGCGCTGTTCTTCCGTTAGTTTTGTTGCTAGTAACACGTTACTCGACCCTCCATATTTGTATTGCTGAGTTTTCTACGTTGCGCTTTACCGTTACTTTTTGATTAGCCCTTTTTGCTATGGCAGTTAGGGAGCTAGCGCGATTGCTTATCCCTCTGCCCCTCTTATTTTTTCTGTCCAAATCAAATACAACGGAGTCGCCTACTTCCCACATCTTCACAAGATCATATAAATCTTGATGTTTCTTACGGGCACCAACACCACGTTGAGGTATCGGTACGTTCTTTATTATTTCTATCATCTGCTTACACCTTGTCCGCTGCGAACATGTATGAATTCTGCATGGCCCACTCGCCATACTTGGCATCTTGCACCACGGCCTCGCGTCGTTTGTGGTCGAACTTCTCAGCACGAATACCGTTGACGAACAGACCTTGTGCTTCCTTATCAAGACGCGATAGGTACGTCATCCATGCCGGAACCCAAGACCTTTCGATAGAGCCAAGCGTTCTGAACACCACCATGCACATAGCCGATGGAGTCTTGGGTATCATCGCCGTGTCTGGATTCTGTTTGATCGACTCCAACGTCGGCAGGTCGTTTGCCAGCTTGACGAATGCCATCATGTCCATCGCGGCCTGCTCACCGATGATGCCCATGAGCAAACCCGTTATGACATGGGGGGTTAGCTGTTCGCGTTTCTTGATGATGTGACTCGCCTTCTCCAATGATCGGGGGGTCACAAATGCAGTCCGTTCCTTGGCACTGGGGTGGTAGATGTATGGGTTGTCGCGTGGGTCAGGCACCTCATCGAATGTCTGAAACAACTGCGGGGTCTCTTTGACCCAACCCAGCAGGATAGGATCGACACCGTTGTTCAACCCCCACTCTATCCACTCCATGTTAGTGGGCTTGCGTACTCGCATCCGCACTATCCGATTGCACGCATGTGCTGGTAACAAGTCACCCACACCTTCGGCACCTAGGTTAGTCGTCGCAAAGACAATTGAGTCGGGGTGCAGCTTGCGTCCTGCTAGCATCCGTTCTTGTATCAAACCCAGCAGTGCCAGCTTGACCGATGGGTTGGCTTTACCGAACTCGTCAAGACACAACACAACTGGCTCATTGAGATGCAGCCCCAGTTCTTCGTTGGTTGCGAATGTCACGGATGACACCTCATCGTTGAGCTTGATGTTGGGGATCATCAGATCACCCAAGTCCTTGGTAGTGCAGTCGAACAAGATATGTCGGTGCTTCGGGAACTTCTGCATTAACATCTTTAGGATAGATGTCTTGCCTGTACCCATGTGCCCCTCGGCTAAGTACACAATCCCACCGTCCTGTTCTCTACCAGTTTCGGCAATGGCTTCTGCGGATTCGTCCAGCGATACCGCGTACATGTTTAGAGCTTGGCTCATTATGGTCTCCTTAGTTTCTTGTTAGATTTCCAATGATGGAAGGTTATCAATGACGTTCTGTGTCATGGATTTGGTTTGCGCTCTCAGGTACGGACTGTCCCTGAGTGCTTCGGGTGTGACGCGCAGCAGTTCATTTTCTAGCCTGTCACACAACGCGCTGATCTGAGTGTTACCGATGACGTTACATGACCTAACCAGTTTGGTTGCGTCGAGTACGTTACTGATAAGCGTGTTACGGAAGATGGCCTGTTCCCCGTCAGGCGTTTCACCTAGCCGATCAACCATCTTTCCTAGATAGTCTTTCAGTTCACCCAGCACCCTGTTCATGCCAGTGGCGTAGGTTTCTTGGATGAATTTGTCGTAGCCTTCTTTAGCGACCTGCAATGCCTGAGTACCTATGTCCACTCTGAAATCGTCACCTGAAGGTACGGGATGTGTCAGCACTTCCAGTGAGAACTTATCCTGTAGTACCGATCTGTCTGGGTACTCGTGAGCACGAAACATATCGCCAAGCACTGCTTGCTGCTCGGACACATAGAAGTCATACGAGTCTAGGAACTCATGGACTTTCTTATCGAACATCTGCTTTTTGGCAGTCACTTTGTTTATGTAGTCTGGGTACACTGCTTGAGGGCAGAGACGTGGGCCGCGATCTATCCACGGCATGGTAGTGCGATAGTGAATGTGGTTGCGGGTCTCACCGATGATTGACTTGATGCTTGCGAGTAACTTGTTACCAGCGAACAGATTCTTGGTGTATGTGCCCGCCTGAGACTCGGCATTGTTGTCGTGAGCGACCTGCTGCGAGATGTCCTCGTCAGTCACCTTACCGTCCCAACAAGACGTTTTTAATTCGACCAGCACCGCAGCACTGGAGATAGAGGGTACGTTGATCTCAGAGAGACTCGGTAGCTCTGTCTGTTCTAACATGTTAGAACCTGTTGGTTCAGAGATGTCGTGTAGGTTTTCCATTAGTTAGTTTTCCTTTCTCTTAGTAAGTAAATGAAACCGCTCAATAGCAGTTCGTCTTTCTCTGGGTCACCCCAGTTCGTTATGGCCCGCAGTAAGTAATACTTCGGTAGCCAATTCAGTTTCACAGCCATACGCATGGCAGCTAAATCGTGGTACTCGTTTAGCTCCATGTCTCCACCGACTTCGACTAGCACTTCTTCGCCCTTCTCACCCATCGTATTGATGGCTTTGATCTTTGCCGGTTTGGTATCCGTTGCTGGCACATAGCTAGTTACGATGCGTTGCAGATGGTTCCGCTCCACATGTATGTCTAACGTGTCCAGTACATCCTTAACGTCTTCCAACTTGCTTCTCCTATCTCCCAATGTGTTCGATGTCGCCATCAGGTATGACCTGATACGCACCTTTGTTGTAGGGGATGGACACAGTGAACAGATTGTTCTTCTGTCCGTCCCGGTTCTTTCTGTCACTTGCATCGTAACCTGTTAGCGCGTAGTGGCTTACTGGCCCCGTGTGCGACGGGTACTTCGCACGAAAATCGGCAGAGCGTTGTTGCTCGGTGGGGGTACTGCAAACCATCGGTTTGAAAGGTCTTGCAGGCCGTCGAGGTTTACGCACTGGTTTGTATCTTCTTGGCATATTGTCTCCTCTGTAGTTCTAACATGTTAGAACTTGTTACTGTAAGGTCGCTTGAGGGCGACGAATCAATTGTGTATCTGTCACACACAAAGACATTATCGCATATTCGTCGTCTTGTGTCAAGTATTATGATTAGGTGTTTTCTAATGGTTAGAGGTGTAATGTTCTATAATGTTCCAGAATGTTCCCTCGTATAGGTGGGCAAGTCCTTGATTTACCTAGAATGTTCCAATGTGCCTTTTTTAGGGAAATTGAATGGGTGGCGTAGAAGGGAGGAAGGAGGACGGAACATTAGGTAATTACGTGGTAACTTGTTTGGTGTGTGTTTTTACTAAGTCAAAATCTACCCCTATACATATATATTTCTAAAAAAGGAACATTATACATATATAGTCTTAAACGAATATGCAGATACCGCCAGATAACGCCAGATACAACCATACACCATCTGTCATTTGTTCCTTTTTGCCCAAAAAAAAGGGAACATTAGGGGAACATTATGGAACATTTGGAACATTACCCCCACGTAAAAAGGAACATTGCTCAACTGCCATGTTCTAACATGTTAGAACTTGTTAACTTATGGTTTCTTCTGTCACGCAACGCTACGTTAGGAACTGGCCTCACAAGGTGGGGGCGTAAAAAAACCCCGACCAGCAAATGCTGGCCGAGGTTGGTTGGTGGTTGGTAGTTAGGACTTGATTGCTTGGCGTAGAGCCTTGATCGCGTCCATTACCGGCTTGACGTTTTCAATGTCTGGCGTCTCGGCGTTTTCTATCCGTTTCTCCATCGCCGTGCATTGTTCAGTTAGATAGGTCGCTAGCGTTTTCTTCGTGCGTTTCGCAACCTCGCCAGCTCTGGCTTTCTCCACTGCCACTACTGCCTGCTTCCATCGGGTGCAGTATTGGGTGACGCTTTTCTGAATGGACTTGCGTTCTGCCTTTTCATCATCACTTAGCGCGGTAGTCGGTGTGGCGATAAGCCTAACCGCTTTCTCCCCTCGCCCTCGAATGATAGCAGCGCGATGCTTTGCCCAGTCCAGTTTGTTAGTCGCGTCCGTTGCCTGTAGTTTCAGCAAATCTTTCTCGCTAGTGGGGAGCCAGATGGACTTACCACCCGCATCAAGATAGGCGTTAACCGCTTTCTCTTTTGATGCTTCACTCTCGCCGAATTGTCCAGTTGCCGCGTACAGATCTTTCATTGTTATGTTAGTCATAAGAATGACTCCTTTTTAGTTAAGTTATGCCGCCATCGCTGGCGACCAATACATAATAACAAACCACCAGATAAATGCAAAGAATGGCATTAAATACCAACTTCTAACATGTTAGAACCTAACTAAACACCACTCCCCCCCGACCCCCCGCGCACAGCTTGTGACTCCTAGCAGTTCTCTATATTACTAATCTGCACGAACTTTCAGCATTTTTCTGGGTTTTGGTCTTGACCCCCCTCCACACAGAACCCCCCACCCTAAATTTTAAGTACCTAGCAAAAAAATTTTTGTTATATCTAGTAGTCTTTGGTGTATATTCGCGCCAACGGCTATCAGCCAGCGGTAAAATCTATGACATTACTTATAGAACCTGAGATCGGCGTTCCTTTTTCCGACGACTTTAGCTTTGTCGATTTGAAAGAACGCGCAGCCGCTGCTTGTAGCACAGCACTAGAACTCTCTAAGCACGGGTTAGATCTAACACCAAGTAAAGAAGATGAAGATACCGCTGCGCGACTTGCTATTGCTTATGCTGATGACCCTGAAAAAACTTCTAAGAAAGTTACAGCAAAGAAAGCGGCGACGCTTACCCCTGCCTCTCTTGTTCTGACAAACAACATACTGCAAGAGTTTGGGCATTCTGTTGCAGAAAGTGCAACACAGATCAGGCATCTCGTAACCAATAAGCTATTACTAGAGTCAGAGAACGAAGATCCGCGCATTCGTATGCGTGCGCTGGAGCTGTTAGGTAAGATCTCAGACGTAGGTTTGTTTGCTGAGAAGTCGGAAGTGACAATCACACATCAATCGACAGATGACTTACGTAACAAGTTACGTGATAAACTGGAAAAATTGATTACGCCTGACGCAGACATCGTAGATGGGGAGTACACCGACGTGGCATTCGATGTAGATAGTGAGCTTGGCATAGATAGTGACCAACATTAGTCACAAGATTCCTGACTTTAGCGAAGACGAAGTAGAGCAGATGCTCAATAACCTTGATTCGTTTACGGACGAAGAGGTTGTTGAGATAAATCGCATCGTTGACGAGCTAGACGAGCGCAGAATTAACAAAGAAGCGTACCTAGACCTCATAGAGTTCTGCAAACGTATGCAGCCAGACTACATTGTGGGTAAGCATCACCGCATTTTGGCTGACTTACTCATGGATATTGAGCGAGGTAGGAAGGATCGCATCTGTGTGAACATCCCACCACGCCACGGTAAGTCCCAACTTGTTTCTATTTTCTTCCCAGCGTGGTTTTTAGGGCGAAACCCGAACAAAAAAGTGATGATGGTGTCGCATACTACTGATTTGGCAGTAGATTTTGGTAGAAAAGTGCGAAATCTCATCTCTACGGACGCATATCAGGCCATTTTTCCTACCGTACAGCTTGCAAGTGACTCAAAATCAGCCGGTAGATGGAATACAAACACAGGTGGCGAGTATTATGCGTGTGGTATTGGCTCTGCTCTTGCTGGTCGCGGCGCTGATTTACTCTTGGTAGATGATCCGCACTCTGAACAGGACGTAATTAACGGTAATTTTACTGTTTTTGAGAAAGCGTACGAGTGGTTTACGTTTGGAGCACGTACTCGTCTGATGCCGGGGGGTCGTGTAGCTATAATTCAGACCCGATGGCACATGGATGACCTCACTGGGCGTGTAACACGCGACATGGTGCAGAACGACAGGGCAGATGAGTATGAAGTGGTCGAGTTTCCCGCCATATTAGAGATAGAGGACGAGGAAACAGACGACATTGTAGAAAAACCGCTCTGGCCTGAGTTTTTTGACCTAGAGGCGCTGCTGCGGACTAAGGCATCCATGCCGACATTCCAGTGGAACGCGCAGTATCAGCAGACACCCACGGCAGAAGAGGCCGCACTGGTCAAACGCGAGTGGTGGCAGACGTGGGATCAGGAAAGTCCGCCCAGTTGTGAGTACATTATTATGTCGCTGGACGCGGCAGCAGAGAAACATAACCGTGCTGACTACACGGCGCTGACTACATGGGGTGTATTCCTGTACGAGGAGACAGGTGCGTACAATATCATTCTGTTAAACAGTATAAAGAAGCGCCTAGAGTTTCCCGAGCTAAAAGACATGGCGATGGAAGAGTATGGTGAGTGGGAACCTGATGCGTTTATCGTAGAAAAGAAATCATCGGGCACGGCGCTGTACCAAGAGATGAGGCGCATGGGGTTGCCCGTTTCAGAGTATACGCCTCACAGGGGATCAGGTGATAAACTTGCACGCCTTAACTCAGTATCTGATATTGTTGCGTCTGGTTTAGTATGGGTTCCTCCCACACGCTGGGCGGAAGAGGTGATCGAAGAGATAGCGGGGTTTCCGTTTATGAGTCATGATGACTTGGTTGACTCAACGGTCATGGCGCTCATGCGGTTCAGACAAGGTGGATTTATCAGGCTACCAACAGATGAGCCAGAAGAAACACGATACTTCAAACGGCGCGGAAGCGGGTTCTACTAGAGACAGATTATGGCTATAGAAAAAGGTTTGTACGCAGCGCCTCAAGGTATGGAAGAAGAGGAAGCACCAGATTTAGAGATTGAGATTGTTGATCCTGAGATGGTGACGTTGGACGATGGCAGCGTAGAGATCACCATAATTCCTAACGCAGAACCTACGGACATGCTGCCGTTTGATGCAAACCTAGCTGAAGTATTAGAAGACAGTGTTCTCGGTGAAATGGCTGACGAACTGATCGGTTCAATAGAAGCAGACATGGGTAGCCGCAAAGAGTGGGCGGATACATTTGTTCGTGGGCTGGACGTATTAGGTTTTAGATACGAAGAGCGTAGCGAACCGTGGGAAGGCGCGTGTGGTGTGTACTCCACAGTGCTTGCCGAAGCAGCCATACGCTTTCAAGCAGAAACCATGTCAGAGACTTTTCCCGCCGCTGGCCCCGTCAAGGTAAAGGTGCTGGGCGAAGAAACTAAAGATAAGGAAGAAGCCGCAGAAAGAGTGAAGGCGGACATGAACTATGAGCTTACTGAGCACATGGTGGAGTACCGGCCTGAACATGAGCGTCTTTTATATAACTTAGGTTTGGCAGGCAGTGCGTTCAAAAAGGTGTACTACGACCTGAACCTAGGGCGACAGGTTGCCATGTTCATACCAGCAGAAGATGTAGTAGTGCCTTACGGTGCCTCACACATAGAAACTGCTGAACGTGTGACACATGTCATGCGTAAAACAAAGAACGAACTGAAGAAACTACAAGTGGCTGGGTTCTACAGAGACGTGGAACTAGGCGATCCTACCCCCTACCACTCTGATATAGAAGAACGTAAAGCTGAAGAGGGCGGGTACTCACTAACAGACGATGATCGTTTTGCGCTGTACGAGGTGCACGCAGACTTAATAATTGAAGGTATTGACGATGACGAGGATGGCATAGCCAAGCCCTACGTGGTGACACTAGAGCGCGGCAACTCTGAGGTCTTATCTATTCGTCGTAACTGGAATCCTGATGATGCGTTGATGCTGAAGCGCCAGCACTTCGTACACTACGTGTATGTGCCGGGGTTCGGCTTTTATGGTCTTGGATTGATACATATAATAGGGGGGTACGCTAAGGCGGGCACTTCTATCATACGGCAACTGGTGGACGCTGGCACGCTAGCTAATCTACCGGGGGGTCTGAAGTCTCGTGGATTGCGGATCAAAGGTGACGATACGCCGATTGAACCCGGAGAGTTTAAGGACGTAGATGTGCCGTCTGGCAGCATACGCGACAACATCTTGCCGCTTCCTTATAAGGAGCCAAGTCAAACACTTCTAGCTCTACTTAACCAGATAACAAAAGAAGGGCAGCGTCTTGGGGCGATCAGCGATATGAATATCTCTGATATGTCTGCAAATGCGCCGGTTGGTACTACGCTTGCTCTGTTAGAAAGAACGCTCAAGCCAATGGCAGCAGTGCAGGCTCGCGTGCATTACGCCATGAAGCAAGAGTTTAAGATGCTCAAAGTTTTGATGGCAGAGTATGCACCCATAGAATATGGGTATCAGCCACACAGAGGTGAGATCTCGGCAAAACAAGCGGATTACATGTTAGTAGATGTAATACCTGTTAGTGATCCGAATAGTTCCACGATGGCGCAGCGTGTCGTACAATATCAGGCAGTAATACAACTGGCACAATCCGCACCACAGATATACAATCTGCCGCAATTACACAGGCAGATGATTGAGGTGTTGGGTATAAAGAACGCTGACAAGCTAGTGCCCACAAAAGATGACGCTAAACCTACTGACCCAGTTAGTGAAAATATGGACGCGCTGGTTGGCAAACCACTCAAAGCATTTATATACCAAGATCATGATGCTCATATCGCAACGCACCAAGCGTTTATGCAAGACCCAACAATCATGCAGATGATCGGACAGAACCCACAGGCGAAACCAATCATGGCTGCGCTACAAGCGCACATTGCAGAGCACCTTGGCTTCAAGTACCGCAAAGAAGTTGAAGAGAAACTGGGCGCACCGCTACCACCACCGAATGAAGAGTTACCCGAGCAGGTTGAAGTTAACCTTGCTAGGTTGGTCGCTGACGCAGGCAAACAGCTTACACAGCAGAATCAACAGCGGGTGGCACAGCAGCAGGCACAACAGAAGGCGCAAGACCCTGTGGTGCAGATGCAGCAGGCAGAGCTACAGATAAAACAGCAAGAAGTGCAGCGTAAGGCAGCTAAAGATCAGCTAGATGCTCAGATGAAGCAGGCAGAGCTGGAGCTAAAAGCACGTAACCAGATGCAGGATGCACAGATAGATCAAGCAGAACTTGCTATTAAACAGCAAGAATTACAAATTGACGCACAGAAAGCAGGCGCTAAACTTGCCGCAGATCGTAGAAAGGACAATACGAAGTTGGATCTGGACTTACTAAAAACTATGAAAGATTCGACGCCTAGGGATCAGTAATGGCAAAAACCGTCTTTGACGTGTTAAGAGAAAAAATTGAAGCGGATAAAAACGCCGCACTACAACACCTTGCAGGTGGGGGGGCTAAAGACTTCGCCATGTACAAGGAGGCTACGGGTTTAATTCGAGGTCTCGAAACCTGTCTGGGCCATATAGAAGACCTCTCGCGCAATTTGGAATACGAAGATGACTGAACCGCTTGTTGCTCCTGAAGAGCTAGAAACACAGCTACCCGTGCCCGTGGGGTATAGAATCCTTGTGGCTATGCCACAGGTAGAAGAAACCTTTGATGGCACTAACTTATTAAAAACAGATACCACTAAAAGTCACGAGACAGTAATGTCTATCATCGGGCTTGTGTTGGATATGGGTGGGCAAGCCTACGCTGACGAAGATAGGTTTCCTACTGGCCCGTGGTGTAAGCAGGGAGACTATGTAATGTTCCGTGCTAACAGCGGTACGAGGTTCAAGGTTGATGGCGTAGAGTATCGTCTGATGAATGACGACTCTATTGAAGCGGTTGTAGCAGATCCCCGTGGTGTAACAAGAGCATAGGAGTAAGCATGGCGTTCCAAAAAGTGGAGTTTACGTTTCCAGAAGACGAAAACGATGTAGAGGTAGAGAGTACAAACGCGGTTGAAATTGACTTGTCCGGCTCTAAAACCGTTGATGAGTACGCAGATACCTCAACTGAATCTGAGCTTGAAACACAAGCGAAAGAAGAACCTGATGATTTTGAGATTGAGGTTGTTGACGATACCCTAGAGGATGATAGTGACTTTGATCCCCGCGCACCGAAAGATGTTACTGATGAAGAGCTTAAAGGATATTCTAGGAAAGTACGCAGGCGAATCGCGCACCTCAATAAGGGGTTTCAAGATGCGCGGCGGGAAAAAGCAACTATACAGCGAGAACGACAAGAACTAGAAGCTCTAGCGCAAAGACTTGTTAATGAGAACAAAGAACTAAAGGGCAATGTAACCAAGAACCAAGAAGCGTTACTAGAGCAAGCTAAGAAAAATGCCGCTATTGAGATGGAAAGCGCCAAACGCTCGTACAAAACGGCGTATGACAGTGGTGACTCTGATGCGGTACTTGAAGCACAAGACAAGCTAACATCTGCCAAAATAAAGACAGATAAGTTAAATAACTTTCAAATACCCGCTTTACAAGAAGAAGAGACTGCGGTACAAGAACCCCAACATGTAGAGTCGAATGTACCTCGTGACCCCAATGCGGAAGCATGGGTAGCCAAGAATTCTTGGTTTAACGAAGATCCAGAAATGCGTAGTTTTGCTTACGGGGTACATGAGAAGCTGGTTCAACAAGGAGTTAGCCCTCAAGACGATACATACTATGAGCGTATTGACGCTCGTATGCGGCAAGTCTTCCCAGATTATTTTGGGGAGCAAACTATAGATTCCGAGCCTAAGCGAAGACCTAATGTGGTGGCACCCGCTACGCGGAGCACCGTACCTAAAAAGGTACATTTATCGCCAACACAGGTGACTCTAGCTAAAAGGTTAGGTGTCCCGTTAGAAGAATACGCCAAACAGGTTGCACTTGAAATGAGGAAAGCGTAATGGCTGAGAACCGAATAAAGCGTGATAAAGAAACTCGTGAAACTAAGTCTCGTAAAAGAGCTTGGCAACGACCCGAGGTATTACCCTCACCTGACCCAGAACCGGGTTACGCGCACCGTTATGTAAGAGTTTCCATGCAAGGTCAGACAGACGCTACAAATGTTTCTTCTAAACTGCGTGAAGGTTGGGAACCCGTAAGAGCTGAAGACCACCCTGAAATAACTATGGCTACCATTGAAAGCGAAAAATTTGCTGACAACGTGGTTATCGGAGGGCTAATGCTTTGCAAAGCTCCCGAAGAGTTAGTTGAAGAGCGGACGGAGCATTACGAACAACAGACAGCATCTCAGATGCTATCAGTAGACAACAACCTGATGCGTGAAAATGACCCACGTATGCCTTTGTTTAACGAAAGAAAAACAAAAGTTACGTTTGGGAACGGAACTTAATACTTCTAGGAGCTTATAATGGCTTATCCTACTGTCGATGCCCCTTACGGGCTAAAGCCAGTGAAGCTGTTAAGCGGTGTTCCATATGTTGGTACTGTGCGTCACTACTCTATTGCGAGTGGCTACGCTACAGACATCTTCTACGGCGACGCTGTTAAACTGGTAACTGGCGGCACTGTCGAGCGTGATACGTTTGATGCTGCTATGACTCCTATTGGGGTCTTCATGGGTGTTTCTTACACTGACCCCGGTACGTCACAAAAGACTTTCCGACAATACTATCCTGCTAGCACAGCAGCCTCTGACATCGTAGCGTATGTGTGCGATGCCACTGATGTATTGTTCAAAGTTGCTGTCGTGTCGTCTGGCACTACTATTGGTGATCTAGCCATCACTGACATTGGTGCTAACGTGGCTGGTGTTAACAATTCTGGAAGCACCACAACTGGCAACTCCAAAAGTGCTATATCAGACACTTCCGCCACTACAGCAACGCTTCCATTCCGCATCGTAGAGTTGGTTGAAGAAACCAAGAACTCTTCTGGCGGGTTCACGGAAGCACTTGTTAAGTGGAACGCAGGTCATGCGTTTAATAACACTACTGGTATTTAAGGAGTAAAGTAAAATGGCTATTTCAAGAGCGCAATTACTTAAAGAACTCCTACCCGGACTGAACGCTTTGTTTGGAATGGAGTATGCTAAGTACGGTGAAGAGCATAAAGAAATCTTTGAATCAGAGACTTCTGACCGCTCATTTGAAGAAGAAACCAAGTTGTCTGGTTTCTCCGCTGCTCCCGTCAAGGACGAAGGTGCGGCGATTGAGTATGACAACGCACAAGAAGCGTTTACCGCAAGGTATACGCACGAGACAATAGCGATGGGTTTCTCTATTACCGAGGAAGCTATCGAAGATAATCTCTATGATTCTCTTTCTTCGCGTTATACGAAGGCGTTGGCTCGCGCTATGGCTTACACCAAGCAGGTGAAAGCGGCAGCGATTCTTAACAATGCGTTTGCATCAGGCACAACTTACGGAGATGGCGTATCTCTGTGTAACACGGCCCACCCGCTAGTTTCTGGCGGAACTAACTCAAACCGACTGACTGTTGCGGCAGACCTGAACGAGACCTCACTTGAGGCTTCTGTAATTCAGATTGCTGGTTGGACGGATGAGCGTGGTCTGTTGATTGCAGCACGTCCTCGTAAGCTGATTATCCCACCAGCCCTACAGTTTGTAGCAACTCGTGTGCTAGAAACAGAAGGCCGTGTGGGTACAGCCGACAATGACTTGAACGCGATTCGTAACAACGGGGCTATCCCTGAAGGTTACGCAATCAATCACTATCTAACAGATACTGATGCGTTCTTCTTGACGACTGACATCCCCAATGGCTTGAAGCATTTTGTTCGTTCTCCGATGGCTACATCTATGGATGCAGACTTCGATACGGGCAACTCGCGCTATAAAGCCCGCGAGCGATACAGTTTTGGCGTGTCCGACCCACTTGGGGTTTTCGGTTCACCCGGAGCGTAAAACGCTGCATAAGAAGAGGGGCACATGTTGCCCCTTTTCTTTTTCTACTGTATAAGTATCTCATCCCTGACAGATACATCCCGTATCTGACACTAGCCACGACAGGAGATCACAATGGCTAATACGACGTTTAACGGCCCCGTCCGATCAGAAAACGGGTTTAAGGTTGTTTCAAAGAACGCAAGCACTGGTGCGCTAACTGATGTAGTAGATATTGCTTCTACTGGCATTGTTACAAACAAATACGTAAAGCACGTTGGCTTTGCCACAGGTGTAACGGTTAACACCACAGCAGGTGACAGCCCCTCTATTGGTGAATTTACTCAGCCTGCCAACACGATCATCACCGACATTAAGATCTTCTGTGACACCTCACCAGTTATTGGTACGGGTGACATTGGTTATGAAGTCGGCACTTCTAGTTCTGGCGCACAGATTGTTGCAGCAGTGACTGATGAGATACTAGACGGCGGCACCACTGTTGTTGAGCACAACGTAACCACAACAACGCTTGTGACTCAGACGCAAAGCGGTACTACGGCACCTGCTTCTGTTCAGTACACTTCTGCTGCAAGAACTATTTTTTGTAACATCACAAACACTGTTGACGCGACCACCGCTGGTTCTTTTACGTTCATCATTGAGTACGTTCAGATAGCGTAATAGGAGGTAGTCATGGGTCTCTCCGATGTAAAAGCGGTATTTTTAACCGCAGGCATAGCCGCAGACGACGATGGCATATCAGAAAACGCTGCTGTCGGAAACAACGCAGCACTGACTATCGGAGGCGCTCTAGCTTCTGGTGGGGCAGTTACGTTGAATGCTGGGCAGCTTGTCACTATCACCTCTGCTGGAGATGACGACGAAATATCATTTACCGTAGTAGGTACAGATATTTTTGGCGCTGATTTAACAGAGTCAGTTACCGGCGCAAATGCGGGTGTTGCTACTAGCAGTAACTTCTTTAAAACCATTGCTTCTATAACCGCTGTGGGTGATCCCGCTGGCAATGTAAAAGCTGGAGTCAGTGCAGACTGTGCAGACAACATCTTTGCTGGCCCAGCCAGATTGAAGGGGGCTTACATAGTCAACTCAGCAACGGCGGGCACAATAAAGTTTAGGACTACTTCTGTTTCAGGAACTGTTCTGATGGAAGTGGGGACTGTTGCTAGTGCTACGGTAACGCGAGATGTAAGCATCCCTGAAGAAGGCGTTAAGTTTCCAAGTGGGGTAATAATAACCTACACAGGAGCTACGTTTACTTCACTAACGGCGTTTCATGCGTAGCTACTACAAAAAGGCATCGCCATGCCCCTCGTTCAAAAAAGGTGGTATGGCGGGCATGTCTGTAAAGAGTGGGGACAAGCGACCTACTAAGTCTGGTGCTGGTATGACAGCAAAAGGCGTTGCTAAATACAGACGGCAAAACCCCGGCAGTAAGTTGCAGACCGCAGTGACAGAGAAAAAACCCACTGGAAAGCGTGCGGCACGTAGAAAATCGTTCTGTGCGCGTTCTGCTGGACAAATGAAAAAATTTCCAAAAGCAGCCAAAGATCCTAACTCAAGGTTAAGGCAGGCGAGAAAGAGGTGGAACTGTTAGATGGCATACTTGCAAAGTAACATCCCGTACTTTAAGTGCTGGGTGCGAAAGGAGTACACACACAATCACGAGAAGTATCATGGCGAGTTTATTCACGCTATGGCGATTGCAGTAACGACGATGCCAACTAGGTGTTTGAGTTTCCAAGTAATTTTTACTGGGGCTGAAACATACGACGAAGAAGACGAACCCAATGTGCATGGAGGTGCAATGTGGGCACGGATGCCGATTACAGCGTTGGTAGGAGACACCCCTTTCGAGGAGTGGCCCGAGCCTATGCCTGTATGGGCAGCACAGCCTTGGGATTGCAGTTCGAGGGATCACGCTGTGTACGTGCTTGATAGAGCTACACCATGCCCTTGGCTAGCAAAGATAGACGGGGAGATGTATCCCGCGAAGTATATGTTCACGGTGGACTATACGAACAACGAGATTGCTGATGACCCTGCACAACACAAGCAGAGTCATGTGATGGAGTTACTGGATGCTGGTGAGTGGACGGGTAACATTGTAGCTCTACCAAACAATAGGGTGCGGGTAACACATCCCGCTTGGTTTGAAACGGGAGAAGGCGCACCAGATTTTCGTCCTTCTCAACACATTCACTACAGCAAGTCTGATCTGGACTACACGCTGGACGTGAATCAAGTGTTTGATAACTTGTATGCGGAGAAAGACGATGGCGAGTAGAAGAGGCGGCAAAATGCCGCAAAAAAAGAAACGACCTGTTTTTGGCAGGCAAGATAGTGATGCGGTAATTAAGTTTGATAGCCGTAATCCTGTTACTGCACGAAAAGAAGAGGCGGCTAAAAAAACAGCCGCTAAAAAAGCTGCACAAGCTAAAACAGATGCCGCTGTAGCTAAACGTACAGCTACACAAAAAACAGAACGTGACGCTATGGTGAAAAAGGTTAAAACACCAAGCAAAGCAACTACGGCTGTGGCTAAAGCTAGAGAAATGGGTAAAGCAGCGGCAGCTAGTCCTAAACCTACTCGCCCAGCCACAGCTAAAATGCTACCTGCGATGCCTAAAGCCCCTGCTCCAGCTAAAATGGGGGCCACAAAAGGTGCGACTATGGCAACACCTAAGATGGATATGACTCCTGATGTAGCAGCGCCAATGCCTATGGGGGAGGTCAAAAAACGAAGAAGCCCCGGTGCTCGTGCAGGCGCAAAAGGTAGACGCATTATTCGTCGCATGGGCGGCGGCATGATGAAGTCGAAGATGAAAGCCAAGGGCATGAAAGCTGGCGGCAAAATGAAAGCTAAGGGTTACGCAGTAGGTGGCCTCAAGGAAGCGTCAGAAGATAATAAGGGTCTTAAAAAGCTACCAAAAGAAGTTCGTAACAAGATGGGTTTCATGGCTAAAGGCGGCATGATGAAGTCCAAAGGTTATGCAAAAGGCGGCATGAAGTCTAAGGGCTACGCCGCAGGTGGTATGAAGTCTAAGATGGCTACTAAAAAGAAGACCACTAAGCAAAAGGTTCGCGGTGCCGGTATAGCTCGTAAAGGCGTACGTCCAGCGAAGATGCGATGAGACGCTACTATAAGTCAGGCGGTAAGGTGAAGTCGGGCGGCAAGATCTGCCCGAAAGGTAAGGCGTGGGCCAAGCGTACGTTTGATACCTACCCGTCTGCATACGCAAACATGGCAGCTTCTAAGTATTGCAAAGACCCTAACTATGCTAAGGGCAGCAAGAAGAAGAGTAAGTAATGGGGCAGCTTAAACAGTGGCGGGATCAGCAGTGGGTTCGTATTGGCACCGATGGCAAGATCAAAGGGCCATGCGGCACGTCGAAAGACAAAAAGAACCCTGATCGCTGCTTACCTAAAGCTAAAGCACAGTCACTGAGCCAGTCTGAACGTGCTACCACAGCGCGTAAGAAGAAAAAGGCAGGTGCCACAGGGCAGCAGGTAGTATCTAATACTCCCAAAGCCAAGGTTAAAACAGCAAAAGTTGGCGGCATGATACGTGAAAATCACAAAGGCTGCGGAGCAGTGATGGGCAACCGTAGGAAGAAAACCTTATACGTAAGAGGTAGTAAGAATGGATAAACTAGAAGTTTTTCAAAACGGCAACTTTTCAGACGGGCGTCCTGTCTTTCAAGTTGGCAGCAAGAACGAAGACGGCACGTATACCATAGTAGATGCGAGTCTGATGAGCGAAGAGGAGGCGAAAGCTAGGCTGAAGCATTTACAGCCCACACCGGCTCCAGAGCCAAAGAAAGAACCAGTTAAGAAAGCAGCGGCTAAGAAAACCATAGCGAAGAAAAAATAGATGGCTACCTCTGGAACAACTGCATTTGAGATGGACTTCACGGAGATCGCTGAAGAAGCGTGGGAACGTGCGGGCCGTGAAATGCGTTCAGGGTATGACCTTCGCACTGCTCGAAGATCCATGAACTTGATGACTATTGAGTGGCAGAACCGTGGTCTTAATTTGTGGACGATAGACGAAGGTACAGTGAGTCTTGTTAAAGATACTGCTCAGTATGATTTGCCTGCGGACACTATTGACCTGCTAGAACAGGTAATACGCACAAACTCTGGTGATGAGTACACACAGCAGGATCTAACAATAAATCGTATCAGCGTAAGCACGTACGCATCTATACCTAACAAGTTAACAGAAGGCAGGCCAATACAGGTCTACATAGAAAGACTTGTGGCTAATCCAAAGATAAACGTATGGCCTGTGCCCGATAAAAGTAACACTTACGTTTTCAAATACTATCGCATGAGGCGCATACAAGATGCGGGCAGCGGGGTAGAGACTCCTGATGTGAACTTTAGGTTCTTACCTTGTTTGGTCGCAGGGTTGGCGTATCACATAGCTATGAAAGAGCCAGAGCTGGCACCACGTATACCGTTGCTAAAAGAGATATATGAAGAGCAGTTCAGATTAGCAGCGGACGAGGACAGAATAAAAACTTCAGCACGTTTCGTACCACGTATGAATAGAGCGTACTAATGGCTAGTAGATTCGCTTCTGCAAAAAGAGCCTTAGCCGAATGCGACATATGCGGTTTTCAATATAAGTTACGCGAGTTAAAAAATTTAATACGCAAAGGTAAAGACACAAATTTAAAAGCGTGCCCTACGTGTTGGAATCCTGACCATCCGCAGCTAAAACTGGGCGAGTTCCCTGTAGATGATCCGCAAGCAATACGTAATCCTAGACCTGATAGAAGTTTAGGTGATGCTGGCAGTACAAGCAGTAGGCAGATACAGTATGGATTCAATCCAGTGGGGGTTGGACGCGACCCGTTTGGGCTTACACCAAATGATTTGGTTGCGACAGGTGAAGTGGGAATAGTAACAGTAACAACTACTTAGGTGATGTTATGAAGAATATGAGTACGGTAAAGCCAGTAAAAGAAGCTCCAAAGACTGACATGAAAGACGTAAAGACTACGGGAATCAAAATTCGTGGTACAGGCGCGGCTACAAAAGGTACTATGGCTAGAGGGCCAATGGCATAACCTATGAGTATGACTTACGCTCAGTTAACGGCAAACATACAGGACATTTGTGAGAACACGTTCACAAGTGACCAGCTTGCTTTGTTTGTGCAGCAGACTGAGCAGTTCATATATAACGCCGTTCAGATACCTTCGTTACGCAAAAATGTCACTGGCACCGCTGCTTCTGGTAATAAATACTTAGCTGTACCCTCTGATTTTTTGTATACGTATAGTTTGGCAGTGATAGATAGCAGTAGTAACTACCATTACTTACTAAATAAAGATGTTAATTTTATACGTGAGGCGTACCCCGTTGCGGCTACCACAGGGCTGCCAAAGCACTACGGTATTTTTAACGACGACTCGTTCATACTTGGCCCAACACCAAACTCAAGTTACACCTTTGAACTACATTATGGTTTTTACCCAGAGTCTATTGTGACGGCTAGTACGCTACCGTGGCTCAGTGAGAATTTTGATTCCGCACTGCTAAATGGCTCTTTGGTGGAGGCGTTGCGGTTTATGAAAGGCGAGCCTGATTTAGTGCAGATGTACGATAAAATGTTTGGGCAATCTATGACGCTCTTAAAACAGCTTGGAGATGGTAAATTAAGAAGAGATTCTTACAGATCTGGGCAGTACATAGAGGCTAAACAATAATATGTTTGTTGGATCAGAAGCAGCCGTAGGGCAAGTTGTAGTAACTACTACAGTTGAGAAAGGGCATGATCCTAGTTTCTGGGCTAGTAGAGCCGTTGACAGGATTGTATCTGTTGGAGGTAATTGCCACCCTCTAATTGCACAACAAGCAGAGGCTTTTAAAGAAGCAGTGCACAAAACAGTAGAGTTTTGCATAAAAGAAGCGGTAAAAAGTGATAGAACCACACTTATCGCAGAACTAGAAAAGCAAGGTCATAAAGATATGGCTGATATAATTAGGAGTCTGTAATGGCTATATCGACAGCAATGTGTACGACTTTTAAAAAAGAAATACTGGAGGCAGTTCACAACTTTAAGAACACAGGTGGCAGCACATTTAATCTTGCGCTGTACACAAGCTCTGCCTCTCTGGGCGCAAGCACCACAGCGTATACTACGTCGAATGAGGTATCGGGCACAGGGTACACAGCGAAGGGCGCAGCACTTACTCGCGTTGATCCTAGTAATGACGGCACCACTGGAATTACAGATTTCGCAAACTTGACGTTTAGCTCTAGCACCATAACAGCCAACGGCGCATTGATATTCAACGACTCTGCATCAGGCGACCCAGCAGTATGTGCGCTAGCGTTTGGTGGGGACAAAACCAGCACGTCTGGAGATTTTACAATTACATTTCCTACCGCAGATGCTAGCAATGCAATTATTCGTATTGCGTAACAGATGGCTAATGTTACTGGCTGGGGTAGAGGCACTTGGGGCGAAAGTTCGTGGGGCCAACCAGATCCTGTTGAGGTCACAGGTGTCGCAGGTACAGGTGCAGTTACGACTGTCACAGTCAGTGCAAGCGCAAATGCCGCTGTCACAGGCGTTTCTGGCACAGGGGCAGTCGGGTCAGTCACGATTGTTGAAGGCACAGGAGTTACCGTATCCCTTACGGGTGTGGCAAGCACTGGAGCCATTGGGTCAGTCACTGTCACAGGTGATGCAAGTACCAGCGTTACAGGAGTTTCTGCAACAAGTGCGCTCGGCGCTATCGGTGTACGTACACAAAATGTTGTCCCTGTTACAGGCGTGCAAGCTGGTGGTAGTATTGGCGAAGTCAGTGTCGCAGCGAGTGCAGGAGCATCGGTCACTGGAGTTGAAGGAACAGGTAGCACAGAACAAATTCTTGTTTGGGGAGTCATTGATGATACTCAGACGCCTAGTTATGCAGATGTGTCTACAGCCCAGACACCTAGTTATTCGACTATATCGACAAGTCAGACACCAAGTTGGACTGTGGTCACAGATGACCAAACACTGAGTTGGGCTGTGGTCACAGATGACCAAACGCCTAGTTGGGAAGAGGTAGCTTAATGCCACGTAAAGTGAAGAAGATTATCAAGGGACTAGAGAAAGCCTCTAAGACCCATAAAAAACAAGCTGAAACGCTCAAGAAGCATGTGGCCTCTATGAAAAAACCCGCTGTTAAACGTCGGAGAAGATAAATGGCAACTTATGTTAATGACCTACGCTTAAAAGAGATTGCCACTGGTGACGAATCAGGTACGTGGGGCACCAGTACGAATACAAATTTAGAGTTAATTGCAGAGGCTTTTTCCTTTGGGACGGAAGCTATTACGACTAATGCTGATACTCATACTACTACTATTGCTGACGGGTCTACTGATCCGGGCCGCAGTCTCTTCCTCAAATATACTGGCACTCTTGATTCAACTTGCACCATCACTATAGGGCCAAACACGGTCAGCAAGCTCTGGTTCATTGAGAACGCAACGAGCGGATCGCAGTCGATCATTATCAGCCAAGGCTCTGGTGCAAGCATCACCATACTGAATGGTCAGACCAAAGCGATTTACAGCGATGGTGCCGGGTCAGGCGCTGCGATGGTCGATGCGTTTCAAGACCTTTCTGTGCCTGATTTGTTTATTGACGATGACCTGACGTTTACCTCTGACAGCGCCGTCATCAGCTTCGGTGCGGATGCCGATACTACGCTTACGCACACAGACGGCACAGGTCTTACCCTTAACGGAACTAATAAACTCACCTTTGGTGATGTAGCTTCGTTCATACAGCAGTCAAGCGATGGCGTACTGCGTGTTGATGGCGAGGCTACGATTGATCTTAATGCGTCTACCGCCGTTACGGTCAGTAACGATCTTAAATTAGATAGCGATGCTGCTGTATTAGGTTTTGGTGCAGACAATGACGTAACTCTTACGCACGTCGCAGATACCGGCCTACTACTTAATAGCACGATGGCTATTCAGTTCAATGATGCTTCTCAGTTCATTAATGCCCCAAGCGCAACAGTTTTAGATATTAATGCAACAGACGAGATCGAACTTAACGCCACGCTAGTGGATGTAAACGCTAATTTAGATGTATCAGGCACTTACACTGGCGCTGGTTTAATGACCACTGGCGGCAATATAATTATTCCTGATGCTGGAAACATTGGGTCTGCTAGCGATACAAACGCTATCGCCATAGGCGCTGATGGAGACATAACGCTTACTCAAGATTTAGAATTACAGCATGATGGAGCAATACTATCTTTTGGTGCTGATGACGACACAACACTGACTCATACAGACGGTTCTGGCCTGACGCTTAATAGCACCAACAAGATCATGTTCAACGATGCGAGCCAGTTCATACAAGGCTCAAGCGCGACGGTCTTGGCGTTGGGTGCGACGGATGAGATTGATCTCACGGCGACTGCGCTCGACTTCAACGGCACAGTCACGATCTCAGGCGACACAACGCTTGAGGCTGGCGCTGACCTGATTACTGCAACAAATGGAACCAACAACGTCCGTATTGGCTCTGGCGCAGGTGACAGCATAGCCTCTGGCGGCGTTCAAAACGTCGTTATCGGTGATGACGCTGGTACAGCTTTAACCACAGGTGATAACAATGTTGCGATTGGGTTTGAGGCTCTTAAAACCGAAGACGCGCATGGAAACAATGTGGCGATTGGACGGAGAGCTTTATTAAGTTTAAACGCGGGTGCGGATGGAAATTCTGTTGCTGTTGGGTATAACGCAGGGCAATTGATCTCTACTGGAGTTTCTAACACTATAGTTGGGGCGGCTGCGGGTGATGCTTTAACAACAGGAAATAATAATACTGCTGTGGGGTTTGAAGCGTTAAGCACTGAAGATGCTAACGGGAATAATGTAGCTGTCGGCTATAGGGCGCTCAAGACACTAAACGCTGGAGCAGAATCATATAGTGTAGCGGTTGGAGTTGACGCAGGAGCGTCCCTTACCACGGGAACACAGAACACTCTCATCGGTGGTCTTGCTGGTGATGCTTTGACTGATGCTGATTATAATACATCTATTGGT
>VMHT01153764.1_pt1 | contig 43605 bp, 38 predicted proteins | sample 4693611 | NCBI WGS metagenome assembly VMHT01 (sample SAMN12280063, study PRJNA550983) | marine metagenome | isolation source: seawater sampled from same location over 5 years 0.02-0.2 micron viral filtrate | place: USA: collected off the coast of southern California halfway between the port... ...
CTGGTTTGCCAGACGCAGGCCCCGGGCCATATAAAGATGCAGGTAGGCTTCAAGCTTGGGGGCGGAGTGCTCTTTGGCAAAGGACATGGCCGCATCCAGATGCGCCTGTCCACGATCGGCCTGGCCCGCGGTTATCTCAATCAGACCTAACAGGCTTTGCGCTTTATGCAGCATGAAAGGCGCGTTTATTTCGGCAAATAAACTTAAAGCTTCGTTAAGCTGTGCCCGGGCTCTGGCGGTATCACTTCGCTGTAAATTAAGTTCGCCCAGGCTAAAATAGCTCGAGGCCACATAGAATGCGTTAGCGGTGGGGTCAAAGTACTCCAGCGCATCGTTTAGGTACTGGCCCGCCAGCTCCAGGTGCTGCAGTCGCAGGTAAGCCACTCCAATGTAATAAAATACCTGGCCGGCAAGGGCGTTATCTTCATGGTGCTGACTGTTTTTAGCCACCTGCTGCAAAACCGCCAGGGCGGGTTCGTATTGACCACGGGCCACCAGGATACTGCCCACTGTTACCTGTTGCCACGCTACCCCGGCCAGGTGATGGTTTTGCTGATACAACTGCAGCGCCTGGTAGGCACGCTCCAGCGCCGCCGGTAAATTGCCTTGTAACCGATAGACCTTCGCGATTTCACCTAAAATGAATGCTTTTGCAATACTCTGGTGGGGTTGGTGGGCATGCTCCAGTGCTGCCTTAAAGGCCTGAAGTGCCTCCTCGTAGGCACTTTGCGAACGGGCAAAATGCCCTTTATAAAAATACGCAAAGACCAGATCATCGGCGCTTTTGGAAGGATTTAAAGAGGCAATAAGTTGTAACAGGTCTTGGCGGGCACGGTCAGATGGCCCGTGGTCAAAGTCCCGGGAAAGCTGGTTAAGCTGCTGACAGATAGCCGGCGAACACGATAAAAACTGGCTGGGCGATGCCAAACTGGCCCCGGAACCTGCCACCAGTAGCAACGCAATAACAACCAGACGTACACAATGCATTTGTACTCACATCCAAGTTACGCGTTATTTACTGTTTTACCTTAATATATGCTTAAAAGCCAATAAAAAAAGGTGAGGCCAGCCGATTACTGACTAGTCGTAAACAAAGCGGTTTTCGTTATCGCAAAGACTGCTTTAGGCGCCTCGCTGAACCCGGAACAAGGTTCGATTGCTCAATCCAGATCCTGATAAGTTTCGACCGGGAAACACCGGTTTGTTCACTAAGCGCGGTCAACTTTTCTATAGTCGGTTCGCTAAGTGTGAAGGTCGCCCGGCGCATGGGTTTAGCGGCAGGGGGATCTGCTTTTTCAGGGAGCCGAACCACGGTTGCTATCCCCTCGCCATTAGCATAATCAAGGGCCTGGTCGATAAAGCTATCAACGCTTACCGGCGTGGCCTTAACTAACGGCTTGGATTTTTTGAGACTGGAAAGACTCATAGCTTTCTCCCTGTTCCCGGGCCAGAAGCTCTTCGATAATACAGCGTATCTCGATGGCGGCTTTTCCTTTTGGCTCACTTTCCATAACAGACATACCAGACTCTTCCGAATCATCGTACATGTTACGGCTGAAGGTTACGGAGTTGAGCACCGGTACCTCAAATGAGCGACACACCTCTTTAGCTTCCAAAATACGACTGGCCAGCGATGGTAACGAGGGGCATTGGGTAATAACAAAGGCTGCGTTCATACGGGGGTTGACCATTTTGCAGGTCGACAGAATATCTTCCATGTGAGGTACGGTTTTCAAATCACGGCGTTTGGGACGTAGCGGAATAAGAATATGATCAGCCACCGCCATGGAGGAGCGTAAAGCCAGATTGTCCTGCCCGCCACAATCTATCACCACGTAATCATAATGCTGGCGTAAACTGAGTAAATCATTACGAATCTTGCCATATAACTGCACACAGTTGATGGCCGGCAAAGCCTCGTTAGCGTTGCGCTCCTGAATCCAGTCTGAGGTGGTCCGCTGTGGATCGCAGTCCACCATCAGCACGCTGGCCTGCTTTTCATTTCGAAGATAAACCGCAATGTTTTGGGCTAAGCAGCTTTTGCCGCTACCGCCTTTTTCACCGCCGACTAAAATAATCATGATGTCAGTCCTTACCCGTATGGAATTACCAGCACCTCAACCAGGGGTTTTGGAAACTGGATGGCCGACAGAAAAAGCGAATCAGCCTGCTAAATGCTATCAGGCAGCTTCGGTAGCCCCGCTGTCATCTGTCAAAAGTTATACCTTTAACAGCAAAGACCGGTGGCTTTGCGTCACGGGCTTTCGCCTCGCTTTGCCTTTTTCGTCTGTTTCGCTGCACCCGCAAAGAGGTACATTCGTAATTGAGCATAGCCTAAGGACGTGGTCTGGCAGGAATAGCAGCATGGGGAAAGATATTGACCCTGATACGCATAGGGACAGACCCCTAAATCCGGCAATAGCGGTTTTTCGTAGTAAAGCACGTGCTAAAATAGCCATACACGATTTGTACAATGTAATCGGAGATTCCCGTTTTGAGATGGACCCTATTATTTACCGGCCTGATGCTGATGTGTTCAGCCGGCAGGGCGGCGGCCTCAATGCAACAGGTATTCACAGCTTTCAATGAGCTGTACACCACTGAGCTTCACTCTACTACGCGCTGCCAGGAGGGGGCGGTCAATCAGTATCGGGTCTGTGCCGAATCGCTGCGCAATGAAGGCAACGGCCCGTTTATTCTGCATCATGGTAAGCCCACAAAAAATGTGGCGGTGCTATTTCACGGCCTGAGTGACTCACCCTACTTTATGCGTGCCCTTGCCGCGGTATTGCATGATCGGGGCTTTACCGTTGTGGTCCCTTTGCTGCCAGGACATGGCCTGCGCCAGGCAGATGCAGCAATGGAAGACTCCCAGCTGGCCGAGCGCTGGCAGCAGCATGTGGAAGATATCATGGCCCTGAGTCAGCCACTGGGTGAGCGCTTTTTTGTTGGCGGCTTTTCTACCGGCGGGGCGTTAGCGGTAGACCATTATCTGGATGCACCCGAGGATATTGCCGGGTTGATGTTGTTTTCAGGCGCTCTGGCGCTGACCGACAATGCCGAAACCATGCACAAAATCTGGGGCATCAAAACACTGGCAAAACTTATCGATGGGGACTATGAAACCCATGGCCCCAATCCTTACAAATACCCCGCGGTAGCTGGCTTTGCAGGGTTAGAGCTGATGGATGTTATCAGAAGCATCCGTACCAGGCTAGAGGAGGGGCAGCGCATAAAAGTACCGGTATTCGCCGCCCACTCACAGGCCGATAACACCACCCCGATTAAAGGCGTAAAGCGTTTGCTGGAATTTGCTGATGGCACTAATACTTTTTTCGAAATAGATAAAGAATATGATTTGTGTCACGCCGACTTACCCCTGAATCGTAAGCTGGTGGCCGACATGCATTTTAAAACCAATATGGTTAATGCCCAGGAGCGCTGTGCGGTACCTAAAGCCAATCCTTTGTATCGCCAGATGATATTTATGCTTGAAGCTTTTGTCAGTGCCCATACCGAGATTACACCGGGGCTGCAGGACAGCAACCGCCCGCGCCCGTATATCAGCTACGATGACTTCAAACAGGCTACGGGAAAATAAACCGCATAAAGCCCGGACGGGGCATTAACCCGCCGGGCTGGCACCGGTGTTATCCCACCATGGATTATTGCTTGCTGGCGTATTGCTCAACGTTTTCCCAGACCCGTAAAAAGTTGCGGCCCAGAATCTTGGTGATATCGGCCTCACTGTAGCCGCGATCTAACAGTCCCTGAACCAGGTTCGGAAAATCAGCCACATCTTTAAGACCGGTAGGCAGGGTATCTCCCACACCATCATAGTCAGAGCCAATCCCAACATGTTCAATACCAATCAGTTCGACCACATAATCAATATGGTCTAGCACTTGCGAAAGGCTTGAATAGGGGTAGGGCTGCTGTTCACGGTAAGAGGTTTCGGCGTTGCGCACTTCAGGGCTGTCTTTACCATGCTCTTTGACCAGCTTACGAGTATATTTGCTCAGGCCATCGCGCCACTTTCGGGCTTCCTTGGTCACAAACCCGGAACCAAAATTGATCATCACGATGCCGCCGTTTTCACCCAGCTTTTTAAGCATATCGTCGCTCATATTACGCTCGAAACCCGGGGTGAAATGACGTAACGAGGAGTGTGAAGCAATAACCGGCGTGTTGGTAAGCTCTATCACCTGATAAAACGCATCATCAGACACATGAGAAATATCGATAAGCATGCCGATATTGTTCATCTCGGTGATCAGTTTTTTACCAAACGGGCTCAGGCCTTTCCATTTTCGGCGTAAATCGTAAGAGGAATCGCTGATATGATTGGCCTGAGAATGAGCCAGGGTAATATACCGGATACCGCGTTCATAAAAGGCCTTCAGGTTGTTCATATCGCCCTGTATGGGCGATCCGTTTTCCATGCCCATGGGAAGCGAGATCAGACCTTTTTCAAACTGGGCTTTAACCTGAGCTGCGCTGGTGGCAATAGCAAATTTGTCCGGAGCACGATAAACAATAGCTTCCACCGAATCGATAAGGCGGTGAGCCAGCTGGGTGGATTCGTCGGAGTTATCCAGCGAGGCCGGGACATAGATAGACATAAAAGGCGCATTCAAGCCGCCCTGTTTAGCACGGGGATAATCAAAATCTCCATCATCAGTGGCCTTAGTCACATCCGCCCATGCATCGTGAATGCGATAGGGCACATCAATATGACCATCAACAATAATACTTTGCTGAGCAAGCGAAGTCGCTTGGTCGGATACTTCTGCGAAGGCTGGCGACAGGCCCACAGTACCGGTTACGCCGCAGAACAACGCTGCGCGCAAAGACAATTTTGCAAACATAAAAAAAAGGTTCCTTTTTGTACAAAATTCAGTTGGTTATTTTTCTGATTTTCAACAGACGGAGCAAATTATATTCAGTGTGCCACGGCGACGGCGGCGATACCAGTTTGGTTATCCTCTAAAAAAACCTGTTAATCGGTTGTCATAAAAACTTAAAACTTGATATGGTGCTTGCGCGTGACTTACGCCCGTAAATACGGGATACTGCCCCCACTCCCTGCTGTTTAGGAGCACGCGCAAGAACGTGCAACAGGGCAGGGCGTTTGTTGAAGTAAATATCGTGGTAATACTTTTCACCCGCATTAAAGTCTGGCAGACAAGGCCGCTTTGACGCGTGGAGCGCGTGAAACAACCCGCCTGATGGCGTTGTCTTCTGGTCCATGTATTCATTACCACCCCTAACTGTTACGAGAATTAGATTATGGCTATTAATTACATCCCGCTAGATAAAGAAAAACACAAAGATTCAAAAGTAGCGGTGAATAACACATTTGCCTTTGCAAAGAATACTCACCTTGCCGCCGCGTCGATTAAAGAATTTGCGCAACTGGCGTCCTCAATGCCTATCGTATTTATCAAAGATCCAAAAGCGGATCGTCACCATGTAGTGGCGATGCTGGGCATGGAACAAAATCAGAACCTGTTCCTGGCCACTGACCGCTGGAAAGGCCCGCACGTACCGATGAATGTACTGCGTTATCCGTTCGACGTTCGTCCTGATGGTGACAAGCTGGGCGTATATATCGATGAAAACAGCGAGCTACTGGGTAGCGAAGGTGAACCTTTGTTCACTGAAAGCGGTGAGCCGTCAGAGTACCTGCAAAACCGCCAGCAGTTTCTGGGTGATTTAGCCAACAGTGAGATGATGACTCAGCGCTTTGTGAAACAAGTACTGGAGCTGGACCTGCTGGAAGAAATTCAAATTCGCCTGCTGTATAAAAATGGTCAGCAGCGCAATGTTACCGGCATGCTGAGCATCAACGAAAAGAAAATGCTGGAATTGCCTGAAGAAAAGGTTCTGGAACTGCATAAGTCGGGCTTTTTGGGCGCCATGTACGCGGTAATGATGTCATTAGGTCAGCTTAATCGATTGGTAGAGCTGTCTAAAGACACGGATAATCCTATCCAGACTATGCAACTGAGCAATGCCAATGCTCAGGAACAAGCTCAGCCACAAGAAGAAGTGACTCAGTAAGCATTCCATCTAACTGCTAAGAACCGGTTTTAGTGCATCGCTAAAGCCGGTTTTTTTATGGTGGTAAGTAGTCGGTTATAGTGTGAGCTTATCGCTGCGTGGTGCTGCGCCCCCATGCTCGCCATCATCCGAGGGCACAATATTCCTCTATGTAGCCCCCTATTTAACCCAGTATGTAACCCCTTATGTATTCCCCTATTAGCGCAGTCATATCGCCCCGTTTCACGGCGATATTAATTTTTTTTAAATAAACTTTCTGCGGTTCGCATACTAATCCTGCGGTTTTTCTGTTCATTTATCAGCCACTTCAAAATAACACTGTATATAGATACAGCTCAAAGCCAGTAACTACGCGGCCTCCAGCCAGGTTTTTTTCTTGACAGTTACACAGGTACCTACCTAAACTGTCAAGCAGTGGGTAAATGTGGCGAATTGTGGATCGAAAGTAAAAGTTTTTGCAGACTAACGTCCATAAAACAAGAAAAATATAAACAAAAATAAAAAAGGCTAGGGGAATGTTCCGCGGCGCTAACGCAATCAATCTGGACGCAAAGGGAAGGCTGGCTATACCGACAAAATATCGTCAGCCTTTGTTGGATGATTGCAACGGACAACTGGTCTGCACCGCCGATTCACAGCAGTGTTGTTTGCTACTTTACCCACTTCCCGAATGGGAAGAAATTGAACTAAAACTCAGTAAGTTTTCCAGTACTATTCCTGCTGAACGTCGTTTGAAACGTCTTTTGCTTGGCTACGCCACAGAAGGTGAAATGGACAAAAACGGACGTTTTCTGCTGTCTTCTCCTTTACGTCAACGCGCACATCTGAACAAAGAAATCATGTTAGTAGGCCAGCTCAATAAACTTGAGATTTGGGATGCCGATATCTGGGCCCGTCAGGTTGAGACGGATATGGATATTGAACGTGAAGGCAACTTTGAGCTTACCGAGCGCTTACAGGACTTTTCTCTATGAGCGAATTTAGCCACATTTCAGTGTTACTGAACGAGTGCATGGAAGGGCTGGCGATTGACCCCGACGGTATTTATGTGGACGCCACATTTGGCCGCGGCGGTCATTCTCGTAAAATTCTGGAACAACTGTCTGATAAAGGCCGTTTGATTGCTTTTGACCGTGATCCACAAGCGATTGCGGCCGCGCAGCCACTGCTTGATGACAAGCGCTTTAGCATTATTCATGAACCGTTTGGCACTATGGCTGAACAGCTAGAGGCGCAGGGGCTGGTCGGCAGCATCGACGGGGTCCTGATGGATTTGGGGGTTTCTTCTCCGCAGCTGGATGATGCTGATCGCGGTTTTAGCTTTTTGCGGGACGGCCCGTTAGATATGCGCATGGATACCAGTCGGGGCATGAGTGCTGCAGACTGGCTGAACACCGCTGAATTACAGGACATCACTCAGGTTATTAAAGAATTTGGTGAAGAAAAGTTCGGTAAGCGTATCGCCCATGCCATAGTCGAACGGCGCGAAACCCAGCCATTAAGCCGCACCCTGGAGTTGGCCGAACTTATTGATGCCGCGGTGCCGGTAAAAGATAAATATAAACACCCGGCCACGCGGGCCTTTCAGGGCATCCGCATTTATATTAATGCGGAGCTGGACCAGCTGCGTGTAGGTCTGAAAGCGGCGGTGGATGTCCTCAAGCCGGGCGGCCGGCTGGCGGTAATTTCATTTCACTCGCTGGAAGATCGGTTGGTTAAGCGGTTTATAAAGGATCAAAGCAAAGGCAAGGTGGTACCACACAATCTGCCGGTTACGCAGGCAGAAATAGATGCTGACAAAGTGCTCAAGCCCATTGGTAAAGCGATAAAGCCGAGCGCTGAGGAAATAGACCTAAATGTGCGCTCGCGCAGCTCTGTACTAAGGGTGGCCGAAAAGCTATGAGCCCGGCGGCCAATCATGCACATCAGGCGGCCACGAACTTCAGCCTGGTCGGTATCCTGGTCCATGATTTAGCCCGCAACAAGTTGCGGGTTTTGTTGTATTTGATGGTGATTGTTTCAAGCATCGCGGTGGTACTGGCCAGTCATTACAACCGGCAGCAGAACATCGAGCTGGAAAGTCTTATGCAGCAGCGCGATGAGCTGGATGTACAGTGGCGTAACCTGGTGCTGGAACAACGGGCGCTCACCGAACACAACCGCATAGAAGCAATGGTTCAAAAACAGCTGGATATGCATCGGCCCAGTGCCGATCAGGAAGTGGTAATAAAAATAAAATGACCAAATCACCGCTTAAAGGAAAAAAACAAAACCGCGGCGCCCGCCAGAATGTGAAGCCCAGCCTGGTGCAATGGCGTTTTGTGGTGGTGTTGGTAGCGGTAGCCCTAGTGTTTGCTGCCATCGCGGTGCGCGCGGCGTATATTCAGGTAATTTCTCCGGATAATCTTATTGAGCAAGGTGACTATCGCACCCTTCGTACCCGTGACATGCCCACCTATCGGGGCCTGATTGCAGATAGAAACGGGGTCGAACTGGCGGTCAGTGTGCCGGTACGGGCGATTTACGCCGATCCCAAAATTGTGCATCAGAAAAATGGCTTGTCACGCACCCGTCGGTGGGAAGCGCTGGCTGATGTCCTGGGACGCGATGTCAATGAGTTAAAAGATAAAGTAAAAAATCCAGAGCGCCGGTTTGTGTATCTGCAACGACAGGTTTCCCCGGCGATGGCTGACTATGTCAGTCAGCTCGATATTCCCGGTATTTACCTGCGTCGCGAAAGCCGGCGCTACTACCCTAACGGGGAGGTGACCGCACAGCTGATTGGTATCACGAATGTGGATGACTCGGGGATTGAAGGGCTTGAGCGTCTGTATGATGACTGGCTCACCGGGACCGCCGGCTCTAAAATTATTCGCCGTGATGCTAAAGGTCGTCAGGTAGAGATTCTGGAAACCAAAGATGGCGAAGCAGCAGGGGATCTGACCCTCACCATCGATCAGCGAATCCAGGCACTGGCCTATCGTGAAATTAAAGAAGCTATGCTGTATTACCAAGCGACCTCAGCGTCGGCCGTGGTGGCAGATGTAAATACCGGCGAAATTCTGGCCATGGTCAATGCCCCTTCGTTTAATCCTAATGATCGTAGCGATGTCTCGCCGCGCCGAATGCGCAACCGGGTGATTACCGATGCCTTTGAGCCCGGTTCAGCGATGAAGCCCCTGGCGGTGTTATCGGCACTGGAATTTGGCAGTGTCGAGGTCGACGATGTAGTGGACACCCACCCGGGATGGATGCGGCTCGGGGGCAGTCTGGTGAAAGACCATCGTAATTACGGCGAGCTGTCCCTTGAAGAAATTATTCAGCATTCCAGTAACATGGGCACGTCGCGCCTGGCATTAGGGGTACCCAAAAACTTCTTGCTCGATACCTATTACAATATGGGCCTGATGACCGATACCGGCACCAATATGCCCGGTGAAAGCGACGGCATTTTTCATGAGCGTAGCCGCTGGTCTCAGTTTGAGCTGGCAACGCTATCGTTTGGTTACGGCATCTCAGTGACTACCGCCCAACTGGCGCGTATGTACGCCACCATCGCCAATGGCGGTATCAAGCATCCTTTGAGTATCGTTAAACGCCCGCAGTCGAAAGGCTGGAAGCCTCAGGCCGAACGTGTACTGAGTGAAAAGAATGCGAACGCGGTAATGAATATGCTGGAGTCGGTGGTTCAGCGTGGTGGCACTGCCACCAAAGCCGCGGTGGCCGGATACCGGGTAGGCGGCAAAACCGGCACCAGTCGTAAAGCGGTAGCCGGTGGCTATGGCGAAGAATATGTAAACATTTTTGCCGGGGTGGCGCCGCTCTCCGATCCCAAACTGGTTACTGTGGTATTGATCAATGAGCCGGGCGGTGACTTGTATCATGCCGGTGATACCGCAGCGCCGGCTTTCTCGGCCATTATGGGTGGCGCGCTGCAGTTACTCAACATCCCACCTGATGACAAACAGGTAACCTCAACCCAGTGGTTGACCGGAGGCCAGCATGGTAGCTAATGCGTCTACCCACAGTATCCGACCCCTTTTAGCCAAATTTGGTATCGAAGCGCCGGACATTCGTCTGGATGGGCTGGCCATCGACAGTCGTCAGGTGACTCCACGCCATGGATTTATCGCGCTTAAAGGTCATGAGCGCGACGGCCGCGACTTCATCCCACAGGCCATCAGCCTGGGAGCCAAGGTGATTCTGGCGCAAACTGACGACAGTGAAGCCCATGGTGCAATGGAAATGCGTGGTGGCAGCGTCATCGTTCATCTGTTTGAGCTGCCGGTAATGTTGTCGTCACTGGCTGCCGCGTTTTATGATTACCCAGCCTCTAAACTGGACTCAATTGCGGTGACCGGTACCAACGGCAAAACCTCGGTGGTACAGCTTATCAGCCAGATCACTTCGTTGCTGGGCACCCGCTGCGCCGCTATCGGTACGCTGGGTAGTGGGGTCTATGAGGGCGCCTCGACTCAGTGGACCCCGTCGCCGGCCGACAACACCACGCCCGATGCAATCGCCATGCAGGCACTGTTGGCAAACTTTGTGCTTCACGAAGTGCGTCAGGTTGCCTTTGAGGCCTCTTCCCATGCCATTGTCCAGGGCCGGTTAAGCCAGGTAAAAACTGATATCGCGGTGTTTACTAATTTGTCCCGGGACCACCTGGATTACCATCATAGTATGGAAAATTATGCAGCCGCTAAACGGGGGCTGCTCAGACAACCGGGCTTGCATTCGCTGGTAGTCAATATTGATGATCCGGAAGCCCAAAACTGGCTGGATAAGGCGCCCGAAACCACAGAGCGCGTTTTGACCAGTATGGAGCCTGATGAGCCCCGATTGCCTGAATATCGCCATTGTTTGGCCACAAATGTTCAATACCATCAGGCTGGTGTGCAATTTACCTTGCAAACCAGCTGGGGCACCCATGAAGTAAATATTCCGCTGTTGGGCGCCTTTAATGTTCGTAATGTGCTCAGTGCGGTGGCAGTGGCTTTGGTTCAGGGCGAAGCTTTTGACCGGATTATACAGATCCTGCCCCTATTGAAGCCGGTAGACGGGCGTATGGAAGTGTTTGAATTTAACCGCCATGCAAATGTAGTGGTGGATTATGCCCATACGCCCGATGCGCTGGAGAAGGTACTGCAAAGCGCTCGTGCGCATACCAGTGCCAGGGTGTGGTGTGTGTTTGGTTGTGGCGGTGACCGCGATAAGGGTAAGCGTCCTTTAATGGGGGCCGCGGCTGAGCAAAGCGCCGACCATATCGTGATAACCAATGACAACAGCCGTTCTGAATCACCGCAGGCCATCGCCGATGATATTCGTACCGGGCTGAGTCAGCCCGGCCAGGCGGTTTTTGTAGAAGAGCGCGAAGCGGCGGTTCGTTATTGTCTGGATAACGCGCAGCCGGAAGATTTGATTCTCGTGGCCGGCAAAGGTCATGAGGAATACCAGATAATTGGCGATACCAAAAACAATTATAATGAGCGCGCCGCCATCGCGCGGCTGCAAATGGAGTACAACACATGATAACCACCACGCTGTCATGGATAGCGCAGAATGTGGACGGTCAGTTACACGGTGACGATAAGACGGTCGCAGGGGTAAGTACCGACACCCGTAATATCGCGCCGGGCGATGTTTTTATTGCGCTGACCGGGCCGAATTTCGATGGCCATAAATTTCTGGCCCAGGCCGAAGCTGGCGGCGCCAGTGCGATTATTGCCAACGCGCCGGTGGCAACCTCCCTGCCGGTCATTACCGTCAACAATACCAGCGAGGCATTAGGCCAGCTTGGCGCAGCGGTTAAAGCCAGCGTGGCACCTAAAACCGTCGCCATCACCGGCAGCAGCGGCAAAACTACCGTCAAAGAAATGACCGCTTCAATTCTATCGCGGCGGGGCAGCGTTCTGGCTACCCAAGGCAATTTTAATAATGAAATAGGGGTACCTTTATCGTTGCTGCGCCTTGAGGCGGGCCACGATTTTGCGGTGCTGGAGCTGGGTGCCAATCACCTGGGCGAAATTGCCTATACCACCGATCTGGTAAAGCCGGATGTGGCTACCATCGTTAATGCAGCAGCTTCACATCTGGAAGGCTTTGGCAGTCTGTTCGGGGTAGCTCGGGCCAAAAGTGAAATCTTCAGAGGGCTGGACAGCGATGGCGTGGCAATCGTCAATGGCGACAGTCAGTTTGCCGATTTCTGGCAGGGTAAGCTCAAAGATAAGACGGTGCTCACCTTTGCTCCGGATCAGAAAAAACCGGCCGATTTTTACGCTGAAGATATTTCTTTAGGACTTGATGGCTGCGCCGAATTTCAGATGATTACACCTCGCGGGACGGCAGCGGTGCAACTGGCTATCCCGGGAACCCATAATGTGGGTAATGCGCTGGTGGCCGCAGCGCTGGCAATGCAGGTTGGCGCCACGCTTGAAGATGTGTGTGAAGGCCTGCGGGAAATGGCTCAGGTCAAAGGCCGGCTGAACGTGAAAAATCTCACCAGCCAGGTGCGCCTGCTGGACGATACCTACAATGCGAATGTGGCTTCGGTAAATGCCGCCATTGATACATTGTCTTCTTTTAGTGGCGTTCGGGTGCTCGTGCTTGGCGATATGGCCGAACTGGGCGAACAGGCGCGTTATTACCATGAACAGGTTGGCGACTATGCCCGTCACAAAGGCATCGATTATTTGTTGACCTTAGGGGTGTTAAGCCAAAGTGCCAGTACGGTATTTGATGACCGGGGCCAGCATTTTTATGAAGTAGATAATCTGGTGAGCAATCTGTTGAGCCGGGTGGAAAATGAGCAGCGTGATATTTCAATTTTAATTAAAGGATCACGAAGTTCAAAAATGGAAAGAGTAGTTCAGGCCCTCGAGGTATCCCCGCTGGGAAAGCTTGAGCGCCGTCGGGAGCGTATTGCATGTTAATTTGGCTGGCTGAGTGGTTAACCCAGTTCGAAACAGGATTTAATGTTTTCTCGTATCTGACGATGCGCGCAATTTTAAGCACCCTGACGGCGTTATTGATCGCTATTCTTATTGGCCCGAAAATGATTCGCGCGTTGCAGCGTATGCAAATCGGCCAGACCGTACGCGATGATGGCCCCCAAAGCCATTTATCCAAAGCCGGAACCCCCACCATGGGCGGTTTATTAATACTGGCTGCGGTTATTGTCAGTATTTTGCTGTGGGCCGATTTAACCAACCGCTACGTGCTGGTTACCTTGTCGGTTATTATCGGTTACGGCATCATCGGTTTTGTGGATGATTATCGAAAAGTCATTCGCAAAGACTCCAATGGATTGATTGCCCGCTGGAAATATTTCTGGCAGTCGGCTATCGCTATCGGCGTGGCCGGGTATCTGTATGCTACCGCCGCCACGCCCGCGGAAACCGCCTTGTTAGTGCCGTTTTTCAAAGAGGTTTTCCCGCAGTTGGGGCTGGCCTACATGATGATTGTGTATTTTGCGCTGGTAGGCACCAGCAACGCGGTGAATCTGACTGATGGTCTTGACGGCCTGGCCATTGTTCCGACTATATTAGTGGCCGGGGCCCTGGCGATATTTGCCTATGTGACCGGCAACACTAACTTTGCCGAATATCTTAATATCCCGTATATCCCGCTTACCGGTGAACTGGTCATTGTATGCACTGCCATTGTGGGTGCAGGCTTAGGCTTTTTATGGTTCAACACTTATCCGGCCCAGGTGTTTATGGGCGATGTGGGTTCTCTGGCCCTGGGCGGTACTTTAGGGGTTCTGGCGGTACTGGTACGCCAGGAAATTGTGCTGATTATTATGGGCGGGGTGTTTGTGGTGGAAACCCTGTCGGTCATCCTGCAGGTTGGTTCCTACAAACTGCGCGGACAACGCATTTTTCGGATGGCCCCCATTCATCATCATTATGAGCTGAAAGGCTGGCCGGAGCCGCGGGTAATAGTGCGCTTCTGGATCATTTCGTTAATTCTGGTGCTGGTGGGCTTAGCCACCCTTAAGTTACGGTAACAACAATGAGTGCTTCGCTAAACGCAAAACGCATCGTAGTGGCCGGGCTTGGGCTTAGCGGCCAGGCCTGCCTGCGTTTTCTGGCCGGCCAGCCGGTGCAGCTTAGCGCCTGGGATACCCGAACTGACCAGTCGTTGCCAGCAGGAATAGAGGTGCCGCTGGTATTGGGCGAGCCGCCTACCGGTTTTTGGGACACTGTTGACCTGGTGGTGGTAAGTCCCGGGTTAGCCCTGGATCATCCCCAGTTGCAAGCTGCCGCCGCTCGCGATGTGGAAATCATTGGCGAGATCGAATTGTTCGCCCGCTTCAATCAGGCGCCGGTGCTGGGCATTACCGGCTCTAATGGTAAAACCACGGTAACTTTGCTGACCACCCATATTTTAAAAACCTGCGGTATCAACGCCGTGGCGGCAGGCAATGTTGGTTTACCGGCGCTGGATACCCTGGCGCTGGCCCCTGACGTCGTGGTGCTTGAACTTTCCAGCTTTCAGCTTGAAACCACGCAGTCGCTGGCGCTAGCCGGTGCCACCATTTTGAACATCAGCGATGATCACCTGGACCGGCACAAAACGCTGGCAGCCTACAGCGAGGCAAAACAGCGAATTTACACCCATGCCCAGACCGCCCTGTGCTGGCGGGATCAGCAGCTGACCTATCCATTGCCGATTATGGTAGAGGTGGTGGAATTTGGCCAGCAGTCTGCCTCCGAAGATTTTGGGGTCGCCAATAACTGGATCACCTGGCAGGGCCAGCCGGTGGTTGATCTGGCACAGGTCCGGCTGCTAGGGGCCCACAACATTCTGAATATTCAGGCTGCGCTGGGCCTGGCGATGCTGCTGGGGGTCACCCCGGAACAGGCTGCTATAGCAATATATCAGTTTGAGGCGGTGGCGCATCGCTGCGTACCGGTATCGGCCAAAGACGGTATTACCTGGATTGATGATTCTAAGGCAACCAACGCCGGGGCCACCATAGCCGCGATAGAAGGGCTGGGTGCAGGGCGTACCGGCAAATTGATTCTGATAGCCGGGGGCGATGCCAAAGGTGCCGATTTAAGCTGCCTTGAGCCCTACTTTGAACAATATATTGATGAGCTGGTAACGCTGGGTCGCGATGGTGAACAGCTGGCGAGGCTGAAGCCAGGTGCGGTGCATACCTGTTCCATGACCGACGCTGTGGCGCAGGCGCATACGCTGGCAGAGCCGGGGGATACGGTGTTGTTGTCTCCCGCGTGTGCCAGCCTGGATATGTTTAACAATTACGAGCACCGTGCTCAGGCTTTTATCGATGCCATTGAAAAGGGTGTCTCATGTTAGCCGCTGCCACCACCCGACTAACCGAATTATTTAATGCCCGGCATGGCCAGGGCGGGCAGCAGCGCGCCTACGATCTATCCCTGGTGCTGGTGAGCCTGGCGCTGATGTCTATCGGGCTGGTGGTAGTGACCTCGGCCTCCATGCCGGTGGCCGAGCGAGAATATGCCAACCCGTTCTATTTTTCTTCCCGGCATATGATTTATCTGGTGGCGGCTTTGATTGCCGGGGCCGGTGTGCTGGCGGTGCCAATGCGATTCTGGCGGGTCACTAACCCGTATCTGCTGATACTTGCCATTGTGCTACTGGTGGCCGTATTAGTGGTCGGTCGCAGCATTAACGGCAGTACCCGCTGGATTGTATTAGGGCCCTTAACCTTACAACCGGCCGAGCCTGCAAAGCTGTTCTTTTTTACCTACCTGGCTGGTTATCTGGTGCGCCGTTACGACGAGGTGACGGAGAACATCAAAGGCTTTATCAAGCCCCTGGCGGTGTTGTTTGTGTTGGCCACCATGCTGTTGTTGCAGCCAGATTTTGGTACGGCGGTAGTTATGCTTACCACCACCATGGGGCTATTGTTTTTAGCGGGCGCACCGCTTTGGCAGTTCTTTGGCGTGGTATTTGTGGGTCTGGCTGCGGTGGTTTCTCTGATTGTGTTTGAAGAATACCGGATGCGGCGGGTAACCTCGTTTCTGGATCCCTGGGCCGATCCGTTTGGCAGTGGGTATCAGTTAACTCAGTCATTAATGGCCTATGGGCGGGGCAGCTGGTTTGGTCAGGGCCTGGGCAACAGTTATCAGAAACTGGAGTTTCTGACCCAGGCGCATTCTGACTTTATTATGGCGATTCTGGCTGAAGAGCTGGGCTTTGTGGGTGTCCTCACCGTACTGGGTCTGATTTTCTTTCTAGTGGTCCGCACCCTTAAAATTGGTAATCGGGCGCTGGCCCATGAGCGTCCCTTTGAAGGCTATCTGGCCTATGCCATCGGCATCTGGTTTAGTTTTCAAACCGCGGTGAATATCGGGGCCAGTGTGGGCATATTACCCACTAAAGGGCTGACCCTGCCTTTAATCAGTTACGGCGGTACCAGTTTGATTGTGATGATGGTGTCAATTGCGCTGCTGCTGCGTATTGATTTTGAACTGCGGGTTGATGGGGTGCAGGCGCTGAATCGGGGCGATAAACCCCGCCAGCCGAATAAACCAGCCTCCCGGCAGCAGGTTCGTAAAATGGTCAGTGATGTTAAGCAGGAGGCTGACGATGTCGACGCCTAAGCGCTGTGTCATTATGGCCGGCGGAACCGGCGGCCATGTTTTTCCTGCTCTGGCAGTAGCCATAGCTTTGCGGGATCGCGGATGGGACGTGCAGTGGCTGGGTACTGCCGAGCGTATGGAGGCCCAGGTGGTGCCCGCCCATCAGTTCGACATCCACTTTTTGCCGGTAACAGGACTGCGCGGTAAGGGTCTTAAAGTACGGCTGCAAGGGCTTGTGGCTCTGGTTAAAAGTTTGTGGCATGCGCGGCAGCTGCTGCAACGACTGAAACCTGATCTGGTAGTAGGTTTTGGCGGTTATGCCAGCGGACCCGGGGGCGCAGCAGCGTACAGTCTGCGTATCCCGCTGATGATTCACGAACAAAACGCCGCAATAGGTATGACCAACAAACTTTTAGGTCGGCTGGCAAAAAAAATCCTGTTGGGCTTTAGTGCTGCCCAAAACCAGTTTGGCCAGGCGGCCAACCGGTGTGTTACCGTCGGCAACCCGATTCGACAGGAGATTGCCTCGCTTCCAGCAAAAGTCAGTACTCACACACCCTTACGCATTCTGATTGTGGGGGGCAGTCTGGGCTCGGCGCCGCTGAATGCGGCGATTCCTGACATTGCCGGCCGCTATCCGGGTTTGTCCGTTTGGCATCAAAGCGGTAAAAATCAGGCACAGGGGCTGGAGCAGGCTTATGCGCACGCCCGCTGTGAATGGCGGGTCAGCGAGTTTATCGAACAAATGCACGAAGCGTATGCCTGGGCCGATGTGATTATATGCCGGGCCGGGGCGCTGACAGTATCCGAAGTTGCCGCGGCAGGGCTGACAGCGGTCTTTGTACCACTGCCTCATGCAGTGGACGATCATCAGACCAAAAATGCCCGGGCGTTGGTAAACAATGAGGCAGCGGTGTTGATCGCGCAACAGAATTTAGCCGCTGAATTGCCCGGGGTAATTGAAAACTGGCTGGCGGATCCAATGCGCTGTGTAGCCATGGGCCAAAATGCCCGGCAGCAGGCACAAATAAGTGCCACAGACAATGTAATTAACCAGTGTATAGCACTGACAGGAGAGACGGCTGATGGTGTTTGAAACGCCGTTCCAAAGCCCGCAAATGCGGAAAGTTGAAACCATATTTTTTATCGGCATTGGCGGTGCGGGTATGGGTGGTATTGCTGAAGTATTACTGAATGAAGGCTATAAAATTGCCGGCTCAGATCAGCAAACCGGCACCATGACCCAGCGTTTGAGCGCCCGTGGCGCCACGGTGTGCATAGGCCATGCTGCTGAAAATGTAAAAAATGCAGATGTGGTGGTGGTCTCCAGCGCCATCAATGAACAAAACCCGGAAGTCATGTATGCCCGGCAGCACCGGATTCCAATCATTCGCCGGGCGGAGATGCTGGCCGAATTAATGCGCTTTCGGCATGGCATCGCGGTGGCCGGTACCCATGGCAAAACCACCACCACCAGTTTGATTGCCACTATTTTTGCTGAAGGTGAACGGGATCCTACGTTTGTCATCGGCGGCTTGCTCAATAGCGCCGGAACCAATGCTCGCCTGGGCCGTAGCCGGTATCTGATTGCCGAGGCTGATGAAAGCGACGCCTCGTTTTTGCATTTGCAGCCCATGGTGTCGGTGGTTACCAATATCGAAGCTGATCATATGGATACCTATGACGGTGACTTTGGGCGCCTGAAAGACACCTATGTGGATTTTTTACACAATTTGCCCTTTTACGGGCAGGCGATTATGTGTGGCGACGATGAAAATATTCAGGCCATTCGTGACCGGGTAGGGCGCAGTATCCTTACCTATGGCGTCAACGAGGACAATGATTTTATCGCGCGCGATATCCGTCTGGGCTTTGGCCAGGCGCACTTTACCGTAAGCCGCCGTGGTCACAGCGATTTAACCGTGACCCTGAATCTGACCGGGCATCACAATGTGTTAAATGCCCTGGCCGCAATTGCAGTGGCCACCGACGAAGGGGTGGAAGACGACGCCATTGTTCGGGCTCTGGCTGGTTTTAGCGGGATCGGGCGGCGCTTTGAGGTGCTGGGCGATTATACCACCAGTGCAGGCGAGATTACGCTGGTGGATGATTATGGACATCATCCAACGGAAGTGGCCGCCACCATTGCCGCAGCCCGGGCCAACTGGCCCGAGCGCCGGCTGGTCATGGTGTATCAGCCCCACCGGTTTAGCAGAACACGAGACCTGTATGAAGACTTTGTCGAAGTCTTATCTAAGGTGGATGTATTGCTAATGCTGGATGTCTACGCGGCCAGTGAACAACCGATTGAAGGGGCGGACAGCAAATCGTTATGTCGGTCTATTCGGATGCGCGGACAACTCGAGCCGGTGTACGTTGGTGATAAGGAAAATTTACAAGGATTGCTGGCGAACCTTCTGCACGGCGATGATGTCATAATGACTCAGGGAGCCGGAAATATCGGGCAAATTGCCGCAGAACTTGCAGCAAAAGAATGCGAGCCAAAAAATTTTTTGGATGAGAAATAGTAATGGAAAAACAATATCAGGCATCTGATTTCGGCCGCGTGGCTGTGCTGCTTGGTGGCGACTCTGCCGAGCGTGAAGTTTCGCTGCGCTCAGGAACAGCCGTGGTAAATGCTTTGCAACGGTGTGGGATAGAGGCCATTGCCTTTGACCCAAGTGAAAGGCAAATAACTGATTTAATTAGTGAAAATATAGATCGTGCGGTTATAATGCTACATGGTCGCGGCGGTGAAGACGGCTCAATGCAAGGGGCTTTACAGCAGCTTAAAATACCGTTTTCCGGTAGTGGTGTGCTGGGCTCGGCGTTGGCGATGGACAAGATTCACAGCAAGCAAATTTGGGAAAGCCTGAGTCTGCCCACGGCGAAATACCAAATTGCTGATAAAACAAGCTTTGAAGCTGGATCGTGCAGCGCTATAATGAAAAAATTGGGGAATAAAGTCATGGTTAAGCCCGCTCGTGAAGGTTCGAGCATCGGCATGGCCAAAGTGACGTGCGCTAAACAACTCGAAACTGCCGTACACGATGCCTTTCATTACGATGATCAGGTGTTACTAGAGCAGTTCATTGATGGACACGAATATACCGTAGCACTGCTGAATGGCAAAGCGCTGCCGTCTATCCGGATGTCCACCCCCCATACATTTTACGACTATGCGGCTAAGTATCAGGACAATACTACCGAGTATTTTTGTCCAAGTGGACTGACCGCAGACGAAGAAGCCAGGCTGGCCGGATTATCGGTCCAAGCCTTTCATGCGTTATCTGGCAGCGGCTGGGGACGGGTGGATGTGATGCGTGATGAAGCAACCGGAACGTTCTTTTTGCTTGAATCAAACACCGTGCCTGGCATGACCGAAAAAAGTCTGGTGCCGAAGGCGGCAGCAGCAGCGGGCATCGATTTTGATGCGCTATCAGTGGCTATTTTAACCACCAGTATGCCCGCAAGTTAACTAGGAAAACCATCGGCACATGCAGCTGTTATCTCGCGAGCAACTACGCCTTATTAGCGGCCTGACATTTCTGCTGTGTGTGATAGGCAGTTTGCTGTATGCCTCGTTTGCGGTGCGCGACTGGCTGAAAGACGAACAGCGAATGCCGGTCCAGGTTATTGAGTTTTCAGGTGACTTTGATCATGTAAGCCTGACCCGGCTGGAACGGCTGATTCGAAAAAGTCAGCCTGGCAGTTTTTTTGAGCTGGATGTGAATGAAGTGTTCCGGCTGGTGGAAGCGCAGCCCTGGGTATACCGGGCGTCGGTACGCAAACAATGGCCGAATACATTAAAGATTTATCTGGTCGAGCAACAACCGGTGGCGCAGTGGAATGAAGATATGCTGCTTAATCCGTACGGCGAGACTTTTGAAGCCAGTGCCGCTGAACTGACGTTGCCAAGGCTGTACGGTCCGGGCGGCAGTGAAAAGACCGCGCTGGAAGGGTACAACGCCATGAAGTCATTACTGGCAACCTCGTCGATGGCGATTGCTGAGTTGTCACTGAGCGAACGGTTCGCCTGGCAAATGCAGCTTAAAAACGGGGTAGAGCTCAATTTAGGTCGGCAGGAATTTATTGACAGACTACAGCGGTTTATCGATGTATACCCGCTATTAACCAAAGAAGAAAAACCGGTACGGTACGTTGATTTGCGCTATGACACAGGATTTGCTGTGGGCTGGCGAATTGATGATAACAAACAGAGTTAGTGAGAGAGTTTAAATTACTATGTCAAAACCCGCTGAGCGCAATTTGATCGTCGGCCTGGATATTGGAACCAGTCAGGTGAAAGCCGTGGTTGGCGAAGTGCTGAACGACAGTCAGATCAGTATTGTTGGAGTTGGAACCCATGTGGCAAAAGGCATGGACAAAGGCGGGGTGAATGACCTGAACCTGGTGGTGAAGTCAGTACAAAATGCGGTTAACGAGATGGAGTTGATGGCAGATTGCCGGGTCTCATCGGTATTTATGTCGATCTCGGGGCGCCATGTAAAGTGTCAGAACGAAAATGGCATGGTGCCCATCAATAACCAGGAAGTAACCCAGGAAGACGTCGACAACGTAATCCATGCAGCGCGCTCTGTGCCTATTGCGGCCGAGCGCCGATTGCTGCATGTGTTACCCCAGGAGTACACCATTGATGTCCAGGAAGGCATCAAAAACCCGATTGGCATGTCGGGGGTCAGAATGGAAGCCGATGCACACATTATTACGTGCGCCGATGATATGGCGAAAAATCTGACGAAATGCATCGAGCGTTGCGAACTAAACGCCGACCAGCTGATATTTTCGGCACTGGCATCAAGCTATGCAGTGCTGACGGACGATGAGAAAGAGCTGGGGGTGTGCGTCGTAGATATTGGTGGCGGCACCATGGACATCGTGATTTACACCGATGGCGCCATTCGTCATACCGCGGTGATCCCAGTGGCGGGAAATCAGATTACCAGTGATATCGCGAAAATTTTTCGCACACCCATCAGCAATGCTGAAGAGATAAAAGTGAATTATGCCTGCGCACTGAAAGACATGGTGAGCATGGAAGACAATATTGAGGTGCCGAGCGTCGGCGGGCGACCTGCCCGGGCGATGTCACGACATACTCTGGCTGAGGTGATCGAACCTCGGTATCAGGAACTATTTGAGTTAGTGCACGATGAAATTCGTGCCAGTGGCCTGGAAGAACAAATTGCAGCAGGGTTAGTCCTGACTGGCGGTACCGCCAAAATGGAAGGGGCTGTCGAATTTGCTGAAGAGTTATTTCAGATGCCTGTGCGTGTTGGCAAACCGATCAATATCAAAGGTTTGTCAGAATATACTGATGATGCTGGTTTTGCCACGGTGGTAGGACTACTGCAATATGGCAAGATGCAATCAGAGAATAAGAAAACCAGTAAGCATAAACCGGTCGAAAGTTTTATTAACCGGGTGCAAAGCTGGTTCAAAGGCGAATTTTAATTTTTTTATTTTGGGGGCGCTATCGCCAGCGCATTAAGGTTGTCAAGGAAGCGCGTAACCTGCTGACAATGTTCTGGCGTAGTGTTGAAGACGTACAACCGGAGAGTAAGTATGTTTGAATTAATGGATAGTCACGGCGAAGAAGCCGTAATCAAAGTCATCGGTGTCGGTGGCGGCGGTAACAATGCAGTTGAACACATGGTGTCTCAGTGTATTGAAGGCGTCGAGTTTATTGCAATTAACACCGATGCTCAGGTGCTGCGCAGTTCCAGTGCAGATGTCACCTTACAAATTGGTTCTAGTGTCACAAAAGGTCTGGGTGCAGGCGCCGATCCTAATGTTGGTCGTGATGCAGCACAAGAAGATCGCGAAACCATTCGTCAGTCGCTGGATGGCGCGGATATGGTCTTTATCACCGCAGGCATGGGGGGCGGTACCGGTACCGGCGCAGCCCCGGAAGTGGCCAAAATTGCCCGTGAAATGGGAATCCTTACGGTAGCGGTAGTGACTAAACCTTTCCCATTCGAAGGTAAAAAACGCACAACATTTGCTGAACAGGGCATTATTGAGCTGGCCAACAATGTTGATTCACTGATCACTATCCCTAACGAAAAACTGCTAAAAGTTATGGGGCCGGGGACTCCCTTGCTACAAGCCTTTAGTGCAGCGAACGACGTGCTGCGTGGGGCGGTGCAGGGTATTGCTGAGCTGATCACCCGTCCAGGCCTGATTAATGTGGATTTCGCCGACGTGCGGACAGTTATGTCCGAGATGGGCAAAGCCATGATGGGCTCTGGCGCTGCCAGTGGTCCGGATCGCGCTGAAGAGGCCGCTGAATCTGCTATCGCCAGCCCGCTGCTGGAAGATATCGACCTGTCTGGCGCCCGTGGTATTCTGGTGAATATTACAGCTGGCCCTGATTTTGCAATTGATGAGTTTGAGACCGTCGGTAATGCGGTTAAGGCATTTGCCAGCGAAAACGCCACAGTAGTAGTGGGTACCGTTATCGATATGGAAATGACCGACGAATTGCGAGTAACAGTGGTCGCAACAGGTATTGGCGCAGAGAAAAAACCAGACATTTCCCTGGTGAGTTCTGAAGGATCGCGCCTGTCATCTTCAGCTCGTGAGTTTGGTGGTAATACGCCTTCAACGGGTGAAAGCCGCGCCAATGTAGGCGGCACAGATGGCAACCAGGCGCTTAAAGCTGATGATGATGTACAGCCTAACAATGACCTGGAGTATCTGGATATACCAGCCTTTCTGCGCAAGCAGGCGGACTGATATTTTCAGGCTTTAGGAATTGGGCGCGTGGCTGATGCCTCTGGATGCAGGCATCAGCGCTAAGGTTAAAAGTTTCGATTTTTGACAACGGGCAATTTGTGCCTGTATAATACGCGACCGCTTTTTGAATAGGTAAAAGCATAACATGATTAAACAACGTACAATCAAACATCCGGTACAAGAAACCGGCATTGGTTTACACAAAGGGGAAAAGGTCACTATGACTCTCCGGCCTGCGCCAGCGAACACAGGAATTGTGTTCCGGCGGATTGACCTGGAACCGTTTGTGGATATTCCTGCGCGTGCAAATGCTGTAGGTAACACCGTGTTGTGTACGTGTGTTAATAATGAAGACGGCGTGAGCATTCATACCGTTGAGCATTTAGCATCGGCACTGGCAGGGCTGGGAATCGACAATATTATTGTTGAAGTAGACAGCAACGAGCTGCCCATCATGGACGGTAGCGCAAGCCCGTTTATTTTCCTGCTGCAGTCTGCTGGTATTGAAGAGCTAAATGCACCAAAACGCTTTTTACGCATTAAAAAGCCGGTTCGTGTAGAAGACGGTGACAAGTGGGCCGAGTTGCTGCCACATGATGGTTTCCGGGTCGATTTTGAAATTGACTTTGACCATCCGGTGATCAGCCAGACGCGCCAGAAAATGGTTATGGACTTTGACAGCTGCAGCTATGTAAGTGAAGTCAGTCGTGCCCGTACCTTTGGTTTTATGCGTGATGTTGAGTACATGAATGCCAATAATCTGGCATTAGGTGCCAGCATGGAAAACGCCGTAGCGCTGGATGAGTTTAGAATTCTGAACCCTGAAGGCTTGCGTTACGACGATGAGTTTTTAAAGCATAAAATTCTGGATGCGGTGGGTGACCTGTATTTGGGTGGCCATAGCATCGTTGGCGAACTGCGTGCCTTTAAAACCGGACACGGGCTTAATAACAAGCTGCTTAATGAAGTGCTGGCCAATGCCGATGCGTGGGAATTTGTGACTTACGACAATCAGGAAGAAGTACCAATCCGTTACGCGGAACCCATACTGGCCTAGCCGTTAAAGATAATTATAAAAACCGCCATCCTATCTGGCGGTTTTTTTGTATCTGCCACCATGCCTTATCCATTGATTTTTATACCTTTGCGTTAACACAAAACTGCTATAGTCCGGATTGTTAATCCTATTTGTTCATCGCGGCGAACAGCGGTACACTATTGCTCGATTTTTCTAAGAGTTGTGAAATGAAACTGACCATAAACCTGACCGGTAAAACCCTTCGCTACCAGCGTACCTTTAGTGTACGTACATTGGTGAGCCTGACGGTTTTATCGTCGTTGTTTATGCTGGTATCCAGCCGCTCCACCGAGTCGGTGAATGAGGATCTGGCCCGTATTGCGCTGGCGCAGCAGGCCAATACCGCCGACCAGGAAGAGCTTGATGCTTTGAAGCTGGGTACCGAAGCACAATTGCAGGTTTTAATTGAACAACTGGCCCGGCTCAACAGTAAAATGTCGCAACTGGATAGCCGGGGCAAACAAATTGCAGAACAACTGGGAATGAAGGCACAGGATCTTGATGCCTTCACATTACCGGCAACATCACAAACACTGGATAACGAGCCGCTGGTAAAACAGCTGCAGGCGATGGAAGCTTCACTGGAAAATAAATCGCGTCAAATTGCGATGCTTGAAAGTCTGGTTTCCGGGCACCATATCCAACAACAAAGCCAATTGTCGGGAAGGCCTGTAGAGGCAGGATGGTTGTCTTCTTATTACGGAATGCGCACAGATCCATTTGATGGAAAGCCTGCGATGCACAAAGGCCTGGATTTTGCCGGTGCCGAAGGCGATAACGTGGTAGCCACCGCGGCCGGCATTGTAACCTGGGCCGCAGAACGCTACGGCTATGGCAACCTGGTTGAGATTGAGCACAAAGACGGGTACATCACCCGCTATGGGCATAATCAGTCTATCGAGGTTGCTGTAGGCGATGTGGTTACAAAAGGTCAGGCAATAGCGATTATGGGTAATACCGGTCGCTCTACCGGGGCCCATGTGCATTACGAAGTAATAAGAAACGGTCAGCCTGTCGATCCTCTTCCCTTTACCCGCAATTGATAAGAAAAATCACTGTTCGGTGCGAAAGCTTACACCAATACAGAAAATAACAAATTAGGGTGATTTGTGCTGTGTCTGTCATAGCCCAAAGTCATTTTTCTAAACCCAAGGTGCAGGCCCGTGACAGGCTGCCTTATCAGTAGTGGAAATTGCAACGTAATGTTTTCAAGCGTCCTGAGAAAAGTGTTCGGTAGCCGTAATGACCGACTTATAAAAAAGCTAAAAAAATCTGTCGATGCCATCAACGGTCTGGAAAAGGAATTTGAAGCGCTTTCTGACGAAGAACTGAAAGCCAAAACCGACGAATTCAAAAAGCGGCTGGCTGAAGGCAGTACGTTGGACGATTTGCTGATTGAAGCTTTTGCCACCGTTCGTGAAGCCAGTAAACGCGTGTATGGTATGCGGCATTTTGATGTGCAGATGTTAGGTGGCCAGGTGCTGCATAATGGCCAGATTTCCGAAATGCGTACCGGTGAAGGTAAAACCCTGACCGCCACCTTACCCACCTACCTCAATGCGTTGTCCGGTAAAGGTGTGCATGTGGTTACCGTAAACGACTATCTGGCAAAACGGGATGCCGACTGGGCCCGGGAGTTATTTGCGTATCTGGGCATGACCGTGGGATGCAATATCCCGGGTATGCCACCGCAGATGAAACGTGAAGCCTATGAGTCAGATATTACCTATGGTACCAACAACGAATTTGGCTTTGATTATTTGCGTGACAACATGGCTTTCAGCCCGCAGGACCGGGTCCAGCGCGAACTGAACTTTGCCGTGGTGGATGAAGTTGACTCTATTTTAATTGATGAAGCGCGTACGCCGCTGATCATTTCCGGCGCCGCCGAAGACAGCTCAGCGCTGTATCGTAGCATCAACACCATTATCCCGGAGCTGGTAAAGCAGGATAAAGAAGATGAAGAGGGCGCTCACGGTGACGGCGACTACACCGTGGATGAAAAAGCCAAGCAAATCCATCTGACCGAAAACGGTCAGTTGCATGTGGAAGAAATTCTGCATCGCAATGGCATTTTGCCTGAAAACGAAAGCCTGTTTGATGCCGGTAATATTTCGTTATTACATCATATCAACGCCGCGCTACGTGCCCATAAGTTGTTCCAGAAAGATGTCGATTATCTGCTAAAAGACGATCAAATCGTTATTGTTGATGAGCATACCGGTCGTACCATGGAAGGCCGCCGCTGGTCAGAAGGCTTGCACCAGGCGGTTGAAGCCAAAGAAGGGGTTAAGATCCAGAATGAAAACCAGACTCTGGCCTCGATTACCTTCCAGAACTATTTCCGCCTGTACAACAAATTGTCGGGTATGACCGGAACTGCCGATACCGAAGCCTTTGAATTCAATCATATCTACAGCTTAGAAACCGTGGTGATCCCCACCAACAAGCCTATGATTCGTAAGGATATGGCTGACCTTATCTATATGACCGCTGAAGAAAAATACGATGCGATTGTGGCGGACATCAGAGAATGCGTAAAACGGGGCCAGCCGTCGTTGGTGGGTACGATTTCTATCGAAAACTCTGAGTTGCTGTCCCGGGTGCTGAAAAAAGAAGGCATCAAGCACAAGGTATTGAACGCCAAATTCCACGAACACGAAGCTGATATCATCTCTGAAGCGGGTCGTCCGGGCGCGGTTACCATTGCCACTAACATGGCGGGTCGGGGAACCGACATCGTACTGGGTGGCAGCTGGCAAAGTGAGGTGGAAAAGCTGAATAATCCTACCGACGCTCAGATTGAACAGATTAAGAGTGAATGGAAAGCACGTCATGACGCGGTCCTGGAAGCCGGTGGTCTGCATATTATTGGTACCGAACGTCATGAGTCACGTCGTATCGATAACCAGTTACGGGGCCGTTCAGGCCGTCAGGGCGATGCTGGCTCAAGCCGTTTCTATCTGTCGCTGGACGATGCATTGATGCGTATTTTTGCTTCCGAAAAAATGGCCGGCATGATGAAACGTCTGGGCATGGAAAAAGGCGAGGCTATTGAGCATCCCTGGGTATCCCGGGCTATTGAAAATGCGCAGCGTAAAGTAGAAGGCCGTAACTTCGATATTCGTAAGCAGCTGCTTGAATACGATGATGTAGCCAATGATCAGCGTAAGGTCATCTACGAGCAGCGCAATGAGCTGCTGGACGAAGGTGATATCAGCGAAACCATTCAGGCCATTCGTAAAGATGTGGTCGCGGGAGTAATTGACGAATATATACCGCCACAGTCGCTAGAAGAGATGTGGGACGTAGCAGGATTACAGGAACGCCTGAAAGCCGATTTCTCGGTAGATCTGCCGCTGCAGGAGTGGCTCGACAGCGATGAAAAGCTGTACGAAGAAAAACTGCGGGAGCGCATTCAGGATGAAGTAGAAGCGGCTTACAAAGCCAAAGAAGAAATGGTGGGCGAGCAGGTACTGCGTCAGTTTGAAAAAGCAGTGATGCTGCAAAATCTGGATAGCCACTGGAAAGAGCATTTGGCGGCCATGGACCATCTTCGCCAGGGTATTCATTTACGCGGCTATGCCCAGAAGAACCCGAAGCAGGAATACAAGCGCGAGTCGTTTGAGCTTTTCTCGCAGATGCTTGAAGCGCTGAAGCTGGAAGTGATCACCGTGCTGAGCCGGGTTCAGGTGAAAGAAGAGTCGGATGTGGAAAAAGTTGAAGAGCAGCGTCGTCAGGCAGACGATGTTCCTAAAAACTTTGAGCATGAAAAGACCACGCCGAAGCCAGAACCTGCGCAAGCTCAGGTGCAAGGGCAGGGGCAACGCGCAGCACAGGGCGGCAACCGGGTGCAAAGTACCTTACGTGAAGGCCCGAAAGTGGGTCGTAACGACCCGTGTCCTTGCGGCTCAGGTAAAAAGTACAAGCAATGCCATGGTAAATTAAGCTAATGAAGCAGGTACTGGTGGCGGTAGGGATAATCCTTCGCCACAACCAAACCTTTGTAACCTTGCGTGGCAATGATAAACATCAGGGCGGCAAGTGGGAGTTTCCTGGTGGTAAAGTTGAAGATGGCGAAGCGGTGCTAGATGCCCTTGGCCGTGAGCTTTACGAGGAAGTGGGGATTACCGCTATCCAGGCTCAGCCATTAATGACCATTGAGCATGACTACGGCGACAAACAGGTTTGTCTGGATGTGCAGGTGGTCAGTGAGTTTGAGGGCGAGCCCTATGGACGCGAGCAGCAGCAAGGCCGGTGGGTCAGTTTAGATACCTTGGATCCGCAAGAGTTTCCGGCGGCCAATCTGCCCATTATTGAGGCGCTGCAAAAACAATACAGAGTTTGATTCTGACTGATTAATTCCTGAAATTTAAAGATAAAAAACCAGCCATCAGGCTGGTTTTTTTATGTCAGGAGATGTTGGCACAGCCGAGGCTGTGTAACCCCAATGCTTTGGCTACTGGCAGGTGACGCGCGTAGCGGGTTGACCGGTAGGCCAGGTGTCAAAGAAAGACCAATTATCAAAGACTCTTGCGGCTCCTAAAGTCCTGCCTCCCGGGCAAGCCACTTATTAAAGCGTCACCAGGCTGGCGGTGGCAAAGGCTACATGCAGTTTGGCATAGGCCGCTTCGTTGATAAAATGCGGATAGGTAGGCGACTCGCCTTGCCACACAATTTCACTGCCATCAAAGCACTTAAACACTGGCTGACCGGCGAGCAAGGGTGCAAAATCCGCGTCCTGTAACTGATAATGAACCATCGCTTCCCGTTCACCCGTTGCTGACAAAGGAAAGCTTACCTCATGGCCTAACCGGAAACCCTCGCAGGGAGGCAGGTTGGCGGTTTGCCCCTGTTGGTAGGCCAGGCAAAAATCCAGCACGGCATGGGTCAGGGCTTCAGTAAGCTGATAGACTTCCTGTCTCAGCACCCCCTGCGGCTGTCCGCCAATTTCCAGCATGACACCCTGAGTACCCGTGGTACACAGGTAACCGTGGTCGCTGAAGGGCTTTTCGTCTTCAAGCAAAATATTGGCTTCGGGCATTTGCTGTTTAACAAACCTTGCCATCTGAATGTAAAACTCACTGGCTTCCAGAATAATCAGCGTGGCACCCATGGCACTGGTGGTATTGTGAATATCAATCACCAAATCAGTCGCCGAGTCGCCTTTTGGGCCCAGGGCAGCGTTAAGCTTATGGGCTAATCTGGCTTCCTGGGAACTGCCTTTTTCGTGCAGTGCGGTGAGACTGAACTGGCGATTCAGATCTTCTTCCACAAAGCGCACATTGGCCTGGAGCGCAGCGTCGTTGGCCAGGTGCAGTGACAGCGATAAAGCACGGGTATATTGTTCAGGAATACCGCTGTGACGCCAGTTTTTAATAAGCTGGATGCCACTGGTTTCATTGCCATGCGTGGCACCGACCAGTGCAACAGAGTTCAGCATAAGGGGAGATCCTTAATGTTTAAAAAAGTCATCGGGCTGCTGACTCAGCATCGCCTCAATCTCTTCAATATCCGCAGCATCGGGGCTGGCTTCCGGGGTTTGTTTGGCCGCGGCAATAGTGCGCTCTTCGCTGGCCCATTCCCCTAAATCAATAAGCTGACATTTTTTGGAGCAAAAGGGCCGAAATGGGCTGGCAGAAGCCGACCATTGTACTTCTTTGGCACAGATAGGGCATTTAACGAACATAATTTCTCTTTAACAATCTGTCTTTAACAATCTGTCTTTAACAATCTTTCTCTAAAAAGTTTCTCTTGGTAAATAATGGCCTGATTTAACAGGCTGCCAGTGAAAAGCTGACATTATCTTCCACCGACACATTGGCACCGGCAGTGGGTTCAAACCACATAAAGCGCAGGGCGTAGCGGTATTTATTGCCACTTAAATTAGGATAATAGCCGCCATCTACCGCACAACGAACCCGGATAAGCTCATTCTTATCTTCAGCCACCCCCTGATAAAAGCCATTGGTGGCGGTGATAGGACGAAACTGGCCGCGTTCCCGTAGAAATGACAGACAGATACTGATGGCTTTATCGACACTATTGAGCGTGGCCAGCCAGTTATTCATACTGGCGGTGCGCTGATCTTCAGGCTGAGCCAGCCAGAAATGCAGATTGGGTAAGTCGAAACTGCAGGCGCCGCCGGGGATGGCAAAACGCTGACGGATACTGGCCAGAAATTTATCGTCTTTTAACTCGGTACCGAACTTTTTACAGGTTTTGAGTTTGTCACGCAACGCCACGATAGAGTTCATGGTCTGCTCTAATGCGCTGCTATCAATATTAGGATGCTGCGACCAGTACATCAGATTTTTTTCGTGGGCATCAAGATCTTTAATGATGTCGGTACGAATGTCGATGCGCTCGAAGAGATCGAGCAGGGTGAACAGCTGGTCGAAAAAATACATCTGCAACTGGGAAGAAGGTGCTGACGCGCCGCTTTTCAGTTGCGCAATCAGTTGTTCAATGCGCAGGTAATTTCGCACTTTTTCTTTGAGTGGAAATTCGTAAACGGTGTCAGACATGTATTTCCTCGTTATCACTACTTTTAAGCACTAAAACGTAAAAATACAAAAATTTCAAGTAAAATGGCGTTATGACGGCGCTGACAGGCCCAAATACAGGTGGTGGAGGCGGGTAACCTGAGGGGCGATGTCGGTAATTTCACCACTGTTATCAATAATATCGTCTGCCGCCTCCAGGCGTTGCTGCCGGCTGGCCTGAGATTTCATAATATTTTTGATAATTCGTTCATCGCTGCCATCGCGCCTGACCGCCCGGGCCAGTTGCTGAGCTTCAGGGCAATCAATCACCAGTACCCGCTGGCACATCCCGGTCAGGTTGTTTTCAATAAGCAGCGGCACCGCCAGAATACAATAGGGGCCGGGGGCCTGTTCAGTTTGTTCGCGCATCGATGTGCGAATGGCCGGATGTAGCAACTGATTGAGCCAGTTTTTATGCTGTTCATTATCAAATACCGCATTTCTCAGGGCACTTCGGTCAAGCTCGCCATCGGCATTAAGCATTGCGTCACCAAAATACTCCGCAATACGAGCCAGCGCGCCGGTGCCCGGTTCCACAACCTGGCGGGCGACCACATCGGCATCAACAACCGTCACGCCCAGTTTTTCGAACTCCCGGGTCGCCGCACTTTTACCGCTGCCGATGCCACCGGTCAGGCCTACAACAAAACTCATAAGGGCAAAAGCACCGGACAAGAACGAAACAAAAACATTACAAAACCCACTGCAGGTACGTATCAATAATAGGCTGTTTATACAGAAGAGTCAGCAGTCCGGCAACCGCCAGGTAAGGACCAAAAGGAATGGCCAGGTTTGAATTCTGACCGCGCTTTAGCATCAGCGCCGTGCCTGCTAAGGCACCCACCAGCGAGGACAGAATAATAATGACCGGCAACCCCTGCCAGCCCACCAGTGCTCCCAGGGCAGCCAGCAATTTAAAGTCGCCGTAGCCCATGCCTTCTTTGCCGGTCACTAATTTAAACAGCCAGTACACCGACCATAAGCTAAAATAGCCCATCGCTGCCCCGATAATGGCGGTAGGCGCATCCACAAATACCTGTTGGGTGCTGGCCAGCAGCCCAATCCATAACAGCGGTAAGGTGAGCTGGTCGGGCAGCAGCATTTTGTCTAAATCAATCAGTACCATGGGCACCAGTAACCAGCAGGCCACAATACCAACGACGCCCTGGCTATTGGCACCAAAATGCCAGGCGACCCAGGTGCATAATAACGCGGTTACCAGCTCCACCAGCGGATACCGTACAGATATGCGGGTTTTACACTGGGCGCAGCGGCCTTTTAAAAGCAGGTAGCTCAGCACCGGGATATTTTCCCAGGCCCGGATTTTGTGGCCGCAGGCGGGGCAGGTACTGTCTGGTTTGATTAAATTAAAAACGGTGGGGTCCGGGGCTGGCGATGCATCAGATTCGGTTGCCGGGTTAGACGCTCTGGCAGAGTCACTCGGGCCCGTGCTGCGGGCAGACCCGGGCGCAAGTACCGGGGCATCAGCTTCGTAATAAGCCTGATAATCGGCTTTAAATTCGCGTTCCATCATTATGGGCAGGCGATATACCACCACATTTAAAAAGCTGCCGACCAGCAGACTGATAACAAATACAAGGCTTAAAAAAAACACCGGGCTGGTCTGGCAAAGCTCAATAATGGCGTACATAAATAATGATATCGTATTTAATTGATAAGAAAGAAAAGTGTGCCAGAGCGAAGGCACGGGCACAATTATTTAGCATGTTGGTTAAGATCGCCCCATTATCGCCGGCCGGCTGAACTCTGTATTCCCAGCTAGACTATTCAACAGATTATGCCCTGTGCAACGGTTACTCTTTTTGAACAAGGCAGAACACAAAGAGCAGAGCGGTATAGGCGTTCGTTACATAGGACATGCTTCCATGCTACCCCCACGTGGCTCAACGCAGTCTGGCATAACCAGGCTTCAACATGTTTTGCTGTCATTGACAGGCGTGAATACTGTGCAAACTAAACCAGGATTTTGCCCTTCAGGCGATAGCCTGAAGATTACTCCAGGAAACTCTGGACAGCTGGGTGTTCCAAGCACCCAACCAGATTTTTCTTTGGGGATTTAAACCACATTACCCATCTGGAAGATTGGCAGGTACATCGCTACGATAAGCCCGCCAATCACCACCCCCAGTACCGCCATAATCATTGGCTCCAGCAAACTGGTGAGGCCGTCGACCATATCGTCCACTTCGGCTTCATAGATAGTGGCGACCTTGCTGAGCATTTCATCCACTGCACCCGACTCTTCACCAATGGCCACCATCTGATTCACCATATCGGGAAATACATTGGTGGCCCGCATGGCGGTGTTCATCTGCATACCGCCGGCGACTTCTTTCTTAATAAACAATATAGCATCGCGATACACTGCATTGCCCGAAGCACCTGCGGCTGAGTCCAGTGCGCCAATCAGCGGCACACCGGCCGAAAAGGTGGTGGCCAGGGTGCGGGTAAACCGGGCAATGGCGCCTTTTTTGAGGATCTCGCCAATGACGGGGATTTTCAGTGTCATTTTGTCTACGCTGTCGCGCAGATTTTTTGACTTGCGGTGGGCGCGGATAAACAAAAAGATGGCCGCGGCCACCGCCATGCCAATAAAGACCCCGTAGTCCTGCATGCCCCGTGAAATTGCCAGCACAAACTGGGTAAAGGCGGGCAGTTCGGCGCCAAAGCTGGAGAAGATTTCTTCAAACTGGGGTACTACAAAAATCAACAAGACGGTGGTCACAATAAACGCCACAATCAATACCGCCGCTGGGTAAAACATGGCTTTTTTAATTTTGCTTTTTAGTGCTTCGGCTTTTTCTTTGTAGGTCGCCAGCCGGTCAAATATCAGCTCCAGTGAACCAGACTGCTCACCGGTATGAATCAGATCGCAGTATAAATCATCAAAGTACAATGGATATTTGCGTAACGCTTTGGAAAGAGGGGTACCGGCACTGACATCATCACCAATGGCGGTGAGCATTTTACGCATATCCGGCTTGCCGTGGCCCTGGGCAATCATCTGGATGGACTGCAGCAGGGTAACACCGGCGCCAAGCATAGTGGCGATTTGACGGGTAACCACGGAGATATCCGCCGCGTTGACTTTTTTACCCCCGCCAAATAACGATTTTTGTTGTTTTTTAACTTTTTGGGCAGAGATGCCCTGGCGGCGCAGCAGGTTTTTGGCCTCGGCGATACTTAACGCGGAAATTTCGCCTTTGCGATTACTGCCCTGCCGGTCTTTGCCGTGCCATTCAAATACCGCTGCTGCTTTTGCCATGATCTAGCCTCTAAACAAAAAAGCCCAGTGGGTGACTGGGCTATAACAATTAGCTTTTAAACATTAGCACAAAGTTGCAGGAGTGCAGGTAGCCGTCCATTTAACACGTCCGTCCGTATAATTTGGTGCAAGCTCATAGGTTGCTTTAACTGTACCTGCAATTTTTCCATCAGTAGGTTCAGTGGCAGTTATCTTGCCGGCTACGACTTTCACCCCAACAATACCGGCAGCAGCGTCGACATCTTTTGATATTCCGTTTTTACCAGTAGTGCCGGCAGTACAATCGCTAACCCCATCCAACGTCTGAGCACATACTTCAACCGCTGATTTAACACCGGCTGTAGCATTGACAATCTCGGTAAAGCGCGCTTTTTCTGTATAATTTGAGTATGCCGGCAGTGCCACGGCCGCCAAAATACCGATAATCGCCACTACGATCATCAGTTCGATAAGGGTGAAACCGTCTTGTTTATTTGCTGGTTTAAATTGTTTCATGGTAGTTCTCCGGGTGCGTATAGGACGCTAATTTAAAAAGTTGCTAGTCACGTTAGTTAACTAATCAAAGTTACGTTTATACCTGGTTTGTTCCTTGTAACGCCCCCGGTACTTGAAGCCAAGTATAGGGAGGATCAGCATGTTGACAAGTATTTGAAAGTATACTTATGTGTAGGTTCTGCCGGAGTAACAGGAGGTGGGAGGCGCTTTTAGATAAAAGTTTTAAAAACGCCAAATATTTATTTATAACAGTAGTTTACTGCTATTTGATGGTGACCCTTAACGACAAATCAATGGCCTGCACATGTTTGGTCAATGCACCGGAAGAGATGAAGTCAACCCCTATTTTCGCCAGCGATTGCAACCGTTCATCAGTTACATTCCCAGACACTTCCAGTTTACTTTTCCCCTGATTCAGCGCTACTGCGCTTTCGATCTGTTCGTTGGTAAAATTATCCAGCATGATGATATCGGCCCCGGCATCAAGGGCCTGCTCTAGCTCGTGCTGATTTTCCACTTCCACCTCAACAGTTTTTTCAGGATGAGTGGCTTTGGCGGTGGCTACGGCTTTGCCAATAGAACCACAGGCAAATATGTGGTTTTCTTTAATCAGGTAGGCATCGAAAAGACCAATGCGATGATTGGTGCCGCCACCACATTTTACCGCGTATTTCTGGGCCATACGTAGCCCCGGCAAGGTCTTGCGGGTATCCAGAATACGGGTTTTTGAACCTTCCAGTAGACTGGTGTAATAGGCGGTAACCGTGGCGGTGCCCGACAAGGTCTGCAAAAAGTTCAGGGCGGTGCGCTCGGCGGTCAGGATGCTACGGGCGCTGCCACTTAAGCTGACCAGCACAGTATCTGGTGTCACGGTGTCGCCATCGCTCACATGCCAGTCCAGGGTAATGGTGTCATCCACCAGGGCAAACGCCTGATCTACCCATTGCGTACCGCATACCACTGCATGTTCCCGGGTAATAATGGTGGCGGTGGCCTGCTGGGCCGCCGGAATAAGATTGGCGGTGATATCGTTGGCCGGCGTCAGGCTACCGCCCAGATCTTCGGTTAACGCTGTGCGCACCTGAGCAATAATATCGTGAGTTGAAACATAAGACATAGGGCGTGAAGGCTCCCAAAGACAATGAGTAAAATTACAGGGTGCGCAATATTAACCAATACTGACGCTGAGTAAACTCTAACTGGCGCAAAACACTCATGCCCAGCAAAATTTGTCCTTCGCCCAGACCCGGATTCAGATTGGCATTAACATCATGCAGGGTGATATCGCCAATAGTCAGGGTATCGATGGTGGTGCGGGCCACGCGCACCGTTCCATTAGCGGTCTGAGCCTGGGCTGTACGCCCGGCGGTCAACCCCAGTTGGCGCTGCATACTGGCCGGTATGGCCACATCGGTGGCGCCGGTGTCCACCAGAAATACCACGGGCTCACCGTTGATGGTGCCACTGGTCACATAGTGACCCTGACGGTTTTGTTTTAGTCTTACTTCCGTCTGCCCGTCGATACGCATGGATTCGGGCGACCGGTTGGGGTTGCGCTGGCCATCTAATACATCGGTAAATATCAGGGTAAGCAGCCCCAGACCGCAGACCCAGGCCAGCACAAACATCCACTTCCCCATCGACTTTTCACTGCTCATTGTTATCCTTGCTATGACTCTTTGCTATATCTGTTTGCCATCTCTGCCTGCTACGTTTTAATCGGAGGCTGACAGGTTCAGCACTTGTACCTTGTCTTGTAGGGTGTCAGAATTTGCATGGTCTGACACCTAATCAGGAACTGTATTGTGGAATATTATTCCCAGGCAATTCAAAAGTCTTCGCCGTTTTATGACGAGCGACCTGCCGATATACCGGTGTCGTTGCTGGTTATTCATAATATTTCGCTGCCACCGGGCGAGTTTAACACAAAGGGCATTGAGCAGCTGTTTACCGGCACCCTTAACCCCAATGACCATTCTTTTTATACGCAAATAGCCGGCCTTAAGGTTTCGGCCCATTGTGTGATCTACCGCGATGGCCGTATTGAGCAGTTTGTGCCTTTTACCCACCGGGCCTGGCATGCCGGCTTATCAAGTTTTCAAGGACGTAGCCGGTGCAACGACTTTGCCATCGGTATCGAAATGGAAGGCACCGACGATACGCCCTATACTCAGGCTCAATACACCAGTTTACTGGCATTAAGTCGCTCGTTATTAACCGCTTTTCCGTTAATAACCTGTGGCCGTATTGTTGGCCATAATGATATTGCACCGGGGCGCAAAACCGATCCCGGCCCGGCCTTTGACTGGGGCTGCTACCGACATGCACTCTTTTCACCACAGGCTGACCCATTGCAAAGGGCGTCAGGCCCAGGCGTCAGAACAAGGTAGTACAGAACAATTTGATGCAACAAAATTTGATGCAACAATAAGCTAAACCAACCGGACCCACTATTATGCTAATAAGTTTACTGCTGGCACTGGCTATTGACCGTTACTTTATCCGCCCACGGGCAGGATTTATCGACTTTTATCTTAAGCTGATGGCCGCCGGCCTGGGCCGGGTATTTACCGGGCCCGCCAGCATTCACTGGCTGCGTGCGTCCATGATGATATTACCGGTGGTGCTGGTCAGCGGCGTGTTGTTTGTGGCCGACAGCGCGTTTCTGACCTGGATAGTGCAAACCATACTACTTATTCTGGCGTTGGGCAGTATTCGGTTAAAACGAAATGTGCGTTGTTTCAAGGCGGCGCTGGAGCGCCATGATGAAGAAGCGGCCGGCCGCTATCTGGATGGGATGAATCAGGACTGCTACCGGGTGGCCAGTCAGAACGATTTGCCCGGGGCCTTGCTGTGGGTGAATTATCGCTATTACACCGCCATTATCCTGGTGACTGCCATTTTAGGCATCCCGGGCCTGCTGATATATTGCAGTGCCAGATGGTTAAGTCAGCATGTACCCGGGGATAGCCGGCGCAGCGTGCCCGCTGAGTTTTTGCGTATTGCCGATATCGCCGGCACCCGGCTGGTGGGATTAACCTATTTACTGGTAGGGCATTTCAGTCGCGCCGCCTCGGCGTGGGTAAAAGGGTTAATGGCCATCACTCAGCCTCCACGGCTGTTCTTAACCGGCGTGGGTCAACAGGCCGGTGAGTTTGAAGCCGGCGCAATCAACGAGTCGGTAAAAAGTGCGTTAGTTCTGGCCCGGCGTAGCAGCTGGTGTCTGGTAGTTATTATTGCAGTACTGACGCTGACCGGGGTGTTGCACTAATATCACGCAGGGCCCACGCCTCGCGAGTATTGGAAGTGTTGATTTTATCACCAGAGGTGTGCTTATCCGACCAGTAGCAAATATTAATAAAATGTATAAAAAACAATATGTAGTATGGGGTTAGTTAAAACCTGAAAAGAAGGTAATCCGGCAAAGTATTTACCTGAGTTTTAAACTGGCCTACACTATATAGGTAAAATGGTATGACCAATAGGCGGCAATAACACCAAGGTGTTTACAAAGTGACCGCCTTTTTTCTGTCCGGAGAGTCAAGGAAACCCATGCAGCAGGGTCGCAAAAAATTGTCAGATGTCATCACCGAGCAGCTGGAGTCTATGATTCTGGATGGCTCGTTACTGGCTGGACAAAAACTGCCCCCTGAACGGGAACTGGCCACCCGGTTTGATGTGTCCCGACCGTCGTTACGTGAAGCCATCGGTAATTTACAGGCCCGGGGGTTAGTTGAGCGTAAGCAGGGTGGGGGAACTTTCGTCAGCAAGAGTCTGAATGCGGCGATGCTGGACCCGCTGATGGCGCTTATCAGCCGGCGTCCCGAAACTCAGTTTGATTTATTAGAGTTTCGGCATGCGCTGGAAGGTATGTCAGCCTATTATGCGGCGCTACGAGGGCAACCTGAAGATTATCAGGCACTGCAACGAGCGCTGGATGAATTGCCGGCACCTGATGGCAAGCAAAGTCAGCGACCGCTTGCAGAAGCGCTTGGTCAGTTTTATGTGGTGATGGCCCGGGCTTCACATAATATGGTGTTGCTGCATGTGATGAGCACCATGCAAGCCATGTTAATAGAAAATATTGAACGAAATTTAGAAATGCTGGCTCAGCATGCTGATGTGGCGCAAGACCTGTCACGCCAGCGTGCCGAAATAGTGGCGGCCATTGCCGAGCGGGATCCGGAAAGTGCCCGACAGGCCTGCAATGCCCACCTGGCATTTATTGAAAAAACTTTGCTGGCAATTAATCAGCGTGACAGCAGAGTACAGCGCGCCTTACGACGCCTGGAAATTTAACGGCGAATAGCTGGTTTATAAGCGCACGTTTGCTTTTTTGTAAGCAACAGCACGCAACTAAGAGGTGGGCCGATATAGCCCGCTGCAAGTACAACATAATTTAGCGATTCCATCCTCCGCCAAATTCGGTGTTGTGGATGGTTTTCTATATTAAGCAAAAATAGGATGGCACCATGACTGATATGATGCACCAAGATGTGGATCCACAAGAAACACAAGAATGGCTGGAGTCAATAGAGTCAGTTTTAGAAGAAGAAGGTATTGAAAGGGCTCACTTCTTATTAGAATCCCTAATAGAGAAAGCACGCAGAAATGGTGCCCACTTACCCTATGATGCAACAACCGCGTACATAAACACTATTCCGCCGGGGCAGGAACCCACCATGCCAGGCGACCAGACTATCGAAGGCAAGATCCGTAACGCGCTGCGTTGGAACGCGTTGATGATGGTACTGCGTGCCTCGAAAAAAGACATGGAGCTGGGCGGTCACATTTCCAGCTTTGCATCTTCAGCTATGCTGTACGATGTGGGCTTTAACCATTTCTTCCGCGCTCCCAATGATAAAGACGGTGGTGATTTCCTGTTCATTCAGGGCCACGTATCTCCGGGTATCTATTCACGGGCTTATATCGAAGGTCGTCTAAGCGAAGACCAGCTGGATATGTTCCGTCAGGAAGTGGACGGCGAAGGTCTGTCTTCTTACCCGCACCCTAAACTGATGCCTGATTTCTGGCAGTTCCCAACGGTATCAATGGGCTTAGGCCCAATGCAGGCAATTTATTTAGCCCGCTATCTGAAGTATCTGACCAACCGTGGTCTTAAAGACTGTTCTGAACAGCGCGTCTGGTGTTTCCTGGGCGATGGTGAGATTGATGAGCCGGAAAGCCTGGGCGCCATTGGCCTGGCTTCACGTGAAGGCCTGGATAACCTGACCTTTGTGGTTAACTGTAACCTGCAACGTCTGGATGGTCCGGTCCGTGGTAACGGCAAAATCATTCAGGAACTGGAAGGTACCTTCCGCGGCGCTGGCTGGGAAGTGATCAAGGTTATCTGGGGTCGTTACTGGGATCCTCTGCTGGCCCGCGACACCTCTGGCAAGCTGATGGATCTGATGAACGAAACCGTTGACGGTGAATACCAGAACTTTAAAGCCAAAGGCGGCGCGTACACCCGTGAAAAATTCTTCGGCAAATACCCAGAGCTGAAAGAAATGGTGTCAAATATGTCAGATGAAGACATCTGGCGTCTGAACCGTGGTGGTCACGATCCGGTTAAAGTGTATGCTGCGTACGATCGCGCCACTAAAACCGAAGGTCGTCCACAGGTGATCCTGGCGAAAACCGTTAAAGGTTATGGCATGGGCGCGGCTGGTGAAGGTAAGAACATTGCCCACCAGGTGAAGAAAATGGATACCGATGCGGTAAAAGCCTACCGTGACCGGTTCAACATTCCGGTATCAGACGAAAGTCTGGCTGACTTGCCGTACTATAAGTTTGAAGAAGACAGCGAAGAGCTGAAATACCTCAAAGCCCGTCGCGAAGCCTTACATGGCTTTATGCCCAAGCGTCTGGCTAAGAGCACAGAAGACTTGCCTGCACCTGATCTGAAAGCCTTTGAGGCCGTCACCAAAGGGTCTGGTGATCGTGAAATCTCAACCACCATGGCTTTTGTGCGGGTACTGACTGCCATGCTCAAAGACAAGAAAATTGGTAAGCGCGTAGTACCGATTATTCCGGATGAAGCCCGTACCTTTGGTATGGAAGGCTTGTTCCGTCAGGTGGGCATTTATTCGTCACAAGGCCAGAAATACGAGCCACAGGATTCAGACCAGGTGGCGTATTATCGCGAAGACACCAAAGGTCAGGTTCTGCAGGAAGGTATCAATGAGCTGGGCGCGATGGCTTCATGGCTGGCGGCAGGTACGTCTTACAGCACCAACGATCTGCCGATGATTCCGGTTTACATCTACTATTCCATGTTTGGTTTCCAGCGTGTGGGCGATTTAGCCTGGGCAGCCGGTGATTCACAGGCACGTGGTTTCTTAGTTGGTGGTACTGCCGGGCGCACCACCCTGAATGGCGAAGGCTTACAGCATCAGGATGGTCACAGCCATACTCAGGCAGCACTGATTCCAAACTGTATTTCTTACGACCCGACCTATGGCTTTGAAATTGCCGTGATCATGCAAGACGGTATGCGTCGGATGTTTGAAGAACAGGAAGATGTGTTCTATTACCTGACCGTGATGAACGAAAACTATAAGCAGCCGCAAATGCCCAAAGATGTTGAAGAAGGCATCGTGAAAGGTATTTATCTGCTGGATACCGTAGGTGAAAGCGATAAGAAAGTGAAGCTGCTAGGCTCAGGTACAATCCTCGAGCAAGTTCGCGAAGCGGCGAAATTGCTGGCCGATAACTACAATATCGAGTCACAGGTTTACAGTGTCACTTCGTTTAACGAGCTGACCCGTGATGGTATGGATGTGGATCGTCACAACATGCTGCATCCGGATGCAGATGCCCGCACGCCGTACATCACTGAAGTGTTAAACAACGGTAACGATGGCCCTACTGTAGCGGCTACCGATTACATCAAAAACTATGCTGATCAGGTACGCAGCTTTGTACCTGGTAGTTATCGTGTACTGGGAACTGACGGCTTTGGCCGCTCTGACAGCCGTGCAAATCTACGTCGTCACTTTGAGGTTGATGCTGCCTATGTAGCCTATGCCGCTCTGTATGAGCTGTATAAAGCCGGTGATGTAGATGCCAAGACACTGTCAAAGGCGATGAAAGATCTGGATATCGATTCAGACAAAGTTAACCCACTGTACGCGTAAGCACAGGAGAGACAACAACATGGCAGATATTAAAGACGTTCTCGTACCCGATCTAGGTGAAGACGAAGTAGAAGTCATTGAAGTGTTGGTGGCAGAGGGCGATGACATTGAAGCGGAAGACTCGCTGGTTACGGTTGAAAGTGACAAAGCCAGCATGGATATTCCGGCGCCTTTTGGCGGCAAAGTCAGTGCTTTGAAAGTCAGCGTCGGCGATAAGATTTCTGAAGGCGATTTGCTGATGCAGTTAGAAGCTGCTGGTGATGACAGCAGTGATGACGGCAGCGATGAAGCTGATGAGTCTCAGGAACAATCTGAGTCAGACGATCAAGCCGCTGAAGAGACCACCGAAAAAGCCGATCAGGATGACTCTGCAAAAGAGGCCAAATCAGGTAGCGAGCAAAGTGAAACTAAAGGTGCGAAAGCCTCTGGTGGTAGCAGCTCAACCGTTGAAGTAACGGTGCCGGACATTGGTGATGCAGAAGAAGTCGACATTATCGAAGTGCTGGTTAGCGAAGGCGATACGGTAGAAGCCGAAGACGGTCTGATTACCCTTGAAACCGACAAAGCCACCATGGATGTACCGGCGCCTCAGGGCGGTAAAGTCGTCAGCCTGAAAGTTAAAGAAGGCGATAAGGTCAGTGAAGGTTCACTGATTCTGATGCTGGAAGTCGCGGGTGACGACGACGCCGGTGATGACAATGCTGATGAGCAGGCCGCCGACGATGAAGCGGCCTCAGCTAAGAGCGAGCCGGATGATGCCGGCACCGAAGGCGAAGCTGCCGCTGCTGATAGCAATGAACCGGATGCGTCTGATGATGGCGGTGAAGAAGAAATTGAAGTCACGGTACCTGACATCGGCGATGCGGCGGATGTTGAAGTTATCGAAGTACTGGTCAGCGAAGGTGACACCATTGAAGCTGAAGATGGCCTGATCACCGTTGAAACTGACAAAGCCACCATGGATGTACCGGCTCCTAAAGCCGGCACGGTAACCAAGATGGTGGTGAAGCAGGGCGATAAAGTCTCGCAAGGCTCACAGGTGTTAATGCTGAAGGTTAAAGGTAGCGGCAGTAAGCCCGCCACCAAGACCGAAGACAAACCGGCTAAGCAAGAGCAAAAATCATCGTCGAAAGACAGCTCACAAGAGAGCAAGTCACAGGACAGCGGCCGTCCTAAGCCGCCGCCGGTCCCGCATCATCCTTCGGCAGGTGAAAAGCAAAAATCGGGTAAGGTTCATGCCTCACCCTCGGTTCGTCGCCTGGCCCGTGAATTTGGCGTGGATTTGTCTGAAGTATCAGGAAGCGGTCGTAAAAACCGGATCCTGAAAGAAGACGTACAATCGTATGTAAAATATGAACTGTCACGGCCAAAAGCCACGGCAGGCTCTGCCGGCAAAGGCGAGGGCGGTGGTCTGCAGGTGATTCCACAGCCAAAAGTCGACTTTTCTAAATTTGGTGAAGTTGAAGAAGTTCCGCTAACGCGTATTCAGAAGCTGTCTGGTCCGAACCTGCACCGTAACTGGGTGTCGATTCCCCATGTTACTCAGTTTGAAGAAGCGGACATCACTGACGTAGAAGCATTCCGTAAGGAACAAAACCAGGTGGCCGAGAAGCGCAAGATGGGCTTTAAGATCACGCCGCTGGTGTTCATGATGAAAGCGGTGGCC
>VMHT01093183.1_pt1 | contig 43595 bp, 57 predicted proteins | sample 4693611 | NCBI WGS metagenome assembly VMHT01 (sample SAMN12280063, study PRJNA550983) | marine metagenome | isolation source: seawater sampled from same location over 5 years 0.02-0.2 micron viral filtrate | place: USA: collected off the coast of southern California halfway between the port... ...
ACGTCACAAGAATCATACAAATCATAGCCAGAAGCAATTCTACCATCACCAAGCAATTTTTTGACAATAGGATTTCCCGTACTTCCTGAGTGCTGCTCAGTATCTAGATGAAGATATACATCACTATTTGATGCTCCACTTACTTTTGTAAGATAAACCACGTCCCCCTGTGCATACAGAGGAACTGATGGTTCCTGAGCTTGAGGTAGCGTACTGTCCGGCTGTGGTATGGTTTTAGGATAAGGACTCTCGTCGGTTCCGGGATCTACAATAAGGGCTTTTCCGTCTACTGTCCATACAATTTCTCCTCGGTGATACTTAGTGTAACTATACCACTTTCTTCCAAGTTTTCCAATTACATCTTTAAAAGTATACTGTATATAATTTCTAGTTACTGTAGTTGAAGTATTTGTGGTTGAATCGTACTCTACAACAGTATGTTGTATTGTATTGGATACTTCTTCAAGAGTACCTCTAAAAAATACTTTACTATTTGTTTGAGGGAATCTATACTCGTATACATCTCCCACACTTATATTTACAACAGGTCGTATATGAGAACCAAGAACTGTTACGCGAGACTGCTGATCGCATGCTCGTGCAGTTTCTCGAAAAGACTCAATATTTAAAAGATCATCGGAGAGTCCTTTACCATATGTAGTGCTTCTTAAGTAGTCTAATAACTGTAATGCGGGATTAGTTGAAACTCTACGATCAGATTTAGAGGGAACAGCACTACCTTCATAGCTTCGTCCGCCATAGGAATATCTTGAGGTTCCTCCGTGGTCTGTAGTATTTAAATGCTCTGTAAGTATTAATAAGTTAGCATTTCTAAGTGCAATATTAAGACTTCCGGGGTTTCCCGGAGTATTGGCTACTGGGTTTGCAGTAATACTTGGATATGCTAGTCCTACTGTTCTATCCTCAACATTTTCTTTCTTAAAAGTAATAGTAGTTCCATCTAATGTATCTGCATCAGTTGTATCTATAACTGGACTTGTCGTATCTTGAACTACAACTTGAAAGAACTGTAAAGTTGCAGTAACATTAGATGAATGTACTTTTGTATCTGTATTTACTTGTTGTTGATTAGAATTATTACTATCGAATTGCCCAGGTCCTGGAGCCGTTGTATCTACAGCATCAAATAGTTCGTCTAGTTGAGTATTAAAGCCCTTAATTATTATTTTATCAGTGCTTTCGTCATAAGCAGCGGTAAGTCCGGGCCAGCCACTCACAGTTGTAAAAGGACTTACTTCTACAGTTATTCCGTCTTGCAAAACTCCATTTACAACGTTACCGCCTTTATGCTCTCGTTTTATCTGTAAGTCAATTGCTTGTGCAGCAGCTGGTGCACCTTTTATTGCTCTTATAAGATTTCTTGCTAGTGCGGGGGTTCCAGAAAAATCGATTTCATATTCGTATGCATCACCTACTGGAAGAGCTAGAAAAGCTCCACTTGCGTCTGTAAAAAAATTAGCGGTTGTAAGTGCACCGTTGGAGTTGGCAATTGCTGCTGCACGAGCAGCGTCGACCAAACCCGAAAACATTGTGAGTAAAGCTTTCGGAATCGGTTGACCCATAACAGTTACCTTGTCGTCCGTATCAATTCCAAATTCATTTGAAAACATATTCGTGTTTATCTGTTTTCCGCGAGTAACTGTTCGTTTTATAGAAATAGGAAAGTTTACAAGAGGGCTAGAAGTTTGTTGATGAATATACCTTTCACTAGTATATTCGACATTTGAAACATCAATGTTGGCTCCTCCGCCATAAGTTTCCGAAGTACAAGTAAAATTAGGAGTAACCAGTTGTCCTCCAATGGTAACTTGGGTTGGATTTTCAACAACAAATCTTTTTATTCCATCATTAATTAATTGCTCATCTAAAAATAATAGTTCTAGGTCATGAGTTCCTGTAGGAAGTGTTTGTGTTGGTATACTAAGAGTAGTCCCTGCTACTGCATTTTCTTTTGTGGATGCGAGTTTAATTGATCCTGAGGAGTTAGGATCATAAATAGCAAAGTATTCTGTATTATTTACTAATCCTGAAATCGCCGTGCCACTTGCTTTATATTTAACTTTGTCGCCTGTACGTATACCCGGCGCTGAAAATACAGAAAATACATTTAGCTCATCAACATTTTGAACACTTACTATTCCTTTGAGTCCTGCTTTGAATCGGAACCTATAATCATACTCTCCGTTCATGTCCACAAAGAACCACTTATCAATAATAGTGGCATTATACTTTGCCCCCGATCTGTAGTGGGGCTCAATAAGTACATTGTCCGCTAAATCAAAATAATCAACATGCTGTGCACTATTAGGGTCGTTTACCAGATTATTTCTGTAAGTTCCATCATAATTAAAACAATTTACAAATTTTCCTTTTACAACATAACTTATATCAGGAAGTTGTGCATCTGTATCACTAACTTTATCTTCAAGTACTGCGTATGCAGTATCCAGCAATCTATGAGACTGTCCCCAGTATGTTCCAGGATCTAGTCCTAGTTTTGTATATTGTTGTTGCCCTAAAAATAGAGGGGTTGTACTGCCTTCTCCGGCAGCTTTATTCATTAAAATTTTATTTGCTTCTTGGTCATCTTTTCCAGAATGAAAAGTTAATTTTAAATTTTTAGCTTGGGGCAAAGGCCCTAAGCTTCTTTCGTGTAAAACTCCTCTTTGCTCTGGGTCACTTTGTGGGAAATACCCACCTATTTGATTATTTTCCGAGTCAAACTGAGCTTCGTTTATTCCACTTACTATACTACCATCAGGTAGAATCATAGATACTTGTATATCCAAGCCTTCAGGGTTTGTTCCCCCACTTATTATAAAAGTACCGTAGGGTGTTGAGGCTATTTGACCTCCTGCTTGTGCAGAAACTTGATTAAAATAGGATCCGCCTGCTACATCTCCTTTCTCCATCGAGCCGAAACAAGCAACCCCTTTTACAGTGTCAGTAGTGTCAGTAGTTCCCGTAGGAAGTGTGCCCATTTCTCGTACACTTTTATCTGACTCATCTTTACAGACTAAACTCTCATCATCTACAAATACATCAAACAATGCTGAAATAGGCCCTTCACACAGCACATTTGCGGAATACATAGTTGTAAATCCACCAGTAAATTGACTTGAATTTGAGCCTGTCTGTCCCGGAGTAATGTCCGGAGTAATTATTACATCTGCAAATGCAGGAAAGGAATCAATTTTTTGCACTCCATAAACAACTGGAATATGTCTCGACTCTAGATTTAGTCTTAGATCAAGCTGTTTTTCAACTTCAAAATATTCTGTAGAGTATTTTCTGCCGCCCATCATACCCGCAAGGCCTCCCCTTCTACGAGATTTTAGCCGAGAGTCCGTGCCTGTATACTTTGCTAGAACATTTAATGATTTATCTGCATGCTCAAATCCAAAATCACTAGCATATTGCGGTTTTAATGCTGTATTTTCTAAAATATATCCTGCCGAATCTAATCCTCTATGAAATTCGTCTGAAGTTAATCGTCCTTGTATTCTAATAAAATCTCCCCAATGGCTAGTTAGAGACCAAGTAATCGTAGGCTCCCCCGAAATTTTTTCATTGAGAGTGCCCTGAGCAATAACGCCTTTAAAATATAGAAAAGGACTACCAATTATAATTCCCGTATCGGGATGTGCAAAAACTCTATAAATTTCTACGCTTCTATTCACATAACTTTCATAGCTTAAAGAGCCTATATTTTTTGCAGTAAGGGTGGTTACTTCAGGATTAACATAGTCTATATTACACTCGAAGTTAGTAAAGGCTAAAATTCCTTCTTTTTCTAGACTTGTTACTTCAATTGTTTTTCCATCGCCTCGAATTTTATCAATTTTGAGCGTAAGTGCAGTTGGAGCGGCTGGATTAACAAGGTTAAAATTTGTATTTTTAGGGAATGTTCCTTCATCAGTTCGAGTTAGGCTTATAGTGTCTCCTACATAAAAGCCTGCTGAAAAAATATCAAAATCTAAATTAAGTATTCCTGCAGTCCCTTCTCCACTACTAGTTGCTGCGACCGGAGTAGTCGGAGTATCTGCCATAGTAGCCTGTGCAATACAAGTTGCTCCTAGCTTAGTGGCCGAAAGAGTTAAGCTCATTTTAGTGGCTTTTGCTTCTATTGCCTCTTGTACTTTTCCTATTTTTACAACTCCCCCTGCCTTATAGCCATTGGTAGAGTTATCTCCATCTTCATCATAGTCTACATCATAAGGAGCATCTGTAAGATACGAAAAATCAGTTCTTCGAGTAGCTTTTTGCAGACTTGAAGGTTTTTCAAATTTTATCAAATGATAGGTTAAAAGAGGCACTCGATTCTGTAGCGCCGTTATAATATCATCATGTATATTTCGTAATGCCATTTATGCCAAAGCCTCTTCTACATTGACTGAAAAAGTATACAGTCCATTTGCTTTTACTGAGTAAGTGAGCATAGCTCCTTTAACTCGTACACGAAGGCGTGGACGAGTCATAAGAATTCTTGCAGTATCATTTGCAGTGATTTTTCGCTGTAACCCGGGAGAAAAGAAAATTCTATTATTTGTTGCATCAATTTTTGTAACTTTATACGCTTTTAAGTGTAGACTGTCGTCATTATTAATTAAATGAAACATATCGCCCATATTAATATCATCTACATTAGTACCCGTTAAGTTTAAAAATTCTCTTCCAGGGCTTGTACTAGCTGTAGTATTTATTATTTGAGTAGCTGCAACAGCATTTCCATATTGAGGAAGCTCTACAAAAAAGGCTTCTTGACTTTGTTGCCTTTCTAGTAGAAAAGGGTATACTATATTAAAATCAGATTTTGTAAGATCATTATACTTAATATCCAATTCCCACTGATGATACTTTACAATGGAACGAAAAGAAAGACCAGAATTTGATTTATTTGAAACAACAGGCTGATTTGATTTTAAAGTTACAGATGAAAATCCAGGACCGTAAGAACCACTGTCATCATTACCAGCAATACTAATACGGTTATTTGGATCAGGTAAAGTAGTTTGAGCTGTCATTTATAACTCCGAGGTTCTTATGTTTTCTAGGAACTCTTCTCCGTTTGCATTTGCTGCTTCACGAATCATATCAATAATATTACCACGTTGATTTGTAAGTAGATCTTCCACGCCTGTTGCATCTACAGCTGAGATATTAAATGTTGCATTTACAGCAGTCGGAGCTACAATATCATCATTTGGAATAATTGTACCTGCCCTATCTGGGACAAACATTTCTGGCCCTTGTTCTCCAACCATAAATGCGGTATTTCCCCCTTCTGCACGATTTCTATATCCTGAGAATGCGGGAGTAAAGTCTTCTGGACCTCCTACCCCTCTTGCTCCTCGGAAGTACGAGAGTTCTCCTGAGCCTCCCGCAGACTTAGCCATATCCACAGAAGTTTTTCTTTGTCCTACACTAACAGATGTAGGACCACTGTCTCCTCCTATACTTCCTCCTCCTTGGAAGTTGGTAGAAGCAATTATTGCAAGTTGTGCGGCACCTATTGCAGTAATTATACCTGCCATTATAATACCAGCGATAGGCCCTAGTTCTGCAACAGCTCTCATTGCTGCGCCCGCGGTATTAATAATTGTGCTTGCCATTTGCATTTTCTTATTTTGTTCAAATGCTTTTCGCTGCTGTTGTTCTTTCTTCTTTTCAAGCTGTTTGAGTTTTGCAACACTTTCTCGAGACTTTCCATCTCTTTTCTTCTCAGCTGCAATTTCTTTATCGATTCCAGCAATTTTTGCTGCAGAAGAGGCTGCTTGAATTTGTCCAATTGATTGAATTACTCCTGCAACTGCTTCTAATTTTGCTGAAGTGCTAGCTCCTGACTCTCCCAGCGCTTGGAAATTATCCATTAACAATACGGTGCCATCAACCATTGCAGCCATTGCTTCGCCTTCTGGCCCGAGATTCTTTAAGTCTGCTGAGAAACCAGCAAGAATCATTTTGCCACCTTCAATTACTCCTCCAAGCTCTCCAAATTTTGCTTTTAATGCTTCTAATTTCTCGGGATTATCTGGATTGAAAAGATCTGTAGCCATTGTGGCACCCGCAAGGAGTCCTCCTCCAAAGTTGCTTTCCCCGGCTCCTTCTCTTGCTTTTTGCATTATTGCCAAGGTTTCTTCATTAGCAACTTTTGCTTTCATTAACGCATACTGCTGATTTATAACGTTAATCTCTAGTTGAGCAACTTGATGAGCAGTTTCTATTTGAGCATCAAATACAGCAAGTGCATTTGCTTGTTGCTCGGTCATAGGCCCTCTTGCGGCCATTTCTACCTCTAGTAAGTCTCTTCTTGTTTGTAATACAGCTAATTCATTGTTAAGTGTAGCAATTTTTAAATCTTTTTCTGTTTCTGCTAATGCTAATCTCTCTCGCCTTTCTGTTTGGGCAGCACGAACAGCCTCTGTAATGCTTCGTGTATTACCAAACATATCCGTATTTTGTAAGTCTGCAATTTCTTTATTTATTTGAGAAAGTTGTTTTCCTGAATCTAGCGAGGCATTTAATAATCTGGTAGCCTCTTCAAATTGGGCTTCCATCAAGTCTAGCTCCGCTTCTCGCTTTGCAATCATATTATTTTGTAAGTCTAGCCTTACTTTTGCAGAGTCAGCGGCACTTAATTCACCACTCGCCAAACGTTGTGTTTGATCTGCAATTTTAAGTTCTAAATCTAGTTTTTCAGCACTAAGACCAACTAATTCAGTGCCAAGAGCCAGTTGTAGCTGAAAACCGGCCGATATAGTTGCTATAGTTTCCTCTTGCTTTTGTCGAGCTTCTTGTGCTTTCTTCAATTCTATGTTTCCAGCTCTGAGAGCTGCATTATGCTCCTGCTCAGTATTTACACCTTCTGTCTGACTATCTTTAATACGTTCTTGAATGCCTAGAATTTCGTTATTTAAAGATATTTGTTGCTGTGCTGCAAGTGCTTCTGCGGTAAATTGAGGAGTGCTTGTGCCTAGTTCGTCAGTTGCAGTATCAGGTACAAACTTTTGCCTAGCCGTTTCTGCTAATCTTGCATTTGCTGCTTTTGTTTGTGCTTCGAGTAGTGCAAACTCTAAGTCTATAATTCTGATTTTTTCGTCAGCAATTGCTTTTTCAGCTGCAACTAAGTCAGTCTCTCTTTGTTCTAGAAGGGCAATTTCATCTGTAATGTCTAAACCACTTCCTGCACGTGCACGAGCTGTTTTCACTGCAAGAGATGCAAGAGCTCTTTCGTTTTCTATTTCTCTTTTCGTTGCTTCTGCTGCTCCTGTTTTTGCCTGTGCCAGCAGTTTTTCTTTTTGCATTCGTGCCTCTAAAACACGAACTCTTCTATCTTCTTCACTTATTATTTTAGTTTCTAGTTGAAGTAGTTGTGTTTCTAGAGTTTGTATTCCTGCAAGTATTGCTGCTCGATCTTTAGAACTAGTGTTTGCGTTAAGCATTGCTTTATTAACTTGAATTTGTGTACGTAGCTGTTCTTGCTTTTGGCGTGTAAGATTATTTTCTGCATCTACTGTTAGAGCAATACCCTCTTGGGTTGTAAAATTAAGACTTTTTATAATATCTAATTCTTCTTTTGCTGTAGTAATTCGATCTTGCGCGCTTCTTAAAGACTCTTGCTGTTTTGAAATTAATTTATTTATTCCTTGAATTCTTTCCTCTAAACTAGAACCTTCTTGGCTATCTATAAGACTTCGAAGAGTTGATCCTTGAACAGCTTTTTCATCGAGAATTTTTTCTAACTCTCCTACTTCAGTAGCAGATGATGCAGCTTTTGCTAAGTCACTTAAACTATCTGCCATTGCATCAACAGGAGTAGTTTTAATAAATGAGTTCACAAAATCCTGAGTAGCAGTAGAGGCTGCTTTTGCAGATTCTGCAAGTGCTTGTGTTTGTTTTGATGCTCTTTCTGCCGCTTGTGCAATATCAATTACTCTTGCTATAGTGTCTTTATTAATTTTTTGTATTCCCGCCTCTTTTAAAGCGGCAGCAAAAAGATCGCTCTCTTCAGCGGCTTGTCTAAATAACTCAATTTGACCTTCTACGTTATCATCATACCCTGTTGCTTTGAGTTTCTCAACTTCCTCTAGTATTCCTCCTAAAGCATTACCATAGGCAATTGTTCTTGCAGTTACTGTAGTAATCTTTTTTGAAGTTCCTTCTAAAGCAGAGTCTACCTCGCGTAAAGATTTACCTAACTCCGCTGTTGTTTCGCGAGCTGACTCCAGCGTATCTTTATACTCTTTGTATGCTTTAGACTGAAAAAGCCCAATAACAAATTTAAAGCCTTCAATTAAAAGACTTACTACTGCAATTATTGCTGAAATCGGGCCTAGAAGTGCAGTAACCGCTGCGCCTGCAATACGAAATGCCCCAGCAGCAAGTAGTGCAGAAGCTCTAGTAATATGCAGAGCTTTACTAAGTCTACTTGTTTGAAATGTAGCCATAGAAACATTTAGTTTATAAGCAGCTACCATATCTTTGGTTTTTGATAGACCGTCTTTAAAGTCGCCATTAGCCACTGCGGCAATTGCATCCGCAGTAGCTGCTTGTTGTTGGGCTCTTCCGTAGTCTATTGCGCTCTTTCGTATTGCTTCTTGAGCAGCTCTAGCCGCTTTAATTCTTTGAGTGTACTCCTCTGTTTTGTCTTTGTTCCTATTTAGCGCTGCTGTAAGTCCTCCAAGAGCGCTACGTTGCTTAAAAATTGCGTCTTGAAATTGCTTAGCACTAGCGGTACCTTTTAGCATATCCGTACCCAGCTGTTGCACATTGGGCCTAGCACTACCAATTTCTGACAGTCCATCAACTGTTGCTTTGTTCATTTGTTTTGTATCTTCAGCCGCCTGTGCTGCAGCCGCACCATATTCTTTTATGCCTCCTAGTATCTGACCTGATATAGTAGCTCCAAGGCCTGTGAGTGCCGCTAATAATAGTCCTGAATTAGTTGCGAGTGCAGATACAAAAGGAACAATAGCAATATTAAGTATACTAAGAAGTTGTTTAGATAAATCATTAAAGGTAGCAGCAAGTTTATCAAAAGAGCTAACATCAAGATCTCCTAATGCTCCATACTTTTCATTTGCTTGATCAAGGGCTTCGTTTGCAAATGCTTGGCGTTTTTCAAAGTTTGTAAGCTCTCCTGCACTCTTTCCTATTGAACGTGCATACTTTTCTGCTGCATCATCGACGCGAACAAATAAGCCTAATTCATCAAGAAGTTCAGGCTCAAGCTTTGTAACACCACGAGTAAATCGTTCTAATGATTCTGCAGTATCTCTACCAAGTGCGAGAGATGCATTTTTTGCAGCTTTACCAAACTCTTCAACACTACTTGCATCTAGACCGGCACTTGTTATAAGTGCAGTAGATCTCATAGCTTCTTCAAGACTTAGTGCAAATCCTGTTGATTCTTGTAAACCACGAGAAAGAGTGCCTAAAGCGAGTCCGCTAGCAGCACCCATCTCACTCAAACCTTTTGTAAGTTGCTCTACTCTTGCAGCTCCTCGTAAAGCATTGAAAAGTGCAGTAATTGCAAAGATATTTGCTGCCAGTGCGGCATACGCAGGCACAAGGCCTCCACTGATGCCCTGTGACATTTTTGCAAAGTTTTTCGTACTATTGGAAGATGCTTGGGCAGCACCTTTTAGTGCTCGATCTTGACTTCTGGCAGATTTAGAAAGATTATCTGTAGAAGCAGCGGCTTTATCAGCATCGGCTGCAAGTGCTTTTAGATTACCATCGGCATCTAATTTAAACTTTACGACTACTTCGTTGGCTGCCACTTGTTGATCTCTTTAACTTATCTCGCTCTCGCTTCAAAGTTTCTGCGGACTTTTCAATCGCTCGTCCATCTAAAAAGTGCAATACTTCTATTAAGTATTCTGTATCATTAATTCCAAAAACGTCTATAAGAATAGGTAAATTTGTGTAATCTTTTCCTATGTATCCTATGTCGGGATATGCTCTATCGCCTAAAGAATTAAATACAGAAATTGCTTGCTGCATTTCGGGAGGAAAATCTTCAAAGTCTGGAGGTATTTCATCCGGATTTGGTTCTTTTTGTAACTGTTCACACATTTGTAAATAACGCTCTCGCGTCATTTTTGCGTCTAAGTTTTTATACATCCTCTCCAGGCGCTGGAGACTCTCCTCTTTCTCGTTGGCTACGAAAATTATCTAAATCAAAGACTACCTCGTTGAGCCAAGTATCAAATTCAGTTGAAGAAGAGACAAGTACTTCTGCGTTATCAATACTGTAAGGGAGCTCTTCACTCATATCCTTATCCTCTGTATCAATTAGAAGAAGAGTTTCTAAATGTTCAAGAGTAAGACCTTCCCACCCTTTTACTACTGCTCCTGTAAACTCTACAACAAACTTTTCATCATCAAGTTCTTCGTTTAACTGTCGAGTTTTACGATCAAATTTTTGTACAGTACAACGCTTTCGAAGTCCAAGAAGCTCTTTTCGAGAAAGATTTGCTACTTTTACTTTGAACCCAGATAACCCGGGAAAGTCTACCCAAACTTCTTTTACGTTGACTACTAGTTTTTTTAATTCCATTACTACAATGCTCCTTATGTGAGAGTAAAATATTTTAAAATGCCGTTTAATTCGGCGTTGCTTGTGAGTCTCCAATCAAAGTTTTGTGTATAAATTTCTTTTGGGTTAACTCGATTTGTGAAAGAACAAGACGCCATATTGAAGTCAAGTCCGTAAAATATATTGGATATTGTTTTGCCTACTTTTATTCTTAAGGGTGCTTCTTTATCAAAGTTTATTAATGTTGATTCATCTCCTGTTGCAACATACTTTGTAATTGATCCTGCAAAAATTCTTTTATTTAAAACAAAATTAGAAGGATACATTGCATTTCCTTTATCTACAACTTTTAGTGCTTGATTCATTGTTTCATAAGGAACCCATTTTATATCATTCTGTATCTCTGCTTGAACATCTGCTATAAGTAAACTAATATCCCTGCCATTGAGAATTATTTTAATTCCTGGAATAAACGGAGTTCTTACTGTGCTAGGAATGACGTCTACCCCAGGGATTGCGTAACTCTCGTCACCTACTCTCTGTAATAGTGCGCCTTGTCCTGAAACACCTAACTTTAAAATAGAATTTCGTCCTATCTCAAAGTTTCCATTTGTAAATATCGCTCTGTCAATTTTAAAAGTCGCATGACTAGTTTGAAAATATAAATCACAAAATCTTGGGTTTATTAAGTTATCAAATAATATTTGAGCATCATTTTGTAATAATAAATTAGCTCTAAACTCAAAATCTGCCGGATTTGCTTTTACAATGGAGGACGACTCAAAATGTTGAGTATTATGTAGAGTATTTGAAGAAGTTGATTTTTCTGAAAATGTTTGACTAAAATCAAAATCTCCATCTAACTTTATCTCATAGTTTGAGCCATCTTGATATAAAAATAGTTTTGTTTCCCGCATATAGTTAATGTCTGTTGCGGGTCCTTCACTAAGTGGAGGATTACTTCCTCCGCCGGTAGCGTTGAGTACAATATTTATAGGAAATCTAAGGTCAGTTGCGAAGGGTAGTGTAGGGCCAAAATTAGGAGTATTCAGTCCTTCTTTTGTTCCGAGACCAATTGCATGTTTTCCACTTAATCCATTTGGTACTGTGAATTTAAAAGATGCCTGCCACCGTTCTCCTCTATCTGCATTTTGTACTGTAAGTACGCGATTAGTTGAATTATGATCTATATAATTTAAATCAATTATGTCCTCAGGATCCCTATATTCTGTCTCAATTGTAACTGAAGGAAATGTTACAGAATTATTTGTTGTTGGATTCGGGGGCGTCAGAGTAGGAAACGGAACAGTTCCAGTTGTAGGATTTCGAAATACTATAGTTGGATCATCAGGTTGTAGTAATCCTCCTACAGTTGCTGAATTAATTGTATTACTAAGAGAAGATATAAGATAAACTTCATCCTCCCCTCCACTTAAAGTTAGACTATCATTTACTTGTACAGTAAGTACTAACTCATCTCCTACTTCTGCATCTAAAATTGGAAAAACATTTCGTCCTCCTTGAGCAACGTATCCTAAAGCGGAAGATATTACTTGTCTTCCTTTTGTTGCATTTTTAAGTTTTGCCCATATTCGTCCAGGGAATATATCAGTAGTATTTATTAAACTCGTAGGAAAGGTAGGCTCTGTTGGGGGGACTGGATCTGTTGGGTTTGAAAGTACTGTTTCAACATTTATCGGTATTTTTACCGTCATAATTGTAGAAGCATTAGCAGGCACGGTAATCGGGTTTGGGTGACCTCCTGATACTTTTACATGAAGCGCATTAAAATTTTCGCTATTTATAGTAAATTTTATTCCAAACTGAAAGCGATCTGCACTATCCGCATTTTGAAGTTCTAATGCTTGGTACTCCTCTGTATCCCACCCCGACAAGGAATTATCTCCTATAGGAATATACCCCGTGTGATTTTCTATAGGATCAATGCCAAACATATATAAAAGGGTTAAAAATTGATTTGAAAGAGGAGAAGAAGGCTGGGGGTTTTCAGAAGCGAACTTATTTAAATATAAAATATTTGCATCATCTATAAGTCCTCCTATTGTTGCATATACTGGCTCATCTGACTCTGCTTTTAAAAAAAGCATATCATTGCCACCACTAGTTTCGTCTCTACCTTCAAACGTAACTATTATCTCGTCTCCGACGGCCGCTTCAAGAACGGAATAATTTCCTGCCCATAAATTTGTATCATCAGCTCCTGCCTGAATACCGCTTGCAGTTACCTGAGTATTTTTAGTAAGATTTCTAACCAAAACTTGATATGTCCCTCCGCTGACTCCGGATTGACTTAGAAATGTGGTTTCAAAATCTGTTGCCATTTATTTTGCTCCTTGGTACAGCCTATGATACTTCAGTTGAACTATTTTGTCAAGAAATTTTTTTCTGTGGGTGATAAAGAAAAACCCGCCGAAGCGGGTTTGTCGTTTAAAATAATTATTAAAGTGCTGTACCAAAGTACTCAAGTTGTACCTCATTAGCAACGTTAAAGTCATCTGTGTAAGAAGCAAACGTAGTTTCAAGAGAGATTACATCTTCAATTGAGTGCGTAGGAACGTTGATATGTACTTTCGGGAACTTAACATTTAGACGTGGAGTATTTGCTACCGTACCGCCTACTGAGAAAGTTGTCTCGAAGTTATTTACAACTTTTTCGAGACCTTTACCTGGACCACTTGTAGTCATATCGTTAAATAGTTCTACTGAAGTACCATTTTGACCGCTTGAATCATCAAGAGTCAAGTAACAAGTAAAGCTTCCAGAAGCTGATCGAGTTCCTGTTACGTGCTCAATTGGAACGTTTACAGCACCAAGTTCTTCCGGTACCAAGTATGAAATATTATTTGTAATTGTAATATTTCCTCCAGTAAGAGTAAGCTGATACTTACCATTTCCGCCGACACCCGGGAAAGCAGTACGATCTGCAGTATCTGCAGTAATATCAAGCTGAGTTAGTCGATTTCGAATAAAGGTCTTGGTAGAGCCTACACCGTCATCGATTGCAAAGTTTGCAGCATTATTTGCAGTACAAATTCCCAGCTTCAATCCATCATTGCTATCAAGTACTACATCGCCTGCGGCGAAAGCACTACCTGTAGAAGAGTTGCCGGAAATAGTTTTTCCTGACTGAACGGTTACAGAAGAGCCCGCAGTAGCAGAGCTTTGCATATCCGTAATATTTGCTGCAAAACCAGACCAGTTGATAGTAGCAATACCGTCTACTTCAAAGTCAATAGATGCTTCATTAAATGCTGCACCTGACAACTTATATACCATTGGGTTTGCTGAACTTGTTTCCATTACAAAGTAAAGATCACAAGTTCCAAGAGTTGATCGGTTTGATTGACCAAAATTAATAACAGTTTTACCCGAATCTCCCGTACCTACAGGCCGCGAAACTGTTGGGCCAAAAGGAGAGGCCGAATCGGGCTGAGATAAACGATAGAAAGTTGAACTTATAGTACTAATTGTAACCGTGAAAGTAAGTACGCCTCCACTTCCTCCTACATTATTATTATTGATTTCAATAGTATCATTTGCTACAAAGCCAGAACCAGGAGAGGCAACAACAGCTGTAATTGTACCATTAGCTGCGGCAGTAAGGTCAAGCTCCCAGCCAACCCTATCAGTTACGGTAGCTCCACCTGCTGTTTTTACAGTGACACCTGTATCTCCATTTTTAATTGAGTAAGTTTTGTTTGCTGTTCTGCCTGTGTTATTTGCAGGGGCTACACTTGCTATACCACCTACTGCTCCGGTTACCGCTGTGGCTACCGTTAGAGTTGCAGTTGCGCTACCGCCGATAACACTAGTTGGAATAGTGATTGTATCACCTACTGAAAAGCCTTCACCTGAATCAATAACTGTTACTGCAGTAATACCGCTTCCGCCTACAGTTAACTCAATTTCCCAGCCTACAGCACCTACGCCCTTAGTACCTCCAATACCTGTAGTGCTATTCGTTACAATATAAGTACCTGCGGTTGTACTAGTACCTGCAGTAGTAATAGTAATGTTACCTTGTATAAGACCGCCTGCTGCATCTGTACCATCTTGATACTTATCAGCACCTGCCATAATCGCCCAGAGGACTTCTTCTACAGCTCGTGATTCTCCACTATCTGTTGCGGTTCGATAGGGACGCACATAAGTACTAAATGACCACTCTGCCGGAGCAAGAGAGTCGGTAAATACACGTTGTCCTCTTCGGCTCAAACCATCAGTTCCCTGCATTTCTGCAAGACCAATTTCACTTTGGTTTGTAGACTGAGAAAAACTAAAGCCGTCGAGAATCGGAACTTCCCAGACTTTATTATCAAAGCCTGCATATAGTTTCGAATCTCTACTAAAATATAATTGTTCTGCCATAAATTATCTCCTAGAGATTGAAAGGGCTAGGACGTGAACCTTTGTTCGTGCCTGCCGTTTCTAGTAATGAACCTGTACCAACATTTCAGCAACGCCGAACGGTTCAAGAACACCTTCGTCAGTTTCAATACTGACTATTAAAATATCTAAAGTTTTTTGACTGTTTCCTTGCCTATCTGTATAGGCTAACTGCCCGTTTTCTTCGATAACAGTTTCTACATCTTCCAGTAATCTGTCAAGAGCTGCTGTAGCATCGGTTTCTTTTACATAGCAGCGAAGAGTGATATTTAAGAATCTATCTTTATAACCACCTCCTTGATACTCTCTTGTTTCAGACCCGGCATTCAAATGAATTGCAGGAAATGCATCGACTTCATCCCAGAACTTCAAGCGAGGATGTACATTATCAAATACATCAGTCAAAAAGTTCCCAGTTTGATTTATTTTCTTTAATTCAACAACTAGGGCTTCTACGATAGCGGACCTACGTGTCGTATATAGTCTTGCCACAGTTATACTCTCCTAGTAAAGAATCTTCCTATTGCGTACTCGGCTGCGATTTCTCGTATGGACAAATCGATTAGTTTTCTAGGATCTCGATCAGTACTGCCTTGACGATTACCTACTTCGAATGTTTCGTACGGTCCTCTCATATAAGTATAGCCAACACTTGGAAACCCTTTACCTGTTGTTGCTATATCTGTAATTCTTGTTGATCTTGCAAATCGTCCTGTTCTAAATGCTAATCGAGGAGGACCCATATTTTTTGCAACTACTTGAGGTAGCTTACTATTTAGAACTCCTATTAGCATTTCAAAAGGTTGAGATGCAACACCTTTTTTTGCAAATCTTGGAGCAGCTCCACTGGCTTTTTTATTTTTAAGACTTGGATTTTTAGTAGAAAAAGTATTACTTCCTTTCTTTTTTCCTTTAGTATGAGTACGAGACTCTTGAGGCTTTACATTTTCACGCTTTACTTTTGCTTTGGTTTTTTTAATAAAAGGATCAGTTGCTGCTTTTACTACTTTTTTTCGATGTTTTGTTTTAAAGCTGTCGGAGCCGCCTAGTTCTACTAATACTGCATTTGGATCTGCTCGAAGTTTTTCTAAGCCTTCGCGTACAAGATCTCTTAGTTGTCTTTTTGCATTTTGAGCTTTTCTTCCTTCTTCAGCATTTAATACTGAGGAACCAATTTCCACCGACATGGTATCATTTTTGGAGTCTCGAATAACTTCTAAAACTCCAGAGTCTTCTGTTTGTGTTTCTACCCACCTTTTAAAACTTGTATGATCTATTTCGGTTTGTTTTTGTCGAGCATTATCAATTATATCATATATGTAGTTTTCTATAACACCTTGGAATAAGGCATGAGATAAATTTGCTATTTGTTTGCCTTTTATCTCTTGTTTTTTGCCTCCAAGTACAATGGTGAGTTCTTCTGCAACTTCTGCTGCTAACTCTCCTATCTCTTTTTGGTATAACCTATAGATTTTTCTGTATACATCATTATCTTCAAAGTTAAAACCTACGCTAAAAGATGTTACTTTATCCCAGTTTGGTTCTTTTACCACAGTTTCTGCTGGCAAAGTATTAATTTTATTTCTAATTTTTGTTACAAAACTTTGAACTTTTGTAGCAATTTCTTTATCAGTTATAAAACCTATCGGAGTTGTTGAAGGGTCGGCATTTTTTAAGTCGTCAATATAATTTTTTACTAAAAAATCACTTATTCCTTCAATAATCTTATCCACACTCATACTAAAGTTATGGAACTTTCTATTTGCTCTCTGCCTTCTGTATAGTTTATTGCCCTTTTTCTTGGACATTTCAGCATCTAGCTTTGATAAAAAAACTATCTGATCAGCGCGAGACATTAAAAGTTCTTATACATATCTAAAACTCGTTTAATGTGGTCCGGAAAACCTTTTGTTTCGCCGCTAGGTGCATTTTCCATGCTTGCACCTTGCAAAGTTCGTCGAGTTTTATGCTCATCTTTGAAATAGTAGTTGATTAAATCAATTACTGCTATTTGAAGATCGTGAGGAGTGGCGGCATACCCGGCTGTGTAAGTTACTTTTACAGAGCCTGCACCTTGAGGCCAATTTTGATAAGAGGATCCGGCAACGTACAGTACACTATCCGTGTTTTTGTCTAGATAATAATCTGTAGTTGGTACAGTAGTGTAGCTGGACGTTGCCGTGTCCCTTTTTTCAACTGAAACGATTGCATTAACCGGACTCTCTGTTAGCTGAATTACATGAGTACCCCAATTAATGCTAAATTCTTCTGTAAAATTTGTAGAATAGTAGTCAATAATACTATTTCCACAGTAAGTTTTTACCATTTGGCTCACAGAATCAATTATGCGAGAAAGCTTATAGTCATCCCTTGGATTCGTAATCTGCTCCGCATCTTTAAATTGCTGTAAAGTAATCAATAATGCCATAAGTCAAATGATAAAAACTTGGGGAGGCGAACCTCCCCAGTTTGCAAGGCTAATATTAAGCCTGGAATACTACTTTAACACAAGGCTGATCAGTGCCCGAAGCAGCGAACATCTCGTGGAAACCAAGTGACTGAGTAGCAACGATCAGCTGACGCTGTCGAGCAATCTCATAGTCTTGCTCTACGGTTACACCGCGGAGTCGAGGAATCACATAGTTAGCAACATTCACAGCATATGCAACACTGTTACCAGCAGATTCTGCTTCTACATGGTCTGTAAGAACTACGGGCGAGCCGTATACAGCACCAATGCTACCAGTGATCTTGGTTGCAATATTTGAACCAACATCAGTGATGTCTGCAAACCCTGCATCTGCAATCAGATCGTAGTAACGGTTCATGCCTACGATATATACTACGTCTGCAGGGTCGAGACCATACTTGCCCATTGAGCGTCGAGCGCCAAGAAGCAGACCTGAAGTCAGGCTAGCCGCGTCAATGTCGTTACCTGTGGCACCAAGAGTAGCGCCGTCAAGGTCAAGCTCACCATAGTTAGAAGCTTGAGCTGCACCTTCCAAGCCAGTAATGGCAGGAGAAGATTCCCCAAGTACGACCATCTTATCTACTGCTTTTGCGTGAGCACGTGCAACACCTTCAGTCAACATAGGAAGAAGATTTACAAGAACTTCTTCGTCAATGTGATTGTCCATGAAAGTGGTTGAAATCAATCGATGTGCTTGCATTACTGATTGTGTAACAGCATATGTACCTGCAGTGCCACCGGCAGCAGAAAGACCTGTACCAGCGCCTGAGTTAGCAGTACCGCCTACACCCAGCTCACTCTCACCGCCAGTGTGGAAAACGGCAGTGCTAGTATCTTTTTGCAGGGGAAGAACCATAGATTGAGAGTTCATTTGAATCTCACGGAAAAGTTGAGCTACTTTGTACTGAAACTGTACTTCTTTCTCGATCTGAGTTGAAACAGTCAAGGAAAGCAAGTTATCCGTAGCGCCTGTAATAGCACCCGTGGGGTAGCTAATACCTGCTTTTTGGAAGACATTTCGAGCATAGTTAGTGTCAAAACCTTTTTGCGTATAAACACCCAGCATATGAGCATACATGAGGTCTTTTGCATAAGCTTCCACATTTCCTGAATCACGATCAGAGAATACACGCTTAGACTCGCGCATTGCGTCAAGCTCTGACTGCTTCTCCTTAAGGACTTCGGCGTGTTCTGCTACAATCTTATTCAGATCAGCATCCTTCTCTTGCATCTTGGCTTCCATATCAGACATGAGGCGATCAGCGCCGGATTCAACACCGACTTTGATTGCTGCCTGTACTTCTTCTTCCTGCTGAGCTTTAGCTTCAGCGGCTTTAGCCATTTCTTGTTGTTCTTGAACTACAGCTTGCTCAGCTGCGGCTTTTTCTTCGGCCTGACGAATTGCAATCTTAGCAGCAGTCTCTTCCGCTACCTTCTTAGCAAAAGCATCTAGGTCGATTTCGGGAGTTTTAGTTTCTTCCGACATTTCGTTCTCCATTGAAGAGGAATCTTCCTCGCTTTTAAAAGTTTTCTTGAAGTCCTCATAATCCTGCTCAGAATCGAAAGACTTCGCCAGAGAGAATGTAGCTGCTTGATTACAAGGTACCGATACCACTGATACCTCAAACAACTCAGCATCCTTTATTTTTAATCCGTCGGTTTCTTCAAGGTAATCAGCATCCTTGACTTTGAAACCGACAGAAAACGCTCCAAGGATACCTTCTTTAACAAGTTGAGCAACAGAATCAGGAGCTGATTTTGAAATTTTTGCTTTCATTTCTAGTCCGTTTTCTGTAACTTTTAACCCAGTGGCTCGGCCAATGGGTTTGTTATAATCATGATTGAACAAAATAATTGGATTTTTCTCAAAATTACTTAGTCCGCCTTTTGTCCAGGCTTCGGGTACAATTGTATCTCCTGCCCGATCAAAGTCTTTTGTACTAGCCATTCCAGTAATGGTAACGCATCCGTCATCATCCTCGAGAGCTTTGAACGTAGAAGTTAGGTTAAAAATCTTATTCATTTATCTTTACTCTTTACTTCTGCTTTAGGTGCAGCTTGGCTCAGTTTTTCCAAAGGATCAGCTTTAGGTGCTGCTTTAGGTGCTGCTTTAGGTGTCGGAGCCGGCTTTTTCTTAAAAATTTCTGGAGCAGCCTGTACAACAGAGAGTACTGCTGTTTTCCAATTATAATAAGATTTTTGAATCTCTATTGGAAGAACAGGCCTATCAACAATACCACAGTAACTTTTGTAGTCAATGTCACGTGGTAGTTCCCAATCTCTAAATTGGGGGACTAATTTAGCAGTAACTTGACGTCGCATTCTATTTCTGGATGCCATTAATCTTCCTCTTGCTCTACTGGTCGACCGCCTTGTGCTGGATCAACCGCGCTGCCTGCAATATTCGCAGGGATTCTAATTTCATCTGCATCGGGCAGCTCATCAAAATTCATAGCTGTACGTGCTTCGTTTGGCGTAATGATTCCTGCATTTACGAGAGAAGTATAAAAAGTTGCTTGGTCTCGTAGCTCAGGCTGCAGTGCAGGAATGTTTGTAATATCTTCGTTAATTACAAATCCAAAGAATCTGGAGTATGCTGCATTTACTTTTCTTACAATGGGTAAAACAGTTTCTAAATAGTACATTCGCATATTTGGTCGAATGTTTGCATTGTTTCCAGAATCTAACATTATTGGGGGAACTCCAAGAGCTTTCAAAATAATTTTTTCGTTTTCTTCAATTGCTGCTTGAAAGTCAAGTTCCTTGAAATTTATATTTGAAATTTCGTCTACTTCTAGTCCACCATCTAGAATAAGGGGTCTCCTACCTCCTGCGTCCGGTCTATACCGTAAAGACCAAGATTGAATCATTCTTTCTTTGATTTTTTCTGAGAGGGTATTTGGGGACTTTAGTACAAGCCCGGGAACTGCCCCATTCTTAAAGAAGTTATCTTGAAAATCTCTCATGCTTCTCATGAGATTCATTGTTCGAAGTGCCGGCTTTAGTCTGGACACTCCTCTATAAATGGAGTAAAATGAATTGTCTTTTATGTGAATAATCTCATTAGGAGAAAAACGCTCTTCTGAAGCTTCGAATTTATAGTGATCCACATAAGTTGTTTTGCTTGCATGAATTGACATTTTACTTGCAGGCATATGGTACACATGGGCACCATCAAAATATATAAAAATGTTTCCATCTAGGATGTAGTCTGTGAATAAGTTTCGTCTAAAAGAAGAAATATCCTGAAAAGGATTTGGCTCTCTATTAAGTAAAATTGAAACTTTGCTAGCTTTAGTGCCTTTTACGATTCCAGGATAGCTACCTAGAGGTTGAACGATTGTGTCTATTTCTGCACAATCATCCACAATTAAATTTACGCCTCTGTTTACAATTTCGAGCTCTTCGTAGGCTCTCTCATAATTAAAAGTAAACTCGCGTGAGCGTTCAGAAGTTTTGTCGTAGTATGGCTGAATTGGATTTAGTTTTTCTTCTAAATCTTCATCCTTCTTTCCGCTAAAAATGTTATTATACCATGCCATGCTTTTCTCTTTGAATGTCTACCCAGCGCATTTGTTTTGTCGCTGTTCCTAGTCCGGGATTTCTTCCGTAAACTTTATGTAATTCCATGTGGTGTGCATGACAGATAGTAACGGTATGGTCATAGAGTTCTGCCCAGTTATCTTCTATAAATTCATCTCTCCAAATGACAATATACTCATTAGTATAATGTTCTGGACGTTCTTTTGTTTTTACTTTTAGCCACTGTCTAAGTAGGGGAGCTAAAGAATAAAAATGATGAAAATCTAACTGAGAGTCCGTTCCGCAGATGTAACATTCACTTTCTTTTTCGTATTTTGATTTTGCTCGATCCCTTATGTATTTCACTGGATCTCTTTTGAGCTTTTTCATACTTTGCATTATAGCCTCTGTAAGATAAATTGTCAAACATTATTTTTCTGAGGTATTACTAAAAGCCGGTCTGCGATGTCTCAAATGAATACAGTGCGTATCGCAAAGCGTCAGCCATGTGAGATGCCATATTATGCCTGGGTTTCTCCCTAGCTAAATTTGGATTTGAGTCCCATTGATACTGATCAAGGCAAGAAAGTACTTGATCGGATCGTTGATCGACTAGTAGCTTATCGTTATCAACTATAGCGGCTACGTGTGCGATTCCGTCTAAAACTGACTTCTTTGCATTTATAGTAGAAATATCGTAATTCTGTGCAAAGTCAAATCGAGTTTGTTGTGCGGCGGAATCTATATAAATATAATCAATTTCCCACTTATCTATCATTTCTTGTATTTTAGCGGCATGTTGTTCCGTTGTTTTTTCAGCATCCATGTACTCATCAAGTACATAGTACACTTGCTCATCCCAGTCATACGCAATTACACAAAAAGCAGTAGGGTCTCGATAACCTACATCAAGCCCTGCAAATACATCCATACCGCTGATATCCAACGCTTCGTTATTAGCTATACATATTTCGTGGTTGAAGTTCCAAATCTGACCTTCGTAAGTATTAAAGTCTGCTTCATACTCTTGTCTGAATTCAGCATCTGACATACTTTTTCTTGCTTCGGCAATATCAGTCTCGGACATTCGTGGGTTGTCTATATAAGTTGCACGAATTGAGCACCACTCGGAAAATTCATCGTTAAATCCTCTATCAAAAAACTCTGCAAACCAGTTGTTCCTGCCGCGAGGCGTCGAGATAAAGATAGCTTTTGAGTTATCCTTATCAAGAGTAGGTCGAAGTGCTACGTTAAATGCGTCACGCCCGTCTGCCAACGCCGCTTCGTCAAAGATAATTAAATCGTAGCTTCTACCTACACAGGAATCAACTTGGTTTACTGAGCCCATTCTTACTGTCGATCCATTACTCAGTTCGATAACTTTATCCTTTGCGTTATCTTTTACAACTTCCAAGTCAAAATGTTTTATTAAGTTCCTTTGAAGATCAAAAGAAATCTGAGACAACGCATAGTTAGGAGACATTATAAGAATGTTTGAATTCGGAACTAGGGAGACTAGTTGGCCGATAATGTTTGCAATATAGGTTTTACCCTGTCGACGTGATACTGCCGCGCAAACGAAGCGATACTTATTATTATTTATCGCATTGATGATTGCTACCTGGGACGGTAGTGGAGTTATGCCGAGCAGCTCTAAATAGGGCTCTACTGGCAGCTTGAGGAAGCGTGTCTCAGATTGTAAATCGAGCAGAGATTCCCATACTATATCGGCTCTGCTTATTTGTACTGTCATAATTTACTGCTCTACTTTTGTTGCATCTCGATAGTAGATAATTATTTCTTTTTGTTGGCGTATATACCTACGAAGTTCTTGTAAGTTAAACGCCATATTTTCATAGTCTTGGGGCGTCATTCCAAATATAACAAATGTTCCACCCTGCATTTTTGAGATTTTTGCAATCTGTTCTTCAAGATTTTTTTCTGTCACTACAAAAAATTCTACATCTTGCAAATCTATTTTTTTAGGGAGTTGAGGCTGATAGATCTCCAGTGTTTTATATTCAGTTACAGTTTTTATAACTGGCTCCGGGGTTGGCAAAGGGTCACTTTTCATAAAAGAACAACCAGATAAAAATACTATAATTAAAAAACTAGTTGCTGTCCGCATTTTCCACCTCTTCACTGTCTTTTTCTATCTGTTCAAACACTTTTTTCGTGCCGTTGTTGATTCGAGGCTCGATAAGCCCGGGCTTTACTCGTGCTAACTTAGTAAGGTCATGCCTCTTGAAAATAGATAAGTAGTCGTCCATTTCTGCTTGCATTGTAGTATTTGCTTCAGTAAGTTTTCCAACGGCTTCTAGTTGTACTTTTAAATTATTTTCTGCTTGTTCTCTTGAAGCGGTTTCTGTTTCCAAGGCTGTTTCTAGCTTTGATGTATTTTCTTTTAAGGTTACATTATTTGCTTCAAGCTGTGCGATTGTTGCTTCTGCTTTACTTACAGTTGTAGTATGGTATGCGTATGCACCTCCGGCTACAACTAGTATAAGGGGCATGGCTTTTATTAGTCCTAACATTAGTATATCTTCCTTAAGTCATATCCTACAGGAGCTACAACTTTAATTTCATGTTTTACGCCAAGCAAATCTACAAAAATAATATGAGTTGTACTAATCTTTATCAATTGCTTTGCTCGATAAGTTTTAGGAGATCCACTTTCTATTCTTGAGCCATCCTCTAAAAAATGTGTATCTCCGGGAAAGAATATTGTTAGCTCCCATTCTTCTCGAATAAGAGTACGCCACCAGTGTTTAATTTTTGGCCAGATGCCAACAGTTACTAATTCTTCTTCTTGTTTTTGTTCAATCTTAGTCATTTTTCCTATGCCTATTCCAAGCAACGAATCCAAATAATCGTAAAGACCAGAAAGCTAAGTAATTTAACACTTTAAATCCATTCTGTTCTATACAAATATCTCGAAAAATTATATCCATCTCTTTCTGTGTTTTAGGCACTTCGCCTTTTTCACATTTTACCAACTCAGCGTACTTGTACCCATAATCGTGAACAAGACCACCCATAAGCAAGACTCCAACGGGCGAAAGCCACATTGCAAGAAACTTAGGTACTGATGCACCATCAAACTCAAAGCCTTTCTCAATAACATACTCTTCTCCATCTAGAAAATAATACCAATCTTCTATTAGCTGCCAGCGTCGAGTTCCAGTAAGCCATAGCCAAATTGCTTTCCAAAACCCTTTATCTGCTGTGCAAATTTTTATAGGTTTTAACATGGGCATCTCTACATACTCGAAACCAATACGGTCTTCCCCTTGCCCATCAAATATGTTAATAACAAAAGCTATTAAAATAATGGCAGCCACAACTACTGGCTGCCAGAATGTTACCATTAGATCAAGAATCACTTTTTACTCCAAGCAGTAGCTCCGAAGAATGCTGCAACAAGACCCGCTACAGCCACAAAATAGGTCGGGGCCATGTCTCCAAGGACATCAGCGGCATGCTCATATCCAGCAACTTGAGCACCAACAACAGCGAAAGGATATACCAACATGCCAAGCAAAGCAAACCAAGCCATGTTTCTTTGGGCGTCTCGCATTGCATCGGCATCTTCTAGCTCCCTTCGTCGAAACTCTAGTTCCATTTCGTATTCTTCTTTGGACAAATGACCATCACCATTGATGTCCATTCTTTTAATAACTTCTTTATCCGCTGTTACTACTTCTTCATCTGCCATGGTATATCTCTATGGAGAGCAGACACTCCCCTCTTCGGATGAGTCGAAATTAGTATCTCCACATCCATATTTTCCATCATTATCAGTATCGCAGTACCGTTGCCATGTAATCATGTCAAATGTAAGTCCTTCGCTCCAAGGAACGTAGGCTTTACACCATTCATGAGACCCAGGTTGAAAAGGATCTTGTGGTTCTGGTACGTAGTCTCTAGATGTCCAAGGCTTTTGTACACGAAAAAACGTGTCCTTGTTTTTCATTAGTTGTCTTTTAAACAACGAACTATTAGTATTACTGATATAGATTTCTTGCCCTTCCTTGAGCGTGTACGTTGACCCATCATCGTAGTTGATAACGGTTTCTGCTGCTACACTTGTTGAAACAATAGCTAGCAGAGCTAAAAAATATTTCATAGTATCTCCTACCATTTAACTTTATCGGCCCAGTAAGCTGCGCTCATCTTGCCTCGAGCAATATTCTTACGGTGCCGGGCTTTAAAAGAAGCGCGTTTTTTCTTCGTGCGCTCGCTTTCCCCTTTTTTTGGCTTCCCTGCAGTTTTTGCTCCTTGCTGACCAAAACGAATAGTTTTGATCTTAGCTCCTACTTTTGCCACAACAATATGTGACTTTTTCGGATGACCTGGAGTACGCTTAGGCTTATTATACCCTGACACTCCCGCTCTTTTTAATCTTGAGTCTTTCTTTTTACCTCTTCTTTTTACGGCCACTTGTTTTCTTCTTGCCTAATTCTACACGTCGTTTAATTAGGGATCGAGGTACAGTTTTACCTTCTTTATAAAGTTTAGAGATTCTTTTTATGAGACTTGCAAGCTCTGTTCGTTTACTACCTTTTGTACCGCTAAGATACTTCTTAGGTATTTTAGTTTTTTTATCTTTTGCTGGGCCTCGTTTCTTTTTCATATGATATAATCCAGATAACGAACATTAGTGCTTTGATCAAGCTTTCCGTTCCTGTCGTAAGTAACGACCATATAAATAGTATCAGTTACTTTATATTTATTATCGGGTGCGTTTGAAACTGATTGAACTTTATAATCTTTTTGATAGCTTTCAGGTATTGTAGCCGCAATAGAATTGACTTCCATATCATTTCTTTTTAGCCGTCTTACGCTTCTTGGCTCCACGCTTAATATCATTGTCTTGTGAATGCCCTCCTCGAATAAATGAGTTTACACGACCCATTGCCCATCCAGCCATTCCTACTCCTGCCCTAGAGCCAGAAGAAAGGAAGGCTCCTTGACCTCTACGATATACCTTTGCAAGCTGCCCATAAGTGAATCGAGTCTTTTTTGCCTTTGCTTTTAAAGTTTTTTGAGTTGTTGCGCTAAGAGGTTTTGCTGCTCGCTTTCGCTTTGGTGCAGCTTTCTTTTTCTTAATAGCCTTTCTTCGTTTTACTGCCACGTCGCTTTCTCCTCAGCGCTCTTTCATACGCTGCATGGGTTCTTCCCGGCATATAAATTTTTTTCTTTCCTTTCCCGTGGGAGTGCACACCGCGAAGTCCTAGTTTTCTTGCTCTTCGTCGAGCAGCGGCTGATGTTGAGTATCTATTTCGCCGTCTCATTTGTCATTTAAGTCTACTAAGAGTGAACCCCACTTAGTCCATGCAATATGAGCAACCCAACCTATAACGCAACCAATTAGTACGTCAATCATTTTTTGCCTCGCTTCTTCTTTTTAAGAATTGCTGCTCTTAAAGCGGGCGGCAATTTTTTCTGCTTGGCTGTCAATCCACCCATTGACTTTTTCTTCTTACCATTCTTTTTCTTCTTTTTCTTTTTGCCGTTACCATACCCGTAAGCCATCTTATTTCTCTGCGCTTTCGCGTCTAGGGAAGGTACGAATAGTTATCCTTCCAATTTTGTAGTTCATCAAAGTAGCAATTGTGTTGCTGACTTTTTACCCAGCATAGTTCTTGGATGATACGGTTGTACCATTGCTTATCGTAATCATCGTGAGCTTTTTCCATATCTTGTTTAAGTTGGGCAATTCTCACATTGATATACTTTTCTAAGTCTTTTTCTCTGCCTCGTCTCATTACATTACCTGCGCTGCAATTAATCCTAGTAGAAACATTATAATTATGCCTGAAGCAGTTATAATTCTGTTTTCCATTCGAGCAAGTGTATCTTCAACATTTTCTATTCGAGTAAATATAGTTTTCCATCGCTCTTCACACTGAGCTGCATGAACTTGTAGTTCAGATTCAATGTGGTCGACTTGCCTTTGTAGATCATCGCTCATGGTTTAAGTATTGTTAGAATAAGAAATAAAGCAGGGACAAATACCGCAAGTCCACAAATAGAGTATAGTACGTATAAAGCCATTTGTGCATAGTAAGCTTTTCGCTCGCGTTCTTCTCTTTCTCTTTCTTCTCGTTCTTCTTTAGCTTTTTTCTGAAAAGCTAGCCAGTCGTCCCACATACCTGGGCGTCCTGCCCAGATCATCTGTTGTTTTAAGTGCTCCTCCATTTCCTTGATTTTCTCAAGTTCCATGAAGGCTTCCATATCGCTTTTATACCCTTTTGCATTTGACTTTTTCTGCAAGGCATTTTTTTGGTCAAAAAATTGTGCAACAACGCCGCCCATCTCATACAGGTCTTTACCATTGCCAATTGCTTCTTTAATTACGCCAAAAGCTGCATTTGCGATCGCAATTTCTGCGAGCATGGAATTTCTCTATTAGGATTTATCCTCCTTGAGAAGCTTTTCCATCAGCTTTCCGTAGTTACCTTGGCCGAAGGGTAGACTCTCATTTATTTGTACGTTATTTTGAGTTTTTATGTTTGTAGTTTCAGCTTTTACTAGATCTGCTTGTGCTTTAATTTCATCCATTCGCATCTTGTGAGCCATCTGAAGTAAGTCGGCCAAGTCCTTATTTGAGTACACTCCACTTTCCTGAGCTTCTTCTAGTTTGCTAGCAATCATTTCGTCGAGGACAGAAGCGATATTGTTTTTATTACGATATCCCATGTCTAAATACACAGTGTCGATATACTTTTTAACTTCTCGTTTATTTAAAAGTTCGACTACTTTGTTCTCAGGCACTTGTAAATAATCACACACTGCTCGTATGTTCCCATACTGCAGATAGCAATTCGCTACTTCCAATCCTTCTGGAGATATTGGAGTTATTTCTTTACCCATATCTCTCAACTCCTCCTATTTCTGTGAAATTATAATATGTAAGTTGTGGAAAGTCAAGGTTTATTTTTCTCACCCCCACTGCAAAGCCATAGCTGCAGCGATTCCAAAAAATGTTACTGATCGTTCTTTGCCTTGACCACCACCAAATTTATCATACCCCGTATCACCTTGGTTACTCCAACGGGGCTTATCGTTTACATATCTAGGTTCAATATATTCTGTGGGCTCTAAGTGAGGCAGCCCTTTTAACCATAATCCTGTTTTCTTTGATGCATCCTCTCCAAAGTTGTAGGGTTGTACATACTGAGGTTTTGGCATAAAATCTAATCGAGTGTTAATACAACCTACGGGATTTTCTATGCACATCTTTTCTACCGGGGCTTTCCAGAGTTGTGTGATAAATCTAAGTGCTTCTTCTGTCTTTTCAGCTCTGCCTTCAATTTTGTTATTCCAATGTAATCCAGAAGCAGCCAGATAAGTGCAAGGAGGGTGCAGAATAACAAGGTCCCATACGCCACCATTATATAGTGCGTCAAGTACATCTCCTTGTATGTGCGGACCCCGCGCCTCTGTTGCAAGTAAGTCGCAGGAAATCGCATCATGTCCCATTGCTAGGAAACAATCTCGTACAGTACCGCTAAATTCGCATCCAACTAATATTCTCATGCTAAGAATTATATCGCAAAAGGAGCTTCCTTGTCAAGCGTTATTTTTGGCAGGTTCGAAAAAAGGGGCCGCAGCCCCTTAAAAATATACTATACTAGATTTTAGCCTCCCAGTGTATTCCCGTAACTGTCATTTTTCTAGCGTATCCTTCTGTAGATTTACGTTCGATAAAAGGAGTTACTTTCCAATTCTTTTCTTTATAAGTTATCCCGAGCTGGTCGCGAGCATCAAACTTTGTACCAGAATCCTTAAAGCTCCAGCGGGGTTGCCACTTTGCATAAAGATAAAAAGGGCCGTAAAGGTGAGGAGTGTATTCTGCAATAAAACGATATCTCCAGTGTGACTCCTTGTTGTTAAAATGGCGATACTCCATACGGCCTTCAAAAACTAAGTCTTTGTACGATAGGAGTTCTCCCGTGAATTTTATGCGATTTTCTTGCGTATTTACCAAATCTGCATAGCGATACATAACTTCGATAGGCCCTATTTTGTTTCCGATTTCAATATGCTTTCCGCCTTCACGATGGCGAAAAGTATACTCCCAGTTTTTATTCTTTAATTTATAGTTATATTCTTGTTGATCGGACGCTATCACAGCGGTCGGCATTGCTAAAACTAACGCTAAAAATAAATAACGCATAATGCTCTCCTTTCTGGCCTTGTGGAATTTTTACCACAGAATATAGTGTAACATAAAATTGTTGCAATTTTATGAAAACACCAAAACAACTTTTCTCAATTTTTCTTAAGTTGTACGTGTGGGGGTGCGTGGCGCGGCTAGATGAGAATGAGTCTCATTACCGCCCCACTCCTGGCGGATCGCAAGCACAATCCCGGCCCGGGGTCAAGCATTTTTTCAAATTTTTTTTGTGACATATTCACATAAAAAAGACTGTACGGCGGGGCGCGAATGGTGCTATACTCTCAGCATGAGATGGGGGATTGGCTTCCATCCTAAATCAGATAGGTGGCTTATGTCTAACTACACACCGGCAATGGAGCAACGCATCCGCGACGCCGCTCCCCTCAACCTCGCCAAAGCAAAAGCATTGGCAGAGGAATTTGCGAGCGTAACACACCGCTCGGTCATTAGCAAGGCGCAGAGCATGGGCGTTGAATACGTCAAGGCCGCACCTGCGGCTCGCTCTCCGCGTCAAGCGGAACCAACCAAGGCCGACATTCTCGCGGAGATTCGTCGCGCTGTCGCCCTTGCAGATCGTGAAGGCGATCTGACGAAGGCAGAGCTTTCCACAATCTTAATGGCGATCGCATGATCGCCTTTATCGGTTGGCTCGGGGCGCTCTGCATGGCAGGCGCGCCCTTCATCATCGATACGGACGCGGGTAAGATCATCGCAATTGCTGGCCTGCTTATGTTGACTCAACAGGCGGCGGATGGTAAACTCTGGAATCTGGTTTGCTTGAACATTGCGGGAATTATTGGATACTCTTATGCACTTTATTTTTGATCTTGATCACACCGTCATTGATTCATCACACCGACAGATCACGCGGCCCGATGGCTCGCTTGATCTTGCGGCATGGATCAAAAACAACACACGCGCGAACATCATGCGCGACACACTGCTACCGCTCGCCGCACAATGGCGACTGGCAGACAAGAAAGGCGCGACTATTGTTATCTGCACTGCCCGCGTGATGGGCGCGCACGATTTCGATTTTCTCGCATCGCATGGCCTACGGTGGGACGCTTGCCTCTCTCGCCCGATGGGGAACACACTGCCAGACGCAGAGCTGAAGGAAACTCTGCTACGCAAATACGCCACGGCTCGGCCTATGTCATGGGCGCGATTCTGCTCTACATCAATCTTTTTTGATGATAACGAATCGGTGCTCTCAATGCTTGACGGGATCGGCATCAAGGCTTATAATTCAATCTCTTTCAATCAATCGCTAAGGAAAACAGCATGATTCGTTTACGCAAAATCGCCACCATTGACACTCAGGTAATGAAGCCTAGAGACTATCAGGAAAACGGCGATCCACTCTCAGGCATGGGCTATAACTATCTTTACGAGATTGTCGGCCTCGACAAATACAACTCGGCATTTGCTGGCGTTCGCATGACGAAAGACGGCTACGCTAAGGAATTCTACTCCACTGGTCACAATGGCCTTTTCTCTCGCGTTCGCACTACACTGCGAGAATTCGAGCGCGTTTTTTGCGATGGTGAATTCGGCGCTCTGGAGGCTATCGTTTACGGTAACATCTGCAAGGGTGCGAATCGCTCACTCGCTCAGGAGCAATACATTCACAAGCGAAACCAGCATAGCGAGGAATGGATGCTCCCGACCATCGAAGCGGCTACGCCTCGCGGTAAAACTCGCCCGTCCGGTTCAACTGAATTTTACAACTGGTCACCGAAACGCGCCTATGGGAAATACCTTCAGAGCATGACGCGCAAAGCTATTGGCGAAGGGTGGCAGGATATTATCGACCACAATTTTCGCGGCCAATCTGGGTGGGCGCTTCCGACTGTCGGGCGCGAGCTGTGAGATTCGGCGCGGCACTCGCCGCCCTCTACCTCGCCTATTCGGTAATCACCGATCTGGCGATCTGGGGCGCGGCGGTTTACTACTGGTGGAATGGGGGCTTTTGATGAAAAAATTGCAAGCTAATCTGAACCGGCTCGCGGAGAATCTCTCCGCTCCGGTTGCGGTAATTTTAGAGGGGCGCGACACTGCGGGCAAATCCTCGACCATTCGAGAATTGACCCACTACCTACCGCCCGACCTTTACAGCGTTTGCCTATCGCACAAACCTAGCAAACGCGCAATGGCGGCATGGCTACCCTACTGGGAAACCAAACTGCCAACGCAACCACGCATCGTGTTTTTTGATCGATCATGGTATAGCCGCGCGATGGTTCAACATCTCAACGGATGGTGTTCACCTCGACAATACAAAAATTTTATGCGGCGACATAAAAACTGGGAAGCTAACCAGCCGGTGCGCTTCATTAAATTTTGGCTTTCGATTTCGGAACAGGAACAGCAACGCCGAATAATTCAACGCAAGCATTCACCGCTCACCTACTGGAAATTTTCGGAGAATGATGAAAACGCGCTTTCACATTATGACCGCATGAGCATATTAAAAGAGCGCGTGATTGATTCGGAATGGCACACAATTAATTTCGAAAATAAATCAAAAGGAATTAAAAAATTGCTTGACAAATTATGCGGCGAGCTGGCATAATGTTTATATCGACTAGGGGATTGGCCCCAGGAAATGGAGAGAAAAAATGTCACACTACGTAAACGAATCCAACGCCGAAGCCTGCTACGAGGAAGCCTGCGAAGCGGGTTACGCTTTTTTTGCCGAGGCGGACTGGGACGGCCAAGCTTTCGAGGCTTGGGTAAACTGGAAAACAGACCAGCTCCTCGAGGCCCTACCTGACGGGCCTCGCTAATGTTCCACGTGGAACACCTCGCCCAACTCCTTGATTTATCAGGGATTTTGGCGCGCTCGCGCCAGTAGTAGTGCGACAGCGAAGTTGCTCAAAGGTGCAAATTAAGTTGAACAAAAACAGGTACTTAACAGTTAGTCTTTGAAAATTGGCGCGGGGGCGCCAGTAGTAGTGCAACGGTAGTTCAAATGTGGTGTTGCTTGCGCCATTATAAGTAGTAGTGCGGCAATTGTCAAGTCTTTTTTACGGGTGTGGTGCAAATTATTTACAATTGTGCAAGTCTTTGGTAGACCCCGTGCCCACCCTGGTAGTATACGTGCAAAGCCTGGCAAAGTCAAGAACTATTTGGGCAAGGCCCGGGATAAATTTTGTAAAAGCGCGGCGCCGATTATACAGTAGTACGTCGGCAAAAGTCAAGTACTTTTTGCACAATTGCACTAAATAAATCGCTTGACAAGTCTCTGCGGGGTAGCATATAATGGCAAATTGTGGCAAACCTGGGCAAAACGCGGCAAATTTACGAAAATTTTGGCAGATTAGGTGCAAAAAACACTTGACAGCCGCAATTTCGTACGCCGCCCCCCGGAGTTCGCTTGCGTTGGGGTTATGACAAAAAAGATTTGACATTGAGAACCGGAGGTAGTATAATATTCATCAAATCGGAGGAAACTGCATGAACGATATACAATTCGAAGCCTTTAGCTTGTACGCAGGTATGCGTATGGATGGTATGTCTAAGCTGGATGCCTTTATGTACACCATACGGTGTCTGCTTCCAGAGGAGGATTACCCTAATGGATACGACGATGGGGCAATCGAACTATACTCTTGGTTGAGGCAAAAGGTAAAGATTGATGAAGTTTAGAGTAAAAGCAAAAAAACAATGGTCTGAGGCTGAGCGTCGCTTGGCCCGGGACGCTGCAAACTTTGCAATGCACGAACTAGCGTTGGATGTAAGTCCGATCCCTATTCACATTGTACTAAAAGGCAAGAACAGCCAAGATTTCGGTGACTCTATAGACCTGGGGCATAAAGTTATTGTGCGTATTAACAAAAGCGCAAACTGGCTGGGTACTTTATTTCACGAACTAGAACACGCTCGGCAGTATGTTTACTGCGAACTTGAGCTAGAAACTGACCATGTTATATGGCGTGGCAAACTTTCTGCTAGAGATGCGGACGACTATGAGGAGTATTGGAAATCTCCTTGGGAAGTGGAAGCAAGGCAAAAAGAGAGAGAATTATTTGCAGCATTTCAAAAAAATCTCTTGACATAATCCTCAGAACCTTGTATAATATATTTTCAAAAGTGGTAAAACAAACTAATTTTCGGGAGAAAAAAATGACTGATATGACTGCAAAGGCTTCGGCCAACTATTCACAAGAGATGGTTGAGTTCATCTCTAACTCTTACTCTGCTACTCCGACTCGTGCTACAGTCGACCAGCTTGCTGAGAAGTTTAGCAAGACTCCTCGTAGCATCATCGCTAAGCTCTCTGCTTTGGGTATCTATCAAAAAGCAGAGCGTGTAACCAAGCGCGGTGAGCCTGTCATTAAGAAGGAAGTCATCGTTGCTCAAGTAGTCGAGCGACTCGGTCGTGACCTGCCTTCTGTAGGCAAGATGACCAAAGTTGATCTTGAAGCTCTGCTTGAGATTCTGAGCTAAACCTCGGGGCCTAGTGCCCCGTTTACTTAAATACTTCTATGTATATAACATACTGCCGAATTGGAGCTTTGACTATCGTGCTAAATGCATGGGAAGACTATTGGCTGGCATTTCGGGAAGCGGAGTCTTTAAATAAACGGGATTACAAGGCGTACTACTTTGTGCGCTATAAGGAGAATTTTGATGGCAAAAACAATGATTTTCGACCACGCGACTACACGAAAGTACCGTATGGTCAAGAAGTTTAATGGTAAAAAAGTAATGTCGCATGGTGCATATCGTGCGAAGCGCAAGCCTAACTCACCTATCGTAAAGAAGGCGGAGGCCGTAAAAGCTGCTGCAAACTTTGGCAAAAGTCCTGAGTTTAAGTTCGCTATCTACGGTATTGTGGCAGAGTAATGGCTCAGATCATACGAGAAATCGTAAGGCCCGGGCTATACGTTTTTAAAGTATTTAATCAAAGTGGAGCTTTGATGTATCATGGCTCTAATGAAGACACTGCGATTGCAATGAAGGCATCGTTGGAAAACCTGGAGGAAAAGCGTGCTAGAGAAGCAAGAAAGATTGGCAGTAGTAGACCGAGCGACTGATACAATAGAAGTAGAAGGTCAGCGTAGGTCTTTCACAAGCCTGCAAAGAGTAAAAGATGAGCTGTGGCACAACTGGGCGCTTTCAGAGGCCGAGGTTGACAACGTAATTCGTACAATGTATCAAGAAGGGGAAATTCGTGAAACCTTTTCTCTTTCTTCCTTTTATCCTTCTACATGGGGGCATAGACATGAGCTGTGAGATCAAAGAAGTAGACCAAGTGACAATTCAATTTGCTACAAATGGGACTGTGCTTGAGTTTAGTGGGCGTATTGACGGAGACTGGGCTACTCGGAAAGAGTTGTTTTTAGTAGGAGATGAAGCTGATTTGTTTGCACGAATCGCAGACCTCCAGGTGTGTCACCGTGGAGCTTAAAGACAGTGCAGAAGCAATAGTACTTTGTATAAGTAGCTTTTGTACTTATGAAGCTGACCTTAAAAAATTCGAACCTAAACTTCACATGAACAGTGATGGGTTAGTCTTGGAATATAATGATAAGAGTACAGGACACAAAATGTTTGAAAAAATTTCTGGGCTGAAGAAAAATAATTCTTGACTTTTAGTTCAAAAACGGAGTATAATATCTTCTTAAATGGGGGAAGTCAGGGACGCAGAGTACGCCACCGCACTTGCGATAAGACAGTAAAGATCCCGGTAAAAGCTATGCCTATCCGGAGCCCCGACCTAATTTGTTCCGCCTGCGTTGACCTTGCCGTGTACAGGTTGAAAGGCATCGTCCGTGGAACAAAGTGCTAATGTGGGATGGCAAAGCACGTTAAAAAGTACCATCTTAGTTTAGTGCCACTTAGTGCACTTTTCCCTGTTTCGAGGTACTATATCGAACCCCTTTGTGCACGGGCGGATGTGTACGACCAGTTATGGATTTGTTGCATTTTCGCATTCTGGTTTAGCAAAAACGAAAAAGTGGTAGGTTGCATCTGCAGTGTAAACCTAGATACGTGTGGAAGGTAGGTGCGTATCACTACAACTATAGGAGGAAGTCCTTTTTATTAGTGGTCTATTATTGCAAAGAGGCGTCGAAACCCTCGACCATAACGAAAGGCACTATATAGCCTAGTGGCAGTTCGCGGCTCTAAACCTAACTGTAAATCCCTGCATAGAAATATGTGGGGATTTTTTTATGTGTGATAAAAATTTTTCTTGACATTTTTCTTCAGAACCTGTATAATATGGATTCTATGGGAGAAACTATATGGCAAAAATACTAGAATTTCCAGATAACCGCTCGTTGGAAAGGCAGTTAAAGATACTTACTGATGAACTTGTTGAACTACACGAGACGATGGGTAAGTTGTACGATAGTCAAGCGGCCTTAGACGGAATGATCTTGGAAAAAGAAGAAGCGTATTCTAAAGTACTAAACAAATACTCGCACGCTATTGGAGCTGAGAACATTGCTATCTCGCTACTACAGTTTGCAACCGACCATATTCAAGTGGACTTAGAAACAGGAGATATAAGATATGCCCCGCCAAAAGAGGAAGAGGAGCCTGATCCGGAAGTGTCGTAAGTGCGGTAAGGCTTTTAAAGCTGAAATCGACTCAGTACACTATTGCTCCGTAAATTGTATGTCGGCTTCTCACAACCCCGTTGCTGCTTCTAATCACAATCGCAGCGGGGTTCATAAGCCGAAGAAGGGCAAGGGAAGCTATACAAGAAAAGCAAGAAGGAAGAGTTATGAGTAATTATTCGGAGAGCGAAACGACTTATATGGTGCAACTGTACCAGGAAACCCCGTGCATGGCTACAGTAGATTTGCTCGTGGAACAATTGAAAAGAAGTAAGAAATCGATTATTGGCAAGCTATCACGCGAAGGCGTGTACCGAAGGGAAGTGTATGTATCGAAAACTGGAGAAAAACCTATCACGAAAATTGAAATCGTTTCTCATATTGCTGAAGGTTTGGGAGTTGAAGTTTCAGATCTGGCTGGTCTCGAGAAAGCTCCCAAAAACGTCCTTCAAATCCTATCAAAAGCTGCAGCGGGGTCAGCAATCTCCTAATGACTAGGGGATAATTCTCGTATATTAGTAGGCGAGAGGAGTAAATTAAGGAAAATTTACGAACGAATTGGCGCAAATTTTGAACAATTATTTGCCAATTTAAAAAAGATTTTTACTTAAAGTATTCGTTTGGGTCGTATGACCCGTATTATTCTTATTTAATTATCAGGGTCACAGAGATTGGTACAATTCACACTTTGCTTTTACGAATGTAGTAGCGGGTTAGTTGCTGACTTAGCATATCTTGTAGACACCCCGTGTATATACCCTGCTCCCGCTATAGGCTCTGCAGGGTATTTATGCACGAAATAGCTACATTATGCTTACGTCAGCATGTAGTTAGTGAGAATCAGTAGACAGACCTTATTGTCTATCAATTTATGATATATTTTACCACACTTTTTGGCATAAGGCAAATACTATTTTTGCCCTGGTCCTGGATTACAGTATCTGGGCGGTGCGAAGTTAACAAAAAAATATTATTTTGGAGGGTTAGGTGGACGACTATTTGTGGATAGTAATCGGTTGTATGATTTTAGCAACAGCAAGTAAAGGATGTATTCCTGAAGGGCTGATGTAAAAGAGGGGCTTCGCGCCCCTCTCTTTTTATTGGTTCAGTATGCTTTCTAAGTCAGGAGCAAAGAACCCCGGGCCTTTCATTACCTTGCCATTGTCTGCCTTGATTGGTGTTCCATCATCACCGAGTTTGCTCATGTTAGAAGCATGTACTTCAGTAAAACACTCATCAAGGTCAATACCAAATGTATGACCAGCACCGTATACCACATAGAGTATGTCTGTGAGAGCGTCGGCGATTTCGACCATATCTTTATTTGCAATCGCTTCCACCAATTCATCTACTTCTTCTTGTATTAAATCTACTCGTAGTTCACGAGTGTTAAAGTCAGGCCAGGTTGGTTGATTCTCGACCGATTGACCGAAAGCCTGCATGAAATCTCCCACAAGTTCAAAATTTGTTCCTTCTATCATTGTCTTTTCTCTTTCGTTTGAATCTTGCGACTGCAGCTTGTTTAGCCAGTCGTCGCTTTTCGCTTCTTGGTACATGATACTCCTTCTGTTTATAGTCCCATATTGTTTCTGAACATTTTTTCTTGAAAACTCGTAGAGCAGCTTCTACATTGTTGTTACGTACTTTAACTTTTGGCATGTATCTCCTTTTGCCTAAAAACTCCAACCTCTCTTACGGAGGTACGCTACTTGTTTGCGTATTGAGATTTCTGTGCGATGAGGCAATACCCTTTCCTGTAGTTCACCTACAGTCATTTTAGAGTAGTGCTCTTTCAGCATTACTCTCTCGCGTATTGACCATGGTCGCTTTGAATATTCTCTCATGACATATATTATATTCGAACTGAGCTTCAAAGTCAAGTGATATTTTTAAGAAGAGGTCCATAGAAAAATATTTCTTGACAACATTTTCAAAATCGAGTATAATATATCCAATAGAAAAATAAGCTGAAAAAGGAGAATCTCTTGGTCACTACTTATCTTATATTTGGACTTTGTATGTGTGGATGTGCTGGACAAGCATACTTCCTAGGCAGACGTTTGGGAATTGAATCCACCGTAAACTATTTAGTAGAGGAAGGAATCTTACAGCTTGAAGAAGAAGGTAACGGGTGAAGCCTTATAAAAGATCCCATTTTTAAAACCGGCGGCATCGAAAGAGCCCCAGCGTACCGAAAGGACGCAATTCATAAAAGGAGAACTTTATGACTAAGCAATTAGCTATGGCTGACCTACATAAATTTTTGTTAGGTTTTGACCGTTTCATGGAACCAAATACATTCGCTCCAACCTTAGATGGCGGATACCCTCGATACAATGTGCTAAAAGTCGGAGACAACGGTTTCCGAGTAGAGTTAGCAGTTCCTGGCTGGAACAAAAATGACATTGAAATTGCTTTACACAAAGGCGTACTGACTGTTACTGGTAGTGTAAAGCAGACAGAGGCACAAAATGAATCCTATGTCTACAAGGGCCTAAGCGGTAAATGTTTCACACGGACGTTCGGAGTAAGTGAGCACGTTAAAATTGATAGTGCTTATATGGAACGTGGCCTGCTATGCATTGACTTGCATGAAGAAATTCCTAAGGAATTGCAACCAATTAAGGTTACTATTTCATAAGGAAAAATATGTTTATATCACGAACTGAGTGTTGCGGCGAGTGTCTAATTTGTATGTGGACACTATTAATTATAACAGTAGCGCTAGCACCACTTATCTAACCTTCGCGGGGTTTCGGCCCCGCACTTAGTTCAAGGAACACTATGACACTTACAGGAACATATTACAATCCAGACACTCATCCGGATCAAAAGTATTTTTTAACTGAGCAATCAGAAGAAATGCTAACACAAATTCAGCTAGAGCTTGCAGAAGTAGTAAGACGAGCTGTAGCTATCTCAGACCTTGAGATTCAAGTACTGCACGGCAGACGAAGTTTAAAACAACAAGATGAGTTTTTCAAGAAAGGTGCTACTGAAGGAATTACCTCGCCCCACCTGTATGGATATGCTGTTGACCTAGTTGCAATAGTAGAAGGACGTATGTGTTTTGAGACAGAGGTATACGATGAAGTAGCAAACTGCATGAAGTATGCAGCACAGGATTTAAATACTCCCATACGATGGGGAGGAGCTTGGCATTGCCCAAATTTATGTAATTTTAGCGGACTACTAGATGAATTACAGATGAGCTACATTGATATTTGTAGAGAAAGGGATGTTCGTCCCCGGTTAGATGTTAATCATTTTGAGCTTACAATAGCAACAGAATGAAGTTTCCCGTTGAACAAGTGATAGTATGTGTAGCATTTGTATTAATTCTAATATCAATGACTACTTGTACTCCTCAAGAAAAAAACTGTAATGTTATTCATGAAAATGCCCCGTCTCTTAAAAAATGTGAGGTATGGTAATGGACGTATTTCTTTTGATTTGTGTAATGAGTATAACTCCAGTAGTACTAGGTATAACTTTATACTTTAGCTTTAAAGTATGTCCTGAGTAATGGAGAATGAACCAATATTATTTTTGGTGTTTTTCTTTGCCTCTATAATACTGATTACAATAGGGGCTTGGTACGGGGATAAGACAGATGAATCATCTAAAAGAAACAGGTAAAGGGTACTTTGAACATTTGTTAGGGGCCTGGAAACTAGCATTTGTACTGCTAGTACACGGACTTCTACCAAATGTATGGAGAAATAAAGCAAGTGACGAATTACACAAAGAAAGTAAGTATACTGGCATTCGTATCGTTGATTAGCGCGTGTGGTGCAAATGACCCAGGTCTAGCAAAAAAGATTGGTATCACAAAAGATCAGCGTGCTGCTATTGAAGCAAGAATTTGCTCATACGATGGCAACGACTGTTTTCTTCCTATTATGGTAAATATTGAGGGAGGAACACAGGTTGCAGTTGTAGATGCATTGCCTGGCGAAGCAAAGTATACTGCCTGTGGAGCTTGTCATGGTGCACAAGGCGGTGGGGGTGTAGGCCCTGCACTTGCTGGTCAAACTGTTGAGTATATTGTTGGCCGACTAAATCAATACAAAGCAGGCGAAAAAGTTGGCAATCAAAGTAATCTTATGTGGGGTCAAGCAGCAGGACTGTCTGATCAAGATATAAATGATCTTGCGGAGTATATTGATACTTTATGAGCGATACTTTTGCAAAGTCAATGACAAAGTTCTTTCGTTTCTTTGCAGATACATTTTTTGCAAAGAGATACGGGCACCGAGCAGTTGTACTTGAAACAGTTGCAGGAGTTCCAGGTATGGTTGCGGGAATGCTTGTACACCTCAAGAGTTTGAGAACACACAAGCGAGGCTATGGCCCTATCATACGAAAGTTGCTTGCAGAAGCAGAAAATGAGCGTATGCATCTTATGTTTTTTATTGAGATCGCACAACCTAACAAGCTGGAGCGGGGTCTCATAATCGCTGCACAGTTAATGTTCTGGCACTTTTATTTATTACTGTACCTAATCTCTCCTCGTACTGCCCATATGATGACGCATTATTTTGAAGAGGAAGCAGTCAAAAGTTATACAGAATATTTAGATTTAATTTACAGAGAGGAGATAGAAGATGTTCCTGCTCCTCAGTTAGCAATCGAATACTATGGTATGGACGCAGATGCACGACTCTCTAACATGGTACAACACATTCGTGCTGATGAACAAAAACACAGCAAAGTAAATTTGGAGTATGCAAATGTACTCAGATAAGGTATTAGATCATTATGAAAATCCCAGGAATGTCGGAAAACTTGACAAGAATGCTCCAGATGTCGGAACGGGCCTCACAGGAGCTCCAGCGTGTGGAGACGTTATGCAACTTCAAATCCGAGTATCGACCGACGGAATTATTGAAGATGCTAAATTCAAAACTTACGGATGCGGCAGTGCTATTGCTTCTTCATCACTACTCACAGAATGGGTTCGAGGAAAGTCCCTTGACGAAGCGGGAGAAATCAGCAATGTCCAAATTGCTCAAGAGTTATCGCTCCCGCCTGTAAAGATACATTGCAGCGTGCTTGCAGAGGATGCTATTAAAGCAGCAGTCGCAGATTATAGGAGCAAACATGGATCGTGAAAAGTTATATGAGGAAATTAAAGCAGATGAAGGAGAAGTTCTGGAAGTCTATGATGACCACTTGGGATACCCTACTATTGGTATTGGACACTTGGTCACGCCAAAAGATGAAGAGTTTGGAAAACCTACCGGGACAGCCATTACAGCTGAGAGAAGTCGAGAGCTCTTCGATCGAGACATTGAATGTGCCATTAAGGACTGCGAGAGACTATATGGGCAGTGGCACAACTGGCCAGAAGAAGTTCAACTCATAATAGTTAACATGGCGTTCAATCTGGGCGCTACAAGACTTGAAAAGTTTCGACAGATGCGGTTTCATTTGTCCCAGCATAACTGGAAACAAGCTGCGGCAGAAGGCCGAGACTCGAAATGGTACCGCCAAGTTACAAATCGTGCAGAAAGATTGATGACCCGACTAGAAAATGTGACTTGACTTTAATTATCAGTTAGTGTATAATATATTCTAACTGGAGGTACTATGAATCTTTTTTTCCTTGACGAAGACTTAGACAAGTGTGCTGAGTATCATGTCGACAAACATATTGTAAAAATGCCATTGGAAGTTGCTCAGATATGCTGTACTGCTGTCTGGGTAGATGTCCATTTAGGATTTGTACCCCGGGCTTTGAATAAATCAGAGTCTGATCATCTCAACTCCTTGAAAAAGGAGATTAAACATTTACCCCCTGAAAGCAGACCGCTCACCCCCTATTTGCCTATGATGTACAATCATCCTTGTACTATATGGGCACGTAGTTCTTTGGATAATTATGAGTGGACGCACTGCTATGGCAATGCTCTTGGAGAAGAATACAGATATAGGTATGGGAAACAGCACAAATCCGTCACAGTCATCAACGAACTCCCCGATATTATCAAGATGGAGCGAGTTGGATTTACCACTTTCGGACTGGCAATGCCGGACGTGCTCAAAGATTATGATAACCCTATACAGTCTTACCGTGACTATTATCATCTTGACAAAGGCACTTTTGCTAGCTGGACAGGCCGAGAGCGTCCCCCTTGGTGGGATGACGACCTCGCAGACTACGAAACGAGGATTACAGCGAAATGAAAACAATAGGATTTTGGATATACGATACCTATAATTTCTTTTTTAGTCTTAAAATGAACCCTTTAAGACTTATACCAAATGCGTTTACACAGTACATACTGATGTTTTATCTATCAGTTATGTGGACAGTTGTATTTACGCTTTGGACTGGCTATAGTATTTACTTTGGTCTTGGAAGTGTCGGTGGGCATTTATTAGTAATTAGTGCATTTTTTATTACTGCTCTTACATTTCAAGATGCAGAAAAGAATGGTCATTTATGGGTACAGCGAGTTAAGCCTACCCCAGTAGAGAACAGGAGAGGTGTGTGGGACCTGGAGAACGAGGGATAAGTACATACGAGATTGTAGAAGTATTCTACGCTCAAAATGAAAGAGTATATAGAGTAGTAGAAAAGAGGGCCGACGGAAAAATTCAAGACGTAGCACGACTTACTAGTAGAGAGAAAGCTCAATACTATGTAGACGCGCGTACACAACAGGAAGCACCGGAGCATAATCAATGGTAGGCAAGTTTAAAAGTAAACTATTTAATGTATATCATCCTCCTCACTACAAAGCACACCCTAGTGGGGTGGAGTGTATTCAAATTACAGAACATATGAGTTTCTGTCTTGGAAATGCTGTAAAATATATCTGGAGAGCAGGAATAAAAACTCACGATCCTGTACATGATTTAAGCAAAGCAGTATGGTATCTAAATAGGGAGATAGCAAAAATTGAGAAGAATCAAGAAGAAAGAGTCCGAGAACTTGTCCGATACGAATATACGGAAAGTACTCGATCTTCTGAGTGGCAACAGTCCTATAACAAAGAAGGAAGCCTGTGGTATCCTGAATATAGCATACAATACAACCAGGCTTCAGAGAATAATTGATGAATTTGAAGAGACGCAGGCGTATCGTTCAAAAAGAAAAAGTCAAAACAAAGGGAAAGCAGCCACAAAAGATGAAGTGGCAGATGCGGTTACTCGATTTTTATCCGGCGACGCCATCTCAGAAATCGCAGCGGGGTTGTACAGATCCTCAGGATTTGTCAAAGCCATCATCGAACGTACAGGAGTTCCCCAAAAAGGAGAAGGAACCTACGACTACTTGCCGGACGAGTGCGTTGCAGAAGATTTTGCTGATGGAGAGATAGTATGGTCGGCCAAGTATCACGGTCCTGCTATAGTTAAACAAGAATTATCAATAGATTATCAGGCAGAAAAACCTGGGATTATAGATGTAAACTACGAAAAGAAGTATGGCAGTAAAGCATACAATATTTGGGTAGTTGAAAAAATTGATGAGGATTACAGTGATCGCTGGACTACGGCTACTGGTGGGGGATTTAATGCCACAGCTCTCGCATATGATTTGGGAAAGCTAACCCACCTTCAAGAATACGGTGTAGATTTATCACGTATCTAAAAAAATTTCTTGACTTTCACTTCATATGCAGGTATAATATCTGTATAAATTGATAGGAGACTTACAAATGGAATTTCTGGCAGGATACTTCCTGTTTCTTACTCTTTCCCTTATTTCATTCTTATGGATTGAGCACATTCAGAGTGGGCGATAGGTTCTATCACCAACAATTAGCGGCCACGGGAAACTGTCCCGGGGCTACCATTTCACAACGTAGAAGGAAACGAAGAATGGCATGGGACGACGAAAAGAAAGCAGCAGTTATTGAGGCGTATGAA